>Ga0310123_10002636_pt1 | contig 14187 bp, 10 predicted proteins | sample CB6_AW_1057_MG_FD_203505 | JGI IMG/M metagenome (GOLD analysis project Ga0310123, IMG submission 203505) | Marine microbial communities from Western Arctic Ocean, Canada - CB6_AW_1057 | ecosystem: Environmental > Aquatic > Marine > Oceanic | place: Canada: Western Arctic Ocean | collected... | reverse complement strand
CAGGCAAAGAACTTGAGATGATTGTAAACAAAATTACTTCTGATAAAAAAGTCTGGTTAGATACAATGCTTAATGAAGAACTAAGATTGAATGTAGATGTTGTTGGAAGTCCACTAAAAAGCGCATTGATAATGTTTGTTTCTTTTTTGGTTGGCGGTATGCTTCCTATAATTCCGTTCTTTTTTGGTAGTGGTTATAGTGCACTTGCAATAGCAGTAGGAATCAGTGTAACCGCTTCATTCATTGTCGGTGCTATAAAATCACGAATGGCAGAAACTGGTATAGTGAAAGGTGGTTTGGAAATGGCTGGTCTTGGAACTGGAGTTGCGTTAATTGGATTTGGTATTGGCAGTGAACTTGCAAACTTGGGAATAATTAACATTTAGTTTTTATTCTGTTTGCTATATTTGCAGCCGCAGCACCCGCACCAACGCCATTGTCTATATTGACAACAGTAAGACCAAGTGAACAACTTTGTAACATTGATGCAAGTGCAGCAACTCCTTTTGCACCATATCCATATCCAATTGAAGTTGGTACTCCAATTACCGGAACATCAGCTATAGATGATACAATGGATGCTAATGCACCCTCCATACCAGCAACCACAATTATAACATCAACTTCTGCTTCAATGAATTGTTTAAGAACGGGAAAAATTCTATGTAATCCTGCGATTCCAACATCATAACTGGAAATACAATCACAGTTCATCGATTCGCATACAAGTTTAGCTTCTTCAGCCACACCAATATCTGATGTACCAGCAGCAATTATTCCAACTTTCCCTCCAGTTTTTTTAATATTTTTTTTATAAATCAAAACAGCAGTAGTATTTTTTCCTTTTTTCATTTTGTATTTATTTTTCCTAGAAAACTCTAAAATTTTAGAATAGTCTTTTTGTTTGATCCTAGAAACAAGTACTTCATTATTTTTTGACAAAGTTTTTGTAATTATCTTTTTTAAATCAGAAAGTTGCTTTTTTTCAGCGAAAATTACTTCAGGTATTCCCTTTCTGTTTTTTCTTCCAGTATCAATCTGAGCAATATTTCCTATCTTTTCAATTGAATATAGTGACAATAATTTTTTAGCCTTTGATGGTGAAATCTTTCCTTTTTGTAATGATTGGAAAATTTGTTCTATGTTCAATTATCTACATTAAATTTGATTAGTTTAAAAAATGATCAGATGTCTATCCCCGCTAGGGCATTTTTAATACTACTTACTCCTTTATCGAACCACTCTTTTTCGTTCTGGTTCAAATCAAGCTCATTGATTTTTTCTACACCATTCTTTCCTATTACTGCAGGTACACCAATTGTTACATCTGAATGACCATATTCTCCATCCAAGTATGTTGAAACTGGCATTACTTGCTTTGTGTCTTTCACAACACTTTGAATCATAGATGAGATTGCATTTCCTGGTGCATGTACTGTAGCACCTTTTAGTTTTATCACTTCAGCTGCAACATTTTTTGTCAGAGTAAAAATCTCATCTAATTTTTCTTGAGAGAGGATTGTTGGTAAAGGTTTTCCAGATACCTGTGCAAATCTAGTCAGCGGTAACATGTTTTCCCCATGTTCTCCTATTACTATTGCATCAATCTCTTTTCGTGAACTACCAGTAGATTCGTGAATGAATTGTTTAAATCTTGACAAGTCTAACATCCCACCCATTCCAAACACCCTATTTTTTTCAAAACCTGAACTTTTGTATGTGATGTATGCCATAGGATCTAACGGATTAGTTACCGGAATTATCAATGAATTATCTGCATATTTTTTTATATTTCCTACAACGTCTTTTACAACTCCTGCATTAATCTTCAGTAAATCCATTCTAGTCATTCCTGGTTTTCTTCCAGCACCAGCTACTACAACTACAATGTCGGAACCCTTCATATCTTCATAATTGTTAGAACCATTGATTTCAACATCTATTCCCCGTTCAGATAACAAATGATTGAGATCCATTGCTTCCCCTTGTGGGAGGCCTTCTGCAATATCCAAGAGAAGAATTTGATCATCTAATTGCTTCATTGCAGAATGTAGTGCGGCAGATCCACCCACTTTTCCTGCACCAATTATAGTTATCATACTCTGCACTTAGATTTTTGATAATTAAATCTTAGGCGAATAAGCATTAAACAGAATTTATAAGCATTTTAAAGAATTTAGTTTCATGGTATTTGTTATTGATGCACAGGTTGCAGGTATTTCTGGTGATATGCTACTTTGCAGCCTTGTAAATATGGGTGCAAACAGATCAAAGATCATAGATGGAATTCGTAGTGCTGAATCATTATGTAAAGACGTTAAAATAAAAAATATAGATTTTGTAGAAGTGAAAAAAAATTCATTACAAGCAACTGAATTATTATTAGAAATGGACGATGATGCACATGAAAGAAAAGGTATAGAGATAAAGGAAATAATTGAAAAATCTACAGAAAAATTAACAATTTCTGAAAGTGCAAAAACTTTTGCAATAAAATCAATTGAAACTCTCATACGTGTAGAATCAAAAATTCATGGCGAACCAGAGGACTCTGTACATTTTCATGAGGCAGCAAGTTTTGACACAGTTGTAGATCTATTAGGAACTGCTATTGCTCTAGATGACTTGGGTTGTTTTGATGATGACATAGTTATCACACCTGTAGCTATAGGTGGTGGTACAGTGACTTTTTCTCATGGTACTAGCTCTAATCCTGCCTATGCAATTTTAGAAATATTTAGAGAATCAGGAATTATTACAGTAGGCGGAAATGTAAAGGAGGAACTCACAACTCCTACGGGAGCCAGCATGTTAGTTAATCTGGTTAAAGAATGCTCTGAGTTTTATCCACCTATGAAAATTCAATCTATTGGTTACGGTGCAGGCCAAAAAGATTTTGAAGTATTTTCAAACGTATTGAAAATAGTTCGAGGAATCGCATCAACTAAACTTCAACTTGATACAGTAAAAATACTTGAAACAAACGTTGATGATGTATCTGGCGAAGTTCTTGGAAACATGATTGAAAAAATAATGGCACAAGGTGCAAAGGATGTAACAATATCTTCTGCAATCACAAAAAAAGGTCGCCCTACAAATTTGGTGTCTGTTATTTGTGATTCTGATACTATGAATTCTATTATGGACTTGTTGGTTACTGAAACTGGAACACTTGGTGTAAGAATAAGAACTTCTGAACGATACATTGTTCCTAGAGCTGTTAAAACCCTCTCTGTGAATATTCAGGGACAAAGTTTTGATGTCAGGTATAAAACCAGAGATCTAAACAACGGTTCTCATTTCAAAATTGAATCTGATGATATCAAAGAAATCTCCAGCGCTCTTAGTATTTCATTTAAAGATACAGAAGAGCTACTAAATAAAGAAGTGAGAAAAGAAATATGAAAACACAACTTACTAAACTACTAAATTGGTTTGATGACAAAAATAGTGTACTTGTGGCACTTTCAGGTGGTGTTGATAGTGCTTTAGTTGCTTATGCAGCTTATGCTAGATTAGGCAAATCGGCAATAGCAGTTACTGCTGATTATAAGACACTTGCACAAGAAGAATTAGAATACGCAAAAAAAATATCTTCAGAGATTGGAATCAAGCACATAGTAATAGAATACAATGAACTTGATAACGAAAGTTTTGTTAAAAATGATAACAATCGTTGTTTTTATTGTAGAAGCGAACTTTCACAGCATCTCTTGCAAGTTGCAAAAGAATTTGAATCTGATATAATTGTAGATGGTACCAATATTGATGACTTGGGAGATTACCGTCCAGGAGTACTTGCACTACGTGAAAATGGAATTAGAAGTCCATTAGCAGAAGCTGGATTCTCCAAGAAAATGGTAAGAGAAGCAGCTAAAATGGCTGGTCTGTCAGTTTATGACAAACCTTCTAACTCGTGTCTTGCATCACGTATTCCTTGGGGTCAAAGCGTTACTGCTCAAAGATTAGCCAGAATTGAAATGGGTGAAAAAATTGTCAAGCAACTCACGGGAGCTAAACAGGTACGTGTTAGAGATATGGATGGTATAGCAAAAATTGAGGTTGGTGTAGATGAATTGTCCTTACTTGAAAACAATACTGTGTTACAGAAAATCAAAGACCAACTAAAACTGATAAGCTTTGAGGATGTTTCTATAGATCCAGAAGGTTACAGACCTGGAAAAATTAATGTGATAACAAATTGATTTATTTTGATAATGCTGCTTCAACCGCAGTTCATCCAGAAGTAGTTAAAGAGATGTTACCGTATTTTGATGTACAATATGGCAATCCATCATCAATCCATCAATTTGGTAGGAAAGCAAAGAATGCAATACAAAAAGCACGAAAGCAAGTAGCCGCACTTATTGGTGCCAAACCAGATGAAATTCTATTTACATCAGGTGGAACTGAATCAAATAACACTATTTTGTATGGCATTCCAAAATCTCAAGGACCAAAATTTGTGCTGAATCACATCATAACATCATCAATAGAGCATGAAGCAATTTTAGAACCATGTAGAGATCTTGAAAAAAATGGAGTGAAGGTCACATATCTACCAGTTGATGAACAGGGAATTGTAAATCCTAATCATATTACTGATTCAATAAACTCACAAACAGTTATTGTTAGTATCATGTTTGCAAACAATGAAGTCGGTACAATACAACCCATTAAAGAAATATCAAAAATTTGTAACAAATATCAAATACCATTACATACGGATGCTGTACAAGCAGTAGGTAAAGTTCCAATCAATGTAGAAGAACTAGGTGTTGATGCATTATCAATTTCTTCACATAAAATTAATGGTCCTAAGGGTGTTGGTGCATTATTTATAAAAAAAGGTTTGACAACAGCTCCTGAAATTTTAGGGGGTGGTCAGGAAAATGGGATGCGGTCAGGCACTGAAAATGTGGCTAGTATAGTAGGATTTGGAAAGGCATGTGAGATTGCAAAAGAAAGATTAAACGAAAATATTTCTCACTTTCAAACACTTCACTCTTCAATGCTCTCAAAAATAGTCAAAGAAATACCTCATGTAAAACTTAATGGCCATACAGAAAAAAGAATTTTCAACAATATTCATCTTACATTTCTTGGAGTAAATGGTGAAGACTTGATCATAAAGTTGGATGAACATGGCATTGCTGCTTCAACTGGTTCTGCATGTTCTGTGCACACTCAAAAAGCATCACATGTATTGAAAGCAATGGGTTTTAATCATGAGCAAATAACTGGTTCGTTACGTATATCATTTGGATACATGAATACATTGGATGAAGTAGATCAGGCAGTCGAAGTTTTAAAAAAAGTTGTAGCGGAACTACGAAGTGTTTCTCCTTATAAAATAAAATATAATTTTTGAATCTAATTATATCTAACAGAAAATTTGCTTTTAGACATTATAATTGCTGATGATACCGCTACAACCAAAATTATGATTACCATACTTCCAAATTCAGGAATTACATATGTGCCTATTACTTCAACCCATCTGTCACCTTCTTCTAATGGGATACGTATAGTTCTATAATCAGGGCTAACAGCAATTTCTTCATACTCAACTTGTGTGAAATCCGCTACTGCGTTATTTTGTTTGCTGATCAAAATTATGAAAGTGATGTCTGTATCATCATTTTGAGCATCAAAACTCTCTCTAGGTAATTTCAGAATTATGTTACCATTGGAAACCACTGTGGTTTCAATTACAAGTGAATAATGATCCTGGTTCATGACCATGTTTTTGACTTCACCGCCTCTTACTGTATATCCTACGTCAAAAGTTCCTGAATTGGGAATATCAACCGGAAAAACTGCAGAACTTTTGTCAATAGCTTGACCAAAAAACTCAAAGGTTATTTCTGCGATTTGAGTTGGAGTATACTGTGCCCTAACCGTATAAGTACCCTCATCTTTCCATTTAGATCCCGTAGCATAGAAACTTGAAACAAACGTTCCATCTTTTGCAACAGGAACTTGGGCAACACTAACCAGATTTGTTTCATGATAGATTTGTATAGTTATAGGCAGTTTTTCAAAAAATGTACTAATATTACCAAAAATTACTACATGATCTCCGTTATAGTATATGTTACTGGAAGTGGATAGTGTTACTTCATCAACTGCTTCTGCAGCCTGAAAGATCATACTAATAGCAAGTGTGAGAGTAAGCATAACACAAAAAATCCTACTATTATACATGATCAATTTAAATTTGGATTCTATATTTCCTTTACTGATTTGATTTTGACAGTAAAAAGATGAATTTTAGTACCTTGGTACCAAACTGAGTTTTGTCTTTGCAGTGACTACAATTATTGATATAATTGCTACTGCGAGTATCATTGCAGCAATAACACCAAATTCTGGAATTGCCCAACTACCATGAATTTCAATTTTTTCAGTTCCTACAACACATGGAATTGTTAGTGTATTTCCAACCTGTGTGAAATCTTGCATTTCTTGATTGTTTACTATTACTGCAAAGGTTCCATCTTCAAAAGGTTTGATTAGGTCTTCATGTAAAGTAACTGTCAGTATCCCATCATTCGTTGGATCGAGATATATCACAATGCTGTCATCATCCGCATTGGCAAAGAAAGCGGGACTAGCATTACAGGTAGAATCATAATCTATTTGTCCTCCAGCTAATTTGTAGAATGGTTCACCACTAGGTCCAGTTACGTCTGTTCCAGTTACGGCAGTTCCAGTTACCGCAGTTCCCATTTCTACCCCTTCAGATGTTTCAACAGCATTAGTCAGTTCTATCGATGTAGTTATCTTTGTACTTCCATATTGAGCTCTAATCTCGTAGACACCATCTTCACTCTGTAAACGATTTTCAGGATTAAGAATAATTTGACCTGACCAACTACCATCACTGTTCACGAAAAGTTGGTCTATCTCAACAATGCTGTTATATTGATTTACAAACAAAATAGATACTGGCATTTCATTTTCATCAACAGGAGAAACAGTTCCTGTTATAGTAATAGTGTCAGTATGTTCATAAACATCCTTGTCTGTGTTAATTGTGATAACAGTTTCAGCAAATGCTTGTGATGCAAGACCAGTTGTGGATAGAATTAAAATAGCAACTAATACGGGCGTCACATGCCTATTCATATTATTTGAAGATGTGATATTGCTAATTATCTAGCGAGTCTAATAAACAAAATAAAAAGATGAATTTTAGTACCTTGGTACCAAACTGAGTTTTGTCTTTGCAGTGACTACAATTATTGATACAATTGCTACTGCGAGTATCATTGCAGCAATAACACCAAATTCTGGAATTACATGACCGTCTATAACTTCAACTTCAGCAGATACCTGATAATTTGAAGCGGCTCCTTGAACTGCTTTGATTGTATATATTCCATCTTGGCTCCATAGTGGTCCACCTGTTTCAATTGTTGTTGCAAAGCTATCACCTGAAGGAGATATCTGAGATACTGTTACAATATTTCCATTTGGTGCTGTAACTGTAAGTGTAATGTCTCCACTTCTGTCAGTTGTTCCGCTTACATCAATTGTAGTAGAACCTTCCATTCCACCAGCTGTTAGCTGTAATCCACTTGCTGAAGCTTCTTCTGCTGCTCCTGCTTCTTCTTCTTCTGATGTACCAACCACATTGCTTATTGATGCAGATGAATCTGAACTTCCACCTGAAACATCAACGCTAACTGATAGGTTGTACTTTGAAGATGATCCTTGGTTTACTGCAATTGTATAACTACCATCATCTAGTCCGCTTACATTGAGTGATCCAGAGAAGATACCACCTGATGTACCTAATTGACCAACGGTGACTATGTTGCCATTAGATGCTGTTACAACCATTGTTGCGTCTTGGTCACTTCTGTCAGTGTCGCCACTTATGGCACAAGTTGAACCAGAACAATCTGCAGACAATGACATGCCAGATCCACCAGCATAGGCATTTTGACCTATGGCAGAAACAGACATAATAGTTACTGCAAGAAGTACGATCGAAAGTGATGTGATCGTATGTCTACGAGAATTCATTATTCTAGCCTTATAATGAGTCCTATTTATGTTTCTTTATTCATGAGTTTATTCCAAACAATGAAACTGGCAAAGTCGTAATCACATGGTTTTTTCATAAATCTCATTTCCGGAAATTCAATTATGTCCAAAAATGGATCGGAGTAAATCAAAAAACTGATAATTTTTCCAAAAAATTCCGAGTAAATATATATTAACCCAAAGCCAGTTTTTGCTGTTTGTGTTGTTTATTTTCATTCCCAATTGACATTATGTTCGGAGATTTAGAATGGTAACTAGAAAGGAGATGAATTTAGCACCTCATCATATACTAGTCCCAAAACATGAGATAATGACAATAGAAGAAGCTAAACAAGTGTTAGAAAAATATCATTGTAAAGCAATTGAATTACCATTAATTTTTGTTAATGATCCAGCTATTGTTGGACTTGGTGTAAAACCTGGTGATATGATAAAAATTACCAGGAAAAGTGCAACTGCCGGAGAGAGTTTCTATTATAGATATGTGATTGAGGTATGACTGATTCTACAAACAAGCGTTGGGTTATAATTAATGATATTCTAACTAGGGATGGTGTTGCTAAACAACATCTTACATCATTTGACGAATTTTTAAAAAAAGGGTTACAGGAAATTATTGATGAGATTAATCATATAGATATTGAAAACGCTGAATATCCATACAAGATTCAATTAGGCAGAATTCAATTCAAGCAGCCAAGAATGATGGAGCTTGATGGTTCTATTACACATATCACTCCTGCAGAATCACGTATGCGCAATGTTTCATATATTGCACCATTGATGCTGGAAGCAAATGTTATTGAAGATGGAAAAACTCTTGAAACTAGATTCATTCACATTGGTGATATACCGGTAATGGTAAAATCAGATGCTTGTATTTTACGAAATTTCTCAGAACAAAAACTAATTGATCATGCAGAAGATCCATTTGATCCTGGAGGCTACTTCATCATAAACGGTTCTGAACGTGTGATAGTTGGATTAGAAGATTTGTCATACAATAAAATTATTGTAGATGCTGAAAAAGTAGGTGGAAAAAAAGTATTCAAGGCAAAAGTGTATTCTTCTATTGTTGGTTATCGTGCAAAATTGGAGTTAGTACTAAAAGAGGATGGACTTGTTGTTGCAAGAATACCAGGTTCACCTGTTGATATTCCAGTAGTTACGTTAATGCGTGCTCTTGGACTAGAATCAGATAAAGAAATTGCATCAGCAGTATCTATGGTAGATGAAATACAAAATGAATTAGAGGGTTCTTTTGAAAAAACAGATGTTACAACATCAAAAGATTCTATTGTATACATCAGTAAAAGAATAGCACCTGGTATGTTAGAAGAATTTCAAATCAAGCGAGCGGAAACACTTCTGGATTGGGGCTTACTTCCACATTTAGGTAAACAACCAGAAAACAGAAAAGAGAAAACACAGTTTTTGGGTGAGGCTGTTTGTAAATTACTAGAATTAAAGCTAGGTTGGATACAACCAGATGATAAGGATCATTACGGTAACAAGGTTGTCAAATTTGCAGGACAGATGTTGGCTGATTTATTTAGAACTGCATTTAGGAATCTAGTCCGGGATATGAAATATCAACTTGAACGTTCTGGTCAGAAAAGAGGAATCAACGCTGTTAGTGCAGCAATTCGTCCTGGCATAATAACTGATAAGCTAAACAATGCTATTGCAACAGGAAATTGGGGACGTGGAAGAGTTGGAGTTACACAATTACTTGACAGAACAAATTACTTGTCTACCATAAGTCATCTACGACGTGTGCAGTCACCATTAAGCAGAACTCAACCCAATTTCGAAGCAAGAGATTTGCATTCTACACATTTTGGAAGACTTTGCCCCAGTGAGACACCAGAAGGATCTAATTGTGGTCTAGTTAAGAATTTGGCTTTATCTGCAATAATTTCTGTAAGTGTATCTTCAGAAGAAGTTGTTGAAAAACTGTATGAGATTGGAACAGCTCATTTCTCAGAAGTTAAAGACTCGGTAAAAAAGGACGGTACTAGAATTTTTGTTGATGGAAAATTAATTGGTTTTCATAAAGATGGAGAAAAATTGGCATATTCTTTACGTGAACTACGCAGATCCTCGAAAATTCATCCACATATTGGGATATCTATACATCAACCAGAAGAAGAAAATGCCACAAAAAGACTATATGTGAACTGTAATGCTGGACGTGTTTTGCGTCCACTTATTATAATAAAAGATGGCAAGTCAACATTTTCGCCAGATCTTCTTGATAAAATAACAAAGAAGCTTGTTTCGTGGACTGATTTAATTCGTATGGGCGTACTTGAACTTGTAGATGCAAATGAAGAAGAGAATTGCTATATAACATTTGAGGAAAAACATGTTAAGAAGCATACTCATCTTGAAATTTTTCCTTCAGCAATTTTAGGAGCTGGTGCATCAATAATACCATATCCTGAACATAATCAATCTCCACGTAATACATACGAGTCTGCAATGGCCAAACAAAGTCTTGGTTTTTCAACACCAATGATGAATACTAGTACTTATGTGAGACAGCACTCCATGCTCTATCCTCAAACTCCTATTGTTACCACAAAGGCTATGGGACTTCTAGGTCTCGAGAAAAGACCTGCAGGACAAAATTGTGTGGTTGCAGTGTTACCTTTTGACGGATACAATATTGAGGACGCTATTGTTTTGAGTAAATCATCAGTAGATAGAGGGTTAGGACGCACGTTTTTTTACAGAATTTATGAAGCAGAATCAAAACAATATCCTGGCGGAATGCGCGATAATTTTGAGATTCCAAACGCTGATGACAATCTTCGTGGATACAAAGGTGAAAAATCATATCGTTTGTTGGAAGATGATGGTATTGTTGCAACAGAATCTCGTGTATCTGGGGGTGATATTCTCATAGGTAAAACTAGTCCACCTAGATTTATGGAAGAATACCGCGATCAAGAATCTAGGGGACCATACAGAAGAGATACCTCTATAGGAGTACGACCTTCTGAATCAGGAGTTGTTGATACCACTGTTTTAACTCAATCAACTGAAGGTGGAAAAATGTTCAAAGTTAGAATTAGAGATATGCGTCAACCCGAAATAGGAGATAAATTTGCTTCACGACATGGTCAGAAAGGTGTGGTAGGTTTACTAGCTAAAGCTGAAGACTTGCCATACACTGCTGATGGAATATCACCTGACGTTCTGATTAACCCTCATGCATTTCCATCAAGAATGACGGTTGGCATGATGATGGAATCAATAACTGGAAAGGCAGCTGCAATACGAGGCAGAAAGGTTGATGCATCTGCTTTTGTTGGTGAGAAGATGGAAGATGTAAAGGATGTGATGGAGGATGCAGGATTCAAGTATTCTGGTAAGGAAATAATGTATGATGGTAGAACAGGTAAACGTTTTCCAGTCGAGGTGTTTCTTGGAGTAGTTTATTATCAAAAATTACATCATATGGTTGCAGATAAGATACATGCACGTGCACGTGGACAAGTTCAGATGTTAACTAAACAGCCTACTGAAGGTAGAGCACGTGGCGGTGGTTTAAGATTTGGAGAAATGGAGAGAGATTGTCTAATCGCCTATGGTGCTTCTATGATTCTCAAAGATAGATTGCTTGACGAATCTGATAAATCTGACATATTTGTATGCGAACGATGTGGTGTTGTAGCATATCATGATATTAAGCAAAGAAGATATTGGTGTAGAATTTGTGGTGATAAGGGAAAAGTCAGTTCTGTATCTGTAGCATATGCATTCAAACTGTTATTACAGGAAATGTCCAGTCTCAATATTGCACCACGTTTGTTGATTAAGGAGAAAGTGTAATGTCTATTCAAACAGTAAAAACTATTGCCGGGATTAAATTTTGTGTTTGGTCACCAAATGAGGTTAGAAAATATTCAGTTTCTGAAATTACTGCTCCTGAGACTTATGATGAAGATGGCATGGCAGTACAGGGTGGATTGATGGATGGACGTCTTGGAACCTTAGAACCCGGACAAAAATGTCTAACTTGTGGCAATACTTCTGCTAGATGTCCAGGTCATTTTGGACATATAGAACTTGCAGAACCTATATTACATATTGCATTTATTGATAACATTCACAAGCTGTTGGTTGCTACATGCAGATCTTGTTCAAGAGTAAAAGTTCCTCAGGAAGCTCTTGACGTATTCTTAAAAATTAAAACAAATAGTGCATCATATACTGTGGTATCACAGAAACGTATTCCGGAACAAATACTTGAAAAAGCAAAAAAAGCAAAAGAATGTCCGCATTGTGGAAAATCACAATACGAACTTATTTTCACAAAGCCAACAATATTCATAGAAAAAACTGAACTTGGAGAAAACAGATTACTACCAGTTACAATCAGAGAACGATTTACTCAAATTACTGATGCAGATCTTGATTTGTTAAATTATAACACTGCAACGGCAAGACCTGAATGGTTTATTTTACAAACAATGCCCGTACCTCCTGTTACTGTTAGACCTTCTATCATACTTGAAACTGGGGTAAGATCTGAAGATGATCTAACTCATAAAATGGTAGATATTATTAGAGTAAATCAACGACTTAAAGAAAGCAAAGAGGCTGGAACGCCTCCACTAATAGTTCAAGACCTTGTTGACCTACTTCAGTATCATACTACAACTTATTTTGATAATGAGGTTTCAGGTATTCCACAGGCTCATCACCGTTCTGGCAGACCCCTGAAAACATTAACACAAAGATTGAAAGGTAAAGAGGGTCGTTTCAGAGGATCACTGTCTGGAAAACGAGTTGATTTTTCCAGCCGAACTGTAATTTCTCCTGATCCTAACTTAGATTTGGGCGAAGTTGGTGTTCCTGAAGCTGTTGCAACTAAACTCACAATTCCTGAAATTGTTACTGAATGGAACATTGAAAAACTAAAAAAATTAGTTATCAATGGACCTAATACGTGGCCTGGAGTTAATTATATTGTAAGACCTGATGGAGTTAAAATCAGACTAGATTTTGTAGAAGACCGTTCAATCATTGCAGATTCTCTTGAGATTGGATACTTGGTGGAAAGACATCTGAATAATGGCGATGTTGTACTGTTTAATAGACAACCATCACTTCACCAAATGTCTATAATGGCTCACCACGTTCGTGTGCTGCCTGGGAAAACTTTTCGATTACATCCTTCTGTCTGTCCACCATATAATGCTGATTTTGATGGCGATGAAATGAATCTACACGTACCACAAAGTGAAGAAGCTAGGGCTGAGGCGATACTGTTAATGCGAGTACAAGAACAGTTGATTTCTCCAAGATTTGGCGGACCAATCATTGGTGCTCTTCGTGATTTCATCACAGGCGCGTATCTTCTTACCAAAGACGATACTACATTAACAAAACAAGAATTTGCTAATTATGCAATGCTAGGTAGCTATGATGGAAAACTACCAGAACCAAAAATCAAAAATAAAAATGGCTCACTTTATACAGGAAAGCAGTTATTTTCTATTTTCCTTCCCTCTGATTTTAGTTTGATATTGACTTCTAAATGGTCAAAGGGAACAAATGGTACACCGAAAGATATAGTGATTAAAAATGGCGAATTGATTAGTGGTGTGATAGATAAATCATCTATTGGGGCTGAAGAACCAGAAAGTGTTTTGCATAGAATTGCAAAAGATTATGGAAATGAAAAAGCAAAGAAATTTCTAAATTCTGTTCTTATTATAATAAAACAGTTTATCACAGATTATGGATTTAGTTATGGTTATTCTGACTTGGAACTTTCTGAGAAAGATAGAGAAGCAATTCATACCGATTTAAAAGAAACATATGATAAGGTTGCCGATATTACAGCACAAAAAAATAAAGGAACGTTAACATCAATACGAGGAATGACTATTGCTGAAACAGCAGAAGCCTTAATCACACACGAACTTGCTAAAGCTAGAGACAGAGCAGGCATTACTGCAAATTCAAATCTTGCAGATGATAACGCGGGAAAAATCATGGCAACCACTGGTGCTAGAGGGTCTGCCTTGAATGTTGGTCAAATGGCTGGAGCATTGGGTCAACAATCTAGACGGGGAAAAAGATTGCATACAGGTTATGATAATCGTACTCTTGCTC
>Ga0310123_10002635_pt1 | contig 14189 bp, 17 predicted proteins | sample CB6_AW_1057_MG_FD_203505 | JGI IMG/M metagenome (GOLD analysis project Ga0310123, IMG submission 203505) | Marine microbial communities from Western Arctic Ocean, Canada - CB6_AW_1057 | ecosystem: Environmental > Aquatic > Marine > Oceanic | place: Canada: Western Arctic Ocean | collected... | reverse complement strand
CCTGCGCGCTCCCGTGCACTCCCCCGGAGACACGCATGACCAAGGCGGACCTCGTCGAGCAGGTGGCGGAGGCGATCGGCCCCGGCATCACCAAGAAGGACTGCGCGATGGTGGTCGACGGGTTCCTGAACGCCGTCAAGCGCGCCCTCGCCACCGGGGACAACATCGAGATCCGAGGCTTCGGCACCTTTAAGGTGCGGCGCCGCAAGACGCGAATGGCACGCAATCCGCGGACCGGTGACCCGGTGAAGGTGCCCTCGCGCCCCGTTCCGGTCTTCAAGCCCTCGAAGCACCTGCGCAACAAAGTCACCCGGATGGAGACCGCCCGCGGGGAGTGACCCGGTGCGCGCCGATCCGCCGGGGCCGTCTTCGCCCCCGTTCCTACCCGCGCTCCGGATCCCGGGGGCGGGTGGTTTAACGTCCGGCCGCCGCCGGGCGTCTCCTTTGTCGGTGAAGCCGGCGCAGAGGGAGGACGAGGACTGCGCGCTACTCGAGCGGGCCCGCGCCGGCGAGGGGGAGGCGTTGGACGCGCTGATCGCGTGCCACCACGGCTTCGCCTACCGCGTGGCGCTGGGGATCCTGGGGAGCGAGGCGGACGCGTCGGACGCGGCCCAGGAAGGGATGGTCCGGGCGCTGCGGGGGTTGGCCGGATTCCGCGGAGACGCCTCGTTCCGGACCTGGCTGCTGGCGATCGTCGCGAACGAGGCCAGGAGCCTGCTGCGCAGGAGCATCCGCCGCCGTGAGGCTCCCCTAGAGGAGGATGTGGCGGACGCGGGGAGAGGGGTGGCCGAGGGCGTGGCCCTGCGCGCTGAAGCGACGCGGGCGCGAGCGTTCCTGGCGCGGCTGCCCGAGAAGCAGCGGCTGGCGGTGCAGCTCCGCGTCGATGAAGGGCTGAGCTTCCGCGAGGTGGGGGAGGTGATCGGGTCGTCGGAGGGTGCGGCACGGGTTAACTACCACCACGGCATTCGCCGGCTGCGGGAATGGATGGAGGAATGAGCGAAATCACGTGCGTGGAGCTCGCCGACCGGCTGCCCGGCTGGGCAGCGGAGCGGCTGTCGCCCGAGGAGGTGCGCGCGGTGGCGGAGCACGTGGCCAGCTGCGTCGATTGTGCGGGGCAGGTGGCCGTGATCCGGGCCGTGCGTGCGGGGCGGCCGTCCGCGCCCGCCGGACTCGCCGAACGGATCGCCACGGTGATCCGGGATGCCGAGCCCGCGCTGCGCCCCGCCCCGGTGTGTCGCGCGTGGGCCGCCTGGGCCACGTCAGCCGCGGCTGTGCTCCTGCTCGCGCTGGGAACCTTCGTGCTCCGGGACGGCGCAACCGACCCGCCGGCCGATCTCGGGGAGGTCGCGTTGGAGGAGTCGGTATGGATCGCGGAGGACGGGATCGTCGCGGGCGCCCCCCTCCTGGATCAGCTCCCCGAGGACGTGCTCGCGGTGCTGCCCGCGCCGGTGCTCGCCCAGCAGCGGCAGGGGCCGTCGCGCGAGCAGATGGAGCAGCGGATCCGGGCGCGCTTCGGAGAGCAGGTGCGGCGCGAGCTCGGGCTGAGCGCGGAGCAGCTCGAAGCGGTCCAGCAGGTAGAGGTATCCTTTCAGGAGCAGCGAGGCGCACTGGTGCGGCGGGAGACCGAGCCGCGCCGCCGGCTGTGCGCGAGCGCGTAGCCGGCGGAGGACGAGTCGCGCGTGATCCTGCAGGAGATGGCCGCGGTCAGGCAGGACGAGGCGCGGCTGTTCCAGGCCGAGATGCAGGCGCTGCTCGGGACGCTGAGCGCGGAACAGGTGCTCCGCTTCTACGAGCTGCGCAACCAGTTGCTGGAGCGGGTCCTCAGGCTCCGCCGGCTGGCCATGGACCGGCGGCCCGGGCGGGCCTCCCGGCCCGTTCCAGAGTGTGGCGTTGACGGCTCCCCCCGCGCACCCGTAGCGTTCAAGCATCTTTCCCCGGCAGGAGCCCGTGCAGGTTCGGACCCTCTTCTTCGCGGCCTACCGCGATACGGTCGGCACCACCGCCCTCGAGCTGGATCTGCCCGAAGGGGCGACCGTGGGCGACCTCGTCGTCCACCTGCGCAGGCGGGGCGCGCCTTTCGATCGGCTCCCCGAGGCTCCTGCGGTGGCGCTGAACCGGACGCTCGTGCGCGGCGACGCCGCGCTCGCGGCGGGCGACGAGGTGGCGTTCCTTCCCCCCGTGGCCGGCGGATGAGCGCGCCCGCCGAGCGGAGTGAGGACGCGCTCCCGCGCGCGGCGATCGTGAGCAGTCCCATCGACCCGGCCGCGGTGCTGGCCCGGGTGGGACATCGCTCGGACGGCGCGGTTCTCCTCTTTCTCGGCACGGTGCGCGATCACGCGGACGGACGTCCCGTGAGCGGGATGGCATACGAGGCGTACGAGACGATGGCCGCCGACGTGCTCCAGGCGATCGCGGAGGATGCGGCGGCGCGGCTTGGGACCCCGCGCGTGGCCGTCGTCCACCGGGTCGGGGAGCTCGCGATCGGCGAGGTGAGCGTGGCGATCGGCGTCTCCAGCCCGCACCGCGACCGGGCGTACGACGCCTCTCGCTACGTGATCGAGGAGATCAAGCGCAGGCTCCCGGTATGGAAGCACGAGCATTTCGTCGGTGGCGACGCGCGCTGGGTGGAGGGGGAACCCCTCGTGCCCGTCGGGGAAGGGGCGGCCCGGCGCGCGGGAGGCATTCGATGATCGACGGATTCGGCCGCCGCATCGAGTACCTGCGCGTCTCGGTCACGGACAAGTGCAATCTCCGCTGTGTGTACTGCATGCCCGAGGAGGGGCTGCCGTGGCTGCGCCGCGAGCATCTCCTCACGTACGAAGAGATCGCGCAGTTGGTCGCGGCGATGGCGCCGATGGGGCTCCGCCGGGTCCGGATCACCGGAGGCGAGCCGCTCGTGCGCCGCGACGTCCCCGAACTGGCCGCGCTGCTCGCGCGCGTCCCGGGGATCGACGACCTCTCGCTCTCCACGAACGCGGTCCTGCTCGAGGAGCAGGCGGACGCGCTGCGCGCGGCCGGGGTACGACGGGTGAACGTCTCCCTCGATTCGCTCCGTCCGGACCGCGTCGACGCGCTGGCCCGGCGTCCGGGGGCGTCCGCGCGGATCATGGCCGGGCTCGACGCCGCAGAGCGGGTCGGATTCGATCCGATCAAGGTGAACGTCGTGCTGATGCGGGGGAGCAACGACGACGAGATCGCGGACTTCGCCGCACTCACCCGCGAGCGTCCCTGGCACGTCCGCTTCATTGAGCTGATGCCGACCGGCGCCAACCTCGCGCTGTCAGCCAATGCTTTCATCTCCTGCGGGGAGGCGCTCTCTCGCCTGCGCAGAATCGAGCGACTCGAGTCGGCCGCCGGGCCGCGCGGGAACGGGCCGGCCACGTATTACCGCTTCCCGGGCGCGCCGGGCACGGTGGGCGTGATCACGCCGATGAGCCACGATTACTGCGACCGCTGCAATCGGATGCGGCTCACGGCCGACGGTCAGCTCCGGCCCTGCCTGTTCGGGCACATTCAGACCGATCTGCGCGGGCCACTCCGGCGGGGCGAGCCACTCGCGCCGCTGATCGAGGAGACCCTCAGGATCAAGCCGGAGCGGCACCACCTGGTGCAGGGGAGCGCCGTGGGGTCGGGCGGGCTGGTCGCGCTCTCGCAGACCGGCGGCTGACACGGGCCGCACTCACGCGCGCGTACGACGCCCGTCCAGTGCGGCGCGTCTAGTGCGCGATCGCGTTGACGCGTCCATGCACCCCGGGTAGGTTCCCGCCTGCCCGTCCGGGCCCTCGTACCGATCCAGAGCACAACCCAGCCTCCCAGCGGCCGCTTTCCGATACGGAGTGGGATCATGAGCGTGGGCAGGATCACCGTGGTGGGCGCGGGCAATGTCGGCGCCACCTGCGCGCAGCGGCTGGCCGAGAAGGAGCTGGCCCGCGAGGTGGTGATGATCGACATCGCCGAGGGCATCCCGCAGGGGAAGGGGCTCGACCAGCGGGAGAGTGCGCCCATCGAGGGCTTCGACTCCATGGTGACGGGCGCGAACGACTACGAGCCGGCCCGGGGATCGGAGATCGTGATCGTGACCGCCGGCATCGCGCGCAAGCCGGGGATGAGCCGCGACGATTTGCTGCGGACCAACGCCGATATCGTTCGCGGCGTCGCGAGGGAGATCAAACGGGTGGCGCCGGAGTCGATCGTCGTCATGGTCTCGAATCCGCTGGACGTGATGGCGTACGTCGCGATGAAGGAGACCGGTTTTCCGAAGCAGCGCGTGGTCGGGATGGCAGGCGTGCTGGATGCTGCCCGCTACCGGTCGTTCATCGCCATGGAGCTCGGCGTGAGCGTGGAGGATATCCAGGCGCTCGTGCTGGGTGGGCACGGCGATACGATGGTTCCGCTCGCGAGCTACACGAATGTGGGCGGCATTTCGCTCACGCAGCTGATGAAGCAGGATCGCATCGACGCGCTCGTCGACCGCACCCGGAAGGGGGGCGCTGAGATCGTGGGGCTGCTCAAGACGGGCAGCGCCTACTACGCCCCTGCATCGGCCGCCGTCCAGATGGCCGAGGCGATCGTCAAGGACAAGCGGCGCATTCTTCCGTGCTCCGCGTGGCTCGAAGGCGAGTACGGGTTGGAGGGTCTCTTTCTGGGCGTTCCGGTCAAGCTCGGTGCCGGCGGGGTCCAGCAGATCATCGAGGTGGAGCTGACAGACGAGGAGCGTGCCGCGCTCAAGCAGAGCGCGGACGCCGTCCTCGAGACCATGCGCTCGCTGGGGTAACACTCGATCGGACCTGGATCCACCAAGCATTCAGCGCTGCCACCGCAGTCACTCCGCCGTCCGGCACACTCGGAATCCTATGCACTGCGCGTTGAGCCTCTACCGTTCCTCGGTAGGGAAGAAGATCCTCATGGCCCTCTCGGGGGTCATCCTCTTCGCTTTCATCGTGCTCCACATGCTGGGCAATCTGAAGCTCTTCAGCGGTGAGGAGGGCTTCGACAACTACGCCCTCTTCCTCCGCGAAGTCGGCTATCCCGCGATCCCGCACGAGGGGGCGCTCTGGACCGTGCGTATCCTGCTGCTCGGGGCCGTGGTGCTCCACCTGGTAGCCGCGTTCCAGACCTGGGCCCAGAGCCGGAGCGCTCGCACCCAGGGGTACCGGAAGCTGGACGACCTCTCCTTTAGTTACGCTTCGCGGACCATGCGCTGGGGTGGGGTGATCATCCTGCTCTTCATCGTCTACCATCTCCTACACTTCACGACGGGGCACGCACACCCCGACTTCCTCGAGGGGCGCGTCTACCACAACTTCGTGGTCGGCTTCCAGAGCCCGCTCGTGCTCGGCGTCTATCTGATCGCCCAGGCCGCGCTCTGCCTGCACCTGTATCACGGGCTCTGGAGCGCAACGCAGACGCTGGGGTTGAACCATCCCCGCTACAATCGCGCCCGCCGCCCGATCGCGGCCGCGCTCGCGCTCGCGATGTTCGCGGGCTTCGTGATTCCGCCGGTGATGGTGTTCACCGGCTTCGTCTCATAGAGGGCTTCGTGCAGCTCGACGCCAGGATTCCGGCGGGGCCGATCGCGGACAAGTGGTCCCGACACCGCTTCGAGATGAAGCTGGTGAACCCCGCCAACAAGCGGAGATTCGACATCATCGTGGTCGGAACCGGCCTCGCGGGGGCGTCCGCTGCCGCCACCATGGCCGAGCTCGGCTATAATGTGAAGTGCTTCAGCTTCCACGACTCGCCACGCCGGGCACACTCGATCGCCGCGCAAGGCGGGATCAACGCCGCCAAGAACTACCAGAACGACGGCGACTCGATCTATCGGCTCTTCTACGACACGGTAAAGGGCGGAGATTTCCGGGCGCGCGAGGCGAACGTGTACCGGCTCGCGGAACTGTCACTCAACATCATCGACCAGGCGGTTGCGCAGGGCGTTCCGTTCGCGCGCGAATACGGCGGTCACTTGGCCAACCGCTCCTTCGGCGGCGCGCAGGTCTCGCGCACGTTCTACGCGCGCGGCCAGACGGGGCAGCAGCTCTTGCTGGGCGCCTACCAGGCGCTCGAGCGGCAGGTGGCGGCCGGAAAGATCCAGATGTACAGCCGCCACGAGATGCTCGACCTGGTGGTCGTGGACGGGGTGGCGTGCGGCATTGTCACGCGCGACCTAATCTCCGGCAAGGTGGAGCGCTGGGCCGGGCACGCGGTGGCGCTCGCCACCGGCGGCTACTCGAACGTCTTCTTCCTGTCGACCAACGCGAAGGGGTGCAACGTCACCGCGACCTGGCGCGCACACCGGCGCGGAGCCGGCTTCGCGAACCCTTGCTTCACGCAGATCCATCCGACCTGCATCCCGGCATCCGGCGAGTACCAATCCAAGCTCACGTTGATGAGCGAGTCGCTCCGTAACGATGGCCGCATCTGGGTGCCCAGGAAGGCGGGGGACGCGCGTCTACCGCACCAGATCCCCGAGTCCGAGCGCGACTATTACCTGGAGCGCTTCTATCCGAGCTTCGGCAATCTCGCTCCCCGCGACATCTCGTCGCGGCGCGCCAAGGAGATGGTGGATGCGGGGCACGGCGTGGGGCCGCGGCAAACCGGGGTATACCTCGACTTCACACAGGCGATCGAGCGGCTCGGGCGCGATGCCATCAGCGAACGCTACGGCAATCTGTTCGCGATGTACGAGAAGATCACGGGCGAGGACCCGTACCGGACCCCGATGCGGATCTATCCCGCGCCGCACTACACGATGGGCGGCCTGTGGGTGGACTACGATCTAATGAGCACGGTGCCCGGGCTCTTCGTCTTAGGCGAGGCGAACTTCTCCGACCACGGCGCGAACCGGCTGGGTGCGAGCGCGCTCATGCAGGGGCTGGCGGACGGCTACTTCATCGCCCCGCTCACGGTCGGCAACTACCTGGCGAGCACGAATCCCAAGCCGATCGCTACCAACCACCCTGCCTTTGCCGACACCGAGCGGGAGGTGAAAGAGCGCACCGATCGGCTGCTCGCAGTGAAGGGGAGGCAGACGGTCGACGACTTGCACATCGAGCTGGGGCGGCTCATGTGGAACAGGTGCGGGATGGCACGCAGCGCCGATGCGCTCCGGGAAGCGCTCGCTCGAATCCCGGAAATGCGCGAGCGCTTCTGGCGCGAGGTGCGAGTTCCCGGGAGCGGGGCCACCCTCAACCAATCGCTCGAGAAGGCGGGGCGGGTCGCCGACTTCTTCGAGTTCGCCGAGCTGATGTGCTACGACGCGCTCACCCGCGATGAATCGGCGGGTGGCCACTACCGGGTCGAGCACACGGACGCGGAGGGGGAGGCCAGGCGCGACGACCAGCGCTTCACGCACGTCGCAGTCTGGGAATTCAAGGGGGTGGGAAGCCAGCCGGCGCGCCACCAGGAGGAGCTGGAGTTCGAGCACGTTCCCCTGTCGACGCGGAGATACAAGTAGCCATGAACCTCACGCTCCACGTCTGGCGGCAGGCCGGCCCGAACCAGGAGGGCTGGTTCGAGACCTACCGCGCCACCGACATCAGCGAGCACATGTCGTTCCTGGAGATGCTCGACCTGGTGAACGAGGGTCTGGTACGCGACGGCAAGGAGCCGATCGCCTTCGACCACGACTGCCGCGAGGGGATCTGCGGCACGTGCGGGATGATGATCAACGGCCAGGCGCACGGACCCTGGGACCTGACCACGGTCTGCCAGCTCCACATGCGCGAGTACCGGGATGGGCAGGAGCTCTGGATCGAGCCCTGGCGCGCGCGCGCCTTCCCGGTCGTGCGGGACCTGGTGGTGGACCGGACCTCCTTCGACCAGATCATCCAGGCGGGGGGTTTTATTTCGGTGCGCACGGGGAGCGCGCCCGAGGCCAACTCGATCCCGGTGCCCAAGCGGGCCGCTGACGCGGCGTTCGATGCTGCCGCGTGCATCGGCTGCGGTGCGTGCGTGGCCGCGTGTCCGAACGCCTCGGCGATGCTCTTCACCGCGGCTAAGGTTGCCCACCTGGGCTTCCTTCCCCAGGGCGAGCCGGAGCGGGACCAGCGCGCTATCGACATGGTGACGGTCCACGACGACGAAGGCTTCGGCAACTGCACCAACCACGGCGCCTGCCAGGTTGCGTGCCCGCAGGGGATCAGCGTCGATTACATTGCGCGGCTCAACCGGGACCTGCTCCGGGCGACGCTCAGAGGACGGCGCGCCAGGCGGAGGCGAGCGGCAACGGCGCGGCATAGCGTCTGCGGCGGAGGCGGGACATGAACACGGCGACGCGACGGCTCTGGGTCACGCTCCTTCTGGTGGGGGCGGCCGCGTGCGGCGACGACGGCACCGGACCGACGGATCCGGAGGACGTGACCTTTGCGCCCAGCCTCGGGATCGACCTCGCCCAGATGACCAGGCTCGAGTCGGGGGTCTACATCCAGACGGTGGCCGAAGGCAACGGCACGCAGCAGCTGATAGCCGTCGACTTGATGACGGCGGACTACCGGCTCTGGATCCCGGACGGAACGTTCATCGGGGGGTCGCCGCCGCCGTTGAACCAGCCGGTCAGTGAGTTCATCTCCGGATTCGCCCAGGGCGTGATCGGGATGCGGATCGGAGAGGTGCGCAAGATCGTCATTCCTTCGGAGCTCGGGTACCGTGACCGGCCGCCGGACGGCTCCGGAATCCCCGTGCACTCGGTGCTCGTCTTCGAGGTGATCCTGGCCAGTATCGGTTGAGGCGCGCAGCTTCCGCCACCAGACGGTCGCGGCTGGGCAGGGAGCGCAGGTCGAGCCGACGTATACCGTCACGCTCGACCCCGAGCTGTAGCTGCCCGACGGAAACCAGTTCGCGTTCGGCCGGTCCACCGACGAGCTGGTTGCGGACTTCCTCCCGGGCTTCAGCCGGGGCGTCGTGGGGTGAGGGTGGGGGAGGCGCGGAAGATCGTCGTCCCCTCCGAGCTCGGGTACGGGGCGGCCGGAAATCAGAACGTTCCCCCGAGCTCCGTGCTCGTCTATCACATCAGCGTGATCTCGTTCCGATAGCCGGAACGGGCCGCTTCGCCCGCGGCGGCTGCGTTCACAGCCGCGGCAGCGTAACCCCCGTCTGGTGCTGGTACTTCCCCTTCCGGTCCGCGTACACCACCGACGGCTCCTCGTCGCCCTCTAGGAAGAGGAGCTGCGCGATCCCCTCTCCCGCGTAGATCTTGGCGGGCAGTGGTGTGGTGTTGGAGATCTCCAGGGTGAGGTATCCCTCCCAGCCCGGCTCCAGGGGCGTGACGTTCACCACGATGCCGCAGCGCGCATACGTGCTTTTCCCTACGCAGATCGCCAGCACGGTGCGCGGCATCCGGAAATACTCCTCCGTGCGCGCCAGGGCGAACGAGTTGGGTGGGATGATGCAGGTCTTTTCCCGGACGTCCACGAAGGAGCGCGGATCGAACGCCTTGGGGTCGACCACGACGTTGTGGACGTTCGTGAAGACCTTGAACTCGGGCGCCACCCGGATGTCGTAGCCGTACGAGGAGAGGCCGTAGCTGATCACCCCTTCGCGCACCTGGCCCGGCTGGAAGGGCTCGATCATCCGGTGCTGCTCGCACATCCTGCGGATCCACCTGTCGCTCTTGATCGGCACGCGGGCGTTCCTCCGCGGGGCTGGGGCTGGTCTGGAAACGGCAACAAGAGTCCGGAAAGCGGGTGACCCCGCGCTCCGGCAGCGAATCAAGGCGGGCCAAGGTAGGCCGCGTTCGAGAGCCAGTGCAAACCATGCGATCGCTCTGGAAAATACACACAAACGGTCGCTTGACCCCCCTCCGACCCGCCGGTACATTCGGGGATTCCGATTGTGAAGGATTTCACAAGCCCCGCTCCCGGCTCGTGCGCGAAGATCAGCGACCGGATGTCGGGGCATCTCCGGGACTGGCCTTCATGTCGGGAGCCTACGCTCCACTGCTCATCCTGTTCGGCCTCTCGGTGGTCAACGCCATCTGCATGGTGGTGGCGTCGCAGATCCTCAACCCGCGCCGCCCGACCCCGCAGAAGGAAATGCCGTACGAATCCGGGATGATCTCGCTGGGCGACACGCGGACACGGTTTTCGGTGAACTTCTACATGGTGGCGATCAGCTTCATCGTTTTCGATCTGGAGATGATCTTTCTGATCCTGTGGGCGGTCGAGATGCGCGAGCTCGGCTGGGGACCCTTCCTGGCGATGGGTCTATTCGTGATCGTGCTGGGTGTCGGACTGCTCTACGAGTGGAAGAAGGGAGGTCTAGAGTGGGACTAGACGACAAGCGGCTTCCCGGAGGTGGGACGAGTGCACGAGCGGAGGGCGGCTTGCTCGGCGTGGGAGGGCCGACGTTTCTGACCACGAAGCTCGACTTCGTGATCAACTGGGCACGTCGAAACTCGCTGTGGCCCATGCCCTTCGGCACCGCCTGCTGCGCGGTCGAGATGATGGCGGCGGCGGCCAGCAACTTCGATATCGCGCGCTTCGGCATGGAGCGCATGGCGTTCAACCCCCGCCAGGCTGATGTGCTGATCTGCGCGGGGCGGGTCCCCTACAAGCTGGCGCCCATGCTGCGCCGCATCTGGGACCAGATGCCGCAGCCCAAGTGGTGCGTCTCGATGGGGGCGTGCGCCAGTACGGGAGGTGTGTTCGACACCTACTCTATGGTGCAGGGGATCGACACGATCGTACCGGTGGACGTGTACATTCCGGGCTGTCCACCGCGCCCCGAGGCGCTGCTTTACGGGCTGCTCATGATCCAGGAGAAGATCCGGGAGGAGAGTCTCGGCCGCCACGGGGCGCTGCGCGCCGAGAACCCGCTCCGCGCCGGGGTCCCCAACGCGACCGCCGAGCAGGTGGCCGGGCTGACCGGGCCGTTCGGCAACTCCACCCGGCAGAACCGGTTGAGCGGGCTCGTACGGACCGACCGGCCGGACCGGCCGGGGGATCGGAAGCCCTGACCGGATGACGGATCAGGGGAAGGCACCAGCGAGGCCCGGATCTGCCCTGGACACCGTCGAGGCGGGTCCCGCGGTCGCTCCCGGGTTGCCCGTGCGGCTCGCCGCCGCGACCACTCCGCACCCGTCCGTGGACGCGCTGCGCGCGCGCTTCGGGAGCGCCATCCATCACTACGAGGTGAGCGCCGGGGACCAGCACGTCGTGTACGTGGACGCGGCCAAGAACCGCGAGATCCTCGGCTGGCTCAAGGACTATCCGACCCAGCATTACGATCTGCTGGCGGACGTGACCGCAGTGGATTTCGGGGAGCGGCGGCCGCTCCAGGTCGTGTATCAGCTCTGGTCGATACCGCACCGCCGCGCTCTGCGCGTGAAGTGCGAGCTGCCACTTACAGCGCTCGAGATCGACAGCGTGGAGCCGCTCTGGAAGACGGCGAACTGGCTGGAGCGCGAGGTCTACGACCTGTTCGGAATCGAATTCGGGGGACACCCGGATCTGCGGCGGATCCTAATGCCGGAAAACTACGCTGAGGGTCACCCGTTGAGGAAGGATTTTCCGCTGCGCGGTCGCTTCTCGCGCGCCGAGCAGACGCGGCGGGCGCTCAGCCAGGACGTGCACGATCACTACATCCCATCCGAGCTCGAGGTCGGGCGCGAGCCGTAGACCATCGCGGGCACGCCCGAGCACCCGGAGTTGCCCGAGCGGGCAGGCTGAGGGAGATCCGAGATGGCGCACAGGACAGTCGAGTACGCGGTGTCCAGGAGCCCCGAGATGGGAATCACGGGCGAGCCTGTGCACGCGCCCCTCTTCCCGGTCGACCTGCCCGAGCCCCAGGTGGGCTCGGAGCACATGCTGCTCAACCTGGGCCCGCAGCATCCCGCCACGCATGGCGTGCTGCGACTGGTCTGCGAGCTGGACGGAGAGACCGTGCTCCGCGTGATCCCGCACATCGGATACCTGCACTCCTCCTTCGAGAAGCTGGGCGAGTACCGTACCTGGAATCAGGTGGTGCCGCTCACCGACCGGATGGACTACCTCTCCCCGCTCATCTATAACTGTGCATACGTGATGTCGGTGGAGAAGCTCGCCGGGATCGAGGTCACCGAGCGGTGCAAGGTATTCCGCGTCATCCTGATGGAGCTGGAGCGGATCTTCAGCCACCTGCTCTGGCTGGGCACCTACGCGATCGACGTGGGCGCCGTCACCCCGTTCCTGTATGCGTTCCAGGATCGCGAGAAGATCTACACGCTCCACGAGAAGTACTGCGGCGCGCGCATCACTACCTCGGCTACGCGCGTGGGTGGGATGCTGGCGGACATTCCGGACGACTGGATCGACGAGCTGAAGGCGTTCCTGCGCGAGTTTCCGCGCACCATCGACGAGGTCGACGCGCTGCTCACCACCAACGGGATCCACCTGGGCCGCACGCAGAACGTGGGCGTGATCAGCGGCGAGGACGCGATCAACTACGGGTTCACGGGGCCCAACCTGCGCGCGAGCGGTGTGCCCTACGACGTGCGCAAGGACAACCCGTACTACGACTACGACAGCTATGACTTCGAGGTACCGATCGGGGAGCACGGCGACTGCTACGACCGCTACCTGGTGCGCATGGAGGAGATGCGGCAGAGCGTGCGTATCCTGCACCAGGCGATCGAGCGGCTGCCGGGCGGCCCCATGGACGTCGCCGACCCGCACGTGACGCTTCCCACCAAGACGGACTGCATGAACGACATGGAGTCCATGATCCACCACTTCAAGCTGATCATGGAAGGGGTGAAGGTCACGCCCGGGGACTGCTACTACCCGGTCGAGGGCTCCAAGGGCGAGCTGGGCATGTACGTGGTGAGCGACGGCGGCACGAAGCCAGTGCGCTGGCGGATCCGCCCGCCCTCGTTCGTGAACCTGTCGGTGATCTCCAAGCTCGCCGAAGGCCACCTGGTGTCGGATCTGATCATGATCAACGCCTCGCTCGACATCGTGCTGGGTGAGATCGACCGGTGACCAACCCGCAGGGCCGCGACGCGCCCTTCAGGAATCCCGGATGGGCCGGCAACACCGGTGAGTTCGATCTCACCGAGGCGCAGGTGCGGGGGGACGACTTCGTAGGGGACCGCCCGCTGGCCGGCGGCCATCCCGCCGGGGCGCCCAGCTACCCCTACATGCTCCCGGAGAAGCATCCAGATGCCCCCCTGTTCGAGGGCCCCTACCGGGAGCGCTTCGAGAAGATCCTGACGCGCTATCCCGACAAGCGCGCGGCGCTCCTCCCCGCGCTCGGGCTTGCACAGGAGGTGCGCGGGCACGTCTCCCCGGAGACGATGGACCGCGTGGGCGAGCTGCTCGAGCTGCCCCCCGCCTACGTGCGCGGGGTAGCCACCTTCTACACGATGTACAACAAGGGGCCAGTGGGCCGCTTCCTGATCCAGGTCTGCACCAACATCTCGTGCAACCTGTGCGGGGCGGACGAGGTGATGGAGGCCTTCCTCCGCTACGCCAACACCGAGGCCGGGGAGACCTCCGAGGACGGGAACTTCACCGTGATCGAGGTGGAGTGCCTGGCCGGCTGCGGGTTTCCCACCTGCGTGCAGATCAATTCGCGCTACTACGAGAACGTGACGCCCGCCGACGTGCCCGAGCTCTGCGAGCGGCTGCGCGCGGAGGGGAAGTAGCATGGCCTACCCCTACGTCTCCGAGCGCGAGGTGCGCCTGATCTCGAAGCACTTGGGCGACCCACACGCGCGCGCGCTCGCGGCGGCGAAGCAGAACGGACGCTACGAGGGGCTGAGGAAGGCGCTCGAGATGAGACCCGACCAGGTGGTGGACGTGGTCAAGGCGTCGGGGCTGCGCGGCCGTGGCGGCGCCGGATTCCCCACGGGCATGAAGTGGAGCTTCATGCCCAAGGACTACGCGAAGCCGCACTACCTGTGCTGCAACGCGGACGAGTCGGAGCCGGGTACGTTCAAGGATCGCGAGATCCTGCGCTGGGATCCGCACCTGCTGATCGAGGGGTGTCTGGTGGCCGCCTACGCGTGCCGAGCGCGCCACGCGTACATCTACTGCCGGGGCGAGTTCTTCGAGGCCACCCAGGTGCTCGCCAGGGCCGTGGAAGACGCATACGCGGATGGGCTCATCGGGGACGACGTGATGGGCTCGGGGCAGAAGATCGACCTCACCGTGCACGTGGGCGCGGGTGCCTACATCTGCGGCGAGGAGACCGGGCTCATGAACTCGCTCGAGGGA
>Ga0310123_10002634_pt1 | contig 14190 bp, 9 predicted proteins | sample CB6_AW_1057_MG_FD_203505 | JGI IMG/M metagenome (GOLD analysis project Ga0310123, IMG submission 203505) | Marine microbial communities from Western Arctic Ocean, Canada - CB6_AW_1057 | ecosystem: Environmental > Aquatic > Marine > Oceanic | place: Canada: Western Arctic Ocean | collected... | reverse complement strand
AAACCGGCTGCGATCAGGATCAAGAGGCCGGGCACCGCGAACCAGGGAGACACGTAGGTCGCCGCGAGTGCTGCCGCCACGACCAGCGGGACAACCAGCAGCGTGCGGACGTCCAGGTGCAGGAACACCATCAGCACGATCATCGTCAAGGCACCGCCCAGGAAGATGTTCTGGCGGACCAGGGCGATCGCCGAATAGATGTAGTCGGTTTCGTCGTAGACCTGGCTCAACTGCAGACCCAGCGGCTCGAGCACCTCGGCGTTGATTCTCCGGTTCGCCTCACGCAAACCCTCCATCACCTCCAGCACGTTGGCACCCGATTCGCGGATGCAGTTCAGCGAAATGCTCACTTCCCCGAACCGACGGACCACCCCGGTCGACTTCTTGAACCCCAACTTTACCTCGGCGACATCGCCGACGTAGATCGGAGCTCCGTTCTGTACCACCAGCAGCTGGTTCTTGACCGCCTCGGGGTCGCGGAACTGCCCGAGTGTCCTGACGACCCACCGTCTCTTGCCCTCGGAGAAGTCACCGGCGGAGGTGTCCTTGTTCTGGCCACGGAGGACTCGCTGCACATCGGCGATCGTGATCTGTCGAGCCGCCAGCTTCTCGGCATCCACGATCACCTGCAGTTCTTCTTCGAGACCCCCGAACACGTTGGACTGCGAGATGCCCGGGACTCGCTCGAACCGCGACTCGATCTCGTTCTCGGCAAATCGACGCATGCGGGTGACATCCACGTCCGGCGGCAGCAACTCGGTGACCTCGGGGTGGTCCACGGCCATCGCTCTCAGTCGAAACACCCGCAGCCCCTCGCTGTGACTCTCGCGGATCGCCTGGATCCGGGAGGCCAGTTTCGGGTGACGGTCCCGGAACTCGACCAGTTGCTGGTCACTGGGACGCCGGGCACTGAGCATGAACCAGGCGATCGGGCGGTCGTCGGAATTCGCGGTCGAGATCACCGGCTGGTCGGCGTCCTCGGGGTACTCGCGGACCTGCTGCAGGCGGCTGTTGACCTTCAGCAACGCCTCGTCCATGTCGGTCCCGACCAGGAACTCCAGGGCAATCCGCGACTGCGAATCGGAACTCTGCGAGCTCATCTTCTTGAGCCCCTCGACACTCTTGAGCTGCTCCTCCTGCTCGAGCGTGATCTCCCGCTCGATCTCCTGCGGACTGGCTCCGGGCCAGCGGGTCTGGACCGTGATCGTCGGAGTCTGTACCTCCGGCGTCAGTTGCATCGGCATCCGCTCCAGCGCCACGACGCCAAACAGCGCAACCAGCAGCACGCCGACGGTCACCTTGACCGGGTTGCCGATGAAGGACTCGATCAGGTGCATGGGCCTAGGGCCGGGTTCGAGTTGACCGCGTGAACTTGGCCGGCTTGGCCGACCGGGACGACTTGCCGGACGGGACTCTGCGGGGGATCACCGCCTGGCCGGGCCGCAATCGCTCGTTTCCCTGCACGACGACCAGCTGGTTGGCCCGGATCTCTCCGACGACCTGGATCATCGCACCGTCGGCGACACCGAGCCGGACCGACACCGGTTGCACCACCTGGACCGCGGGGTCCTTCTTGTCCGGGCCCACGACGTAGACGACTGGCCGGGGACCGCCCAGCACCAGGGCATCCTTGGGCACCAGCAATGCCTGGGTCCGGCCGCCGGTGGGCAGCATGACTCGCGCCAGCATGCCCGCCTTGATCAGCGGAACATCCCCGGTGATCGTGTTGGACAAGCGGATCTTTGCCGGAAACGTCCGCGTCCTCGGAGCGGCCTGGGGAATGATCGCGGCGATCTTCCCGATCAGGATCTGATCGGGCAACGCCGTGATCTCGACTCGCACCGCGGTCCCGATTTTCAGGTACGGCACGTGGTTTTCGAGCACGTGGACCTTCACGTCGACCTGGTCCAGCGACACGACATCGACGACCGGATCGCCACGGCTGACCCATTCACCCACCTCGGTCCGCCGCGACGTGATGTAGCCGTCAAACCGCGAGGCGATCGTGTGCTTGGTGATGCGGTCCTTGAGTTGATCGACGACGGCCTGCTGCACCGCGAGTCTCGCGGCGGCCTGCACCAGTTTCTCGCGGCGGGGCCCCGCCACGGCCAGCTCGTGGCCGGCTTTCGCATCGTCGTAGTCTCGCTCGGCGGTGATCGCCGCCGAGACAACCGCCGCGAGATCGTCAGCGGTGACGGTCCCCTGCTTGGCCAGTGCGGCAAACCGCGACCGTCGCTCGACATGGAATTGACGCCGTGCCGCAGCAGCCAGCATCCGTGCGCGCAGTTGGACGATTTCGCCGGGTCGTGTTCCGTTCTTCAGTTCCCTGAGTGATTCCTGGCGAAACGCCAATTCGCCTTCGGCCGCCTTCAATTCGAGTTGGATCGTCGCCGTCAGCAGCTTCGCCAGCGGTTGTCCGCTCCGGATCCGGTCCCCTTCCTCGACCGCAAACTCCATCACCCGACCGTCGACGGCGCTGCCGATCGTCGCTCGCTTCAGAGGCTCAACCGAACCGACAAAGGCGTGCACCGCGGTCACTTCCCGCTCGACGACCGGAACGACCACCACGACCGCCGGGCCTCGGCCCTGGGCCGGCAACCCCGCGGCGCCCAGCAGCAGCAGCACCCCCGACAACAACACCCGACTCGTTTCGACTCGCAACACGATTCCCCCCCTGGCACGGCCGCCGGCTCGACCGGTGGTGGTCGATCGACGGACACCGGTCCCTGCCATCATCCTAGCAGAGACGCCGACCCGACTGAGTCGCGATGGCCTGGGCGGGATCAACTGCCTGCGGCCGGCTAGCAGCCCGTTGAAGAACCTCAGCAGTGATCATGCCTTGTGAAATCATGTCATTCCGATGGCGTCGAGTCCGGAAAACCCTGAAGGGGTTCCACATCACGACACCTCGACGTGTGAAACCCCTTCGGGGTTTGTGTTTGGCGGAGGTCCGAGAGACCCAGCGTGGCGCCCGCCTGACGGCGTGCTGACGCTGGGCTATGCGATGGAACCCCTTCGGGGTTTTGTTTTGGTGGGGATTGGGGGATACCCAGCGCGGCGCCCTCGGATCCGGCCCGGCAATCCGTGAACCAGCACCAGCGGCCCGGTACCCAATAACCGCGAAGCGGTTCCATCCCAAAGCCCAGTGTTGCCCGCCGTCAGGCGGGCTACGCTGGGTTCGGTATGCCCCCACACATTTGTGAACCCCAACAGGGTTCCACATCACGACGCCTCGACGTGTGAAACCCCTTCGGGGTTTGTGTTTGGCGGAGGTGCGAGAGACCCAGCGTGGCGCCCGCCTGACGGCGTGCTGACGCTGGGCTCTGCGATGGAACCCCTTCGGGGTTTTGTTTTGGTGGGGGTTGGAGAAAACTCAGCGCGGTGCCCTCGGAACCGGCCACGCGCTCGGGATGACATGTGCGTCACGGCCACCGGCACACCTCGAGTTTTTCAACGGGCGGCTAGGGCGCCGCGGGCTTCTGCTTCAGCAACTCGATGCAGCGGGCTCGGCCGCGCTCGAAGGCCACGGGGTCCAGCTTCACCCCCAGCAGCCCCGCCGCGACCCGGGTGGTCGCCAGGTCGGCCTCGGTCATCTGCAACGGCGTCTCGTCGTCAGCGTTTTTGGCACTGGCAAGAGCCCCCTTCTTGAGCAGCAGCTCGAGCACGCTGGCATGACCGGTGAAGGCGGCCGCGTGCAGCGGCTGCGAGCCGTCTTCGTTCTTGCCGTTGACATCGGCACCGGCGGCAATCAACAGCCCGGCAATCTCGATGTTCCCATGGTAAGCCGCCCAGGCCAGGACCGTGATCCCCAGGTCGGGGTCACGCGAGTTGGGTTTCTTCGTCTTGGCCAGCAGCTGCTTGACCGCCGCCACATCCTGCTTGCGGACCGCGGCAGACAATTCCCGGGAGCCGGTTCCGTTCTTGAGCAGGTCCAGGCAGCGGGTGCGACCGGTGCCGAGCTTCGCCTGGTCGTACTTCAATTGCAGCAGCCCGGCGATGAACCCGGTCGTGGCCGCATCGGCCGCCGCACCCGACGCCGGCAATTCGCCTCGTGCGTTCTTCAGGCCCACGTCGGCTCCGCTCTCGAGCAACAACTCGACAACTTTCGCCTGGCCCATGAAAACTGCACAGTGCAGCGGTGTCGCCCCATCGCGATTCTTGCCGTTGATGTCGGCCTGCTGCTCGATCAGCAGGGCGGCGATTTCGACATTCCCCGTCAACGCCGCAAAACCCAGGGCGGTGACGCCGGTCTGGGCATCCTGCTGGTTGGGGTCCGCCTTCCCGGACAACGCCAGCTTGACCGCCTTGATGTCCTGCTTGCGAATCGACCCGATCAAGTCCGTGGCGGCCGAGCCGCCTGCAACGGCTCCGGGCTTGCCACCCTTGCCGGCGATCATCTCGCGGGACTTGACGCGTCCGGCCTCCACCGACTTCCGCTCGACCTGGATCTGGAACAACCCGACGATGAACTGCGTCGTGGCCCAGTCGACACTCAGCGAGTTGATGGGTGTCTCACCCTTGTTGTTCTTGGCGTTGGCCTCGGCACCCTGCGCGAGCAGCAACTCGACGACCTCAAAACGACCCAGGAACGCCGCAACATGCAGCGCACTGTTCCCCTCACCATCCCTGCCACCGAGATCGGCTCCCTGCTTGAGCAACGCGTCCACGACGTCGCGATGACCCAACACGGCCGCCGCGTTCAGGATCGGTGACCCGTTGGGATCCTTGATGTTGGGATCGGTTCCCGAATCCAGGTGCTGCTGCACGACCTCCGCATTGCCCGAAACCGCGGCGGCCCAGACATCGAGACCAGGCCCCGACGACGGCCCCGACGACGACTGGCCGGCGGCAGCCTTGGGCTCACTCGACGCGGAACCCTCGTCCACCGGCACCGCAGCAGCTTCAGGCGTGCCCGTTCCAGCAACCTCCTCAACCGGCGGCTCTGCTCCGCAGCCGGCCATCAACAGCATCGCGAGGACCACCCACGGTCTCTGTACGTCCTTCATCAGATCTTCCTTCATCAGATCTTCCTTCATCAGGTCCGTCTCGGTCACGCTCGACACCGACGCCGACCGGCGATCAGCGATCGTTCTGCCTACTCGATAGTCAGAGTGTAATGGTCTTGCAAGATATCCGTACAACAATCCGGGCCCTGTTGGGGTTAGTCATGCCAGGGGGACCTCAATCCGAGTTTCAAGCCGGGCTCCTTGCAGTTACGTTGGACACAGGCTCGCGGGTTTCCGAGAATGTGCGGAATTGTCCAGATGCAGTGCAGCCAGCCCTCGAGGCGGTTTGTTCGTTGTCTTGTGCTGTGGGAGATGAATTCGGTGAGATGATCGCCGGCAGGCTGCAACAGGAATCGATGATGGACGCCAAGGCTGAAGCCACCTCCCCCTGGGACGAGATCTGGGACTCGCTGCAAACCTCGGCCGCTCCAGAGAGCGTCCCACCGGTCCCGACCATGGCCTTCTACATGGTGATCGGCGGACTGCTGACGCTCTACATCCGCTTCCTGTATCGCCGCTGCAATTCGTCGTTCTCGGGGTCCGACTCCGTCGCACGTGTCTTCCCCTTGCTGACGATGGTGACGATCGGAGTGATCTCGGTCGCCAAGACCTCGCCTTCGCTGGCGCTGGGACTGATCGGTACGCTGTCGATCATTCGCTTCCGGGTGGCTATCAAGGAGCCCGAGGAGTTGGTCTACCTGTTCCTGTGCATCGGAATCGGCCTGGCACTGGGGGCCGAACAGCCGTTGCTGGCTGTGGCCACGGTGGTCGTGGTCACCGTCTTCGTGCTGGGAATCCACTTCACGACTCGGACCCGGCATCGCCAGAGCCTGTTGCTGACGATTACCGGTGACGCGAAGGACGACTTCAATGACGGCGAGACCGGCGTGCTGGCCGTCGTCAATGAACTGGTCGACCGCTACACCTTGCAACGACTCGACCTCGAACAGGGCCGCGGCCAGATGCGGATCGCCATCGGCAGAAATGGTGACACCGAGACATCCGAGCTGGTCGCCAGCCTCCGTGAACGGCTGCCCGAGTGCGAGTTCTCGTACGTCAACCTCGAATCGACGCTGTAGCCATGAGTACCCAGACAGTTGTCGATCAGGGACCTCGGGTCCAGGAATCCGCCCGGCGGTCACCGGCGTTGCACCTGGTGCCCCAGCAGGGACTGCGAACCGACCTGGCCTCGCGGATGGAAGTCAAATTCTTCGCACCCCACCACGACGTGTCCACGCTGCGGAAGTTGCTCGAAGGCAACGGCCGCAAGCTGGTCTACAACGAGCCGGTTTCCACCGTCCGCAGCATCTACTTCGACGACGTTTTGCTGTCGTCCTGCCAGGCCAACATCGGCGGAGACGGAATTCGCCAGAAGACCCGCCTGAGATGGTACGACTCGCTGGAACCTCAACAGGAGATGTTCCTGGAGTTCAAGTGGCGTAACTTCGAGATCACCGGCAAGCACCGATTCCCGCTGATGGCCGAACGGCCGCTGGCCGAGATGACCTACAAGGAAATCGCCGAGGAGCTGATTGCGGTGGTGCCCAGGGAGCGAGTCGCCGACCTGCTGGGCGGTTACGAGCCGATCGTGATCGTGGAATACAAGCGCGAGCACTTCGCGGCCCGCAATTCCCCGCTCCGCGTGACACTCGACTACGATCTGGTCTTCTATGACCAGACCGGCAAGAATCGCATCTCCACGTCCTTCCCTCACACCATGACCGAGTCGGTGATCATCGAAGCCAAGGCCCCTCCGGGTCACGAACAGGACGTTCGCGAATTCCTGTATCCCCTGGCACCACGGATCAGCCCCTTCTCGAAATACTTCCACGGTTGCCTCCACCTGGGCCTGGTTCACGAGTGAACTGCCAGCGGCGACCCGCCATCGGATCCCAACAGCGAGTCTCCTCATGTCTGCCGCGTCACCGGATGAACGGCCTCCGGGGGTGAACTCCCCGCGGAACCTGGCAACCAACCTCATCTACTACCTCCTCCCGCTGGCCGCCGTCTGCGGACTGTGCCTCGCCGGTGTCATCGCGGTCACCTCGTATTTCGACACGCAACAGGTCGAGCCGACAGCACCCGAGGTGGTCGCCCGGCCGGAGCCGGTCGAACCGGTCACGCCCCAGGTCGAGCTGTTTCCGACCGACCGGGTGATGGATGTGCAGATCTCCGTCGAGGACAAGGACTGGAACAAGATCCGCTTCCAGACGCGAAACCTCTTCGAGGTCCTGCAGACGAAGCGGAAAACGGAGGTGATCCCCTCGCCGTACGTCTACGTGCCGGCAACGGTGACGATCGACGGGGTCGAGTACTCCGAGGTGGGGATCCGCAAGAAGGGGTTCATCGGATCCCAGAATGCCAGCCGACCGTCGCTGAAGGTCAAGCTCAACTTCGTCAACAAGTCGGCCCGGGTCGATGGACTGAAAAACCTGACCTTCAACAACAACAACCAGGACATCACCCTGATGAGCCAGTTCATGGGGTATGCCCTCTTCAACGCCGCCGGGTCGCCTGCACCTCGCTGCAGCTACGCGCGGATCAGCGTCAACGGCAAGCCGATCGGCGTCTACACTCACGTCGAGACGGTTCGCGAATCGCTGCTGAAGCGCGAGTTCGGCAACTCCGACGGCACACTCTATGAAGGATCGGTGGTCGACTTCTTCGACGGCTGGGAAGGCAGCTTCGAGTTGAAGGTCGGTACGCCCGAACAGGACCTCGCCAGCCGCAAGAAGATCATACGGCTGATCGAAGTCCTCAAACGACCCGGCCCCGTCGCCGGGGCGGACGAGAAGACCCGGACCCGGCAGGGACAGGACCTGCAGCAGGCCATCGGTGAACTCGTCGACCTCGATTCGTTCTACACCTACTGGGCCGTCGAGAGCCTGCTGGGGTTCTGGGATGGCTACACGGCCAACACCAACAACTACTTCGTCTACGACAACCCGGCCACCGGCAAGTTTCACTTCATGCCCTGGGGTGCAGACTGCATGTTCGAGAAACACAGCAAGCTCCGAGTCGACCCCGCCGCACCGCTCACGGTCAAGACCAAGGGACTGGTCGCTCACAAGCTGTACCAGATCCCCGCTGCCCGCGAGCGGTTCGCCCGCACGATGCAGGGACTCCTGGAGACTCACTGGAAAGAAGACGCTCTGCTGGCCGAGACGCAGCGGATCGAGGCCCTGTGCTCACCGCTGATCCCCGCTTCGCAGGCCGCCACCGTGCGGTTCGAAAACATCCGCGACTTCATCGGCGCGCGGCGAGGTGACATCGAAAAGGAAACCGCCAACGGCATGCCGCTGTGGGCAGCCAAGCCGTCACCGCCACCGCTGCTGGGTGTGCCTCCCGGCGGAGGCAAACAGGACACCGATACGATCTTCTTCGCCGCCAGGACCGGCGACGTCGACGCGATCAAGACCTACCTCGACAAGAAAGTCGACGTCAACGGCCGCGACACCTCAGGGACCACGGCGATTTCGCACGCGGTGCTCTCCGGTAAACTCAAGACGGTCCGCTTCCTGATCAGCCGCGGCGCCGATGTCACCAAGCCCAACCGGGACCGCAACACCGTGCTGCATGGAGCCGCCTTCCTGGGGTACGCCGAAATCGCACAGCTGCTGATCAAGAACGGCGCGGTGCTCAATGCCAGGAACGACAAGGGAGAAACTCCGCTCGATTCCAGCGCGGCACCGTGGAGTGCCGAGATCCAGGGCATCGTCCAGTTCATCGCCGGACTGCTGCAGATCGATGTCGAGATGGATCGGGTCAGGATCGGTCGGCCCCAGGTGGTCGCGATGCTCCGCGAAGCAGGAGCACTGCTGGGAGCCCAGGTGGCCGCCGCCGCCAGCATGGACATCTGGCAGGCCGCCAAGAACGGAAATCTCGAGGCTCTGAAACTCAGGCTCGCCGATGCTCCCGATCTCAATGCACTCGATAACACCGGCATCAGCCCCCTGGCCTGGGCGGTGATGGCCGGCAAGCCCCTGGCCGCCAGGATGCTGATCGACCAGGGCGCCGACGTGAACCACAAGAACACCGACGGGACCACGCCCCTGCACGGTGCCGCGCTGCTGGGACAGTTCGACCTGGTCGAACTGCTGCTCGAGAACAAGGCCGATATCAACTCCCGAAACGGACAGGACCAGACCCCGCTGGGCACCGTGGCTCCGAAATGGAACAGCGGGATCCGACAGATCACGCAGTTCTACGCGCGGGTGCTGAAACTGGAGATCGATGTCGAGGCCATCAAGATCGCCCGGCCCCGCATCACCACCCTGCTCCGACTCAACGGTGCCAAGCTCTGAGACCAGTCGGTCAGGCTACTTGGCCGAATGTTGCTCGATGAACTCCAGCGATCGCTTGATCACCTCGTCGGTGATCCCCATGTGACCCGCCTTGGGGTAGCGGTGAAACGTGTGCACCACCCTGGTCTTCTTGAGCGCCTCGATCATCAACAGCGCGTTGGCGATCGGGACCGAGCGGTCGTTGTCCGCGTGCAGGACCAGCAGCGGCTTGGTGGTCTTGGAGACGTGGTTGACCGGAGAAGCCAGCTTGCGGGCCGCGATCGCATCACCAGCCGAGGGAGTCCAGATGTTGCCCCAGCTCAGGGTGGTCAGCTCGTAGTTGGCCGCAACACTGATCACCGCCCTGACATCATTGCTCGACTTCTCCCAGCCACCGGTCCGAGCGAATGGGCCGTCACCGAAGGTGGCGGCCAGCGAGACCATGTGACCTCCCGCTGACTGGCCGATCAGGAAGATCCGACTGGTGTCGATGTTGTACTGCTTGGCGTGAGCATGCACGTAGCGGATGGCACACTGCACGTCCTGGTAGCAGGCCGGGGCCGGAGTGCAGCCCACCAGCCGGTAGTCGATCGACATCGAAAACAGCCCGAACTGTGCCCACTGCTTGACGACAATCGTCGAGCGGTCGCGCTTGTGCCCGCCTCGCCAGCGGCCGCCGTGGACCGAGATGATCGCCGGGATCGGTTTCTCGGACGCGGGATAGGCAATGTCGGCCAGCAGCCCGGCCCCGTGTACGCGACCATAAACGACATCCTGTTGCTCCACGATCTTCGCCCCCCTGGGGTCCTTGGCAGCAGCATCACTCGCCCCGAGTGCGACGAGCGTCAATGGCACGAGCCAACACGTAGCAGAGAGTCGGGATCTGAACATCGGGCTGCCTTTCTGAACGAGAATCAACACGTCGGAGTCGGTGCTGGATTATGACCGCCAGCCCTGCTGCCGTCGAACCGACGGCCTGCCTGATGGCGTCGACGGGAAACGCAGGCTGAGACGCGATTGAGTCAAGCGGCCAAATGAGTCATGCTAGCCACCTGCACGATCCCTGCTCCCAGGATGCCACCCCGTTGAAGTTTGCCCAGCATGACGACGCCTTCGTGGCCGCCTTGCGGCTGCGAGTCGACGAGATGTTCAGCAGCAGCGGCCTGCGCCGTCGCGACTGTGCCGCGATGTACCTCAAGACCGCGATCATCATCGCCTGGTTCGCCGCCTCCTACGTGCTGCTGGTCGGTTTCAGCGAGACGTGGTGGCTGTCGCTGCTGGCCGCCGTTTCGCTGGGCCTCTCGATGGCCTCGATCGGCTTCAACATCCAGCACGACGGATCTCATTCGGCGTACTCGAATCGTCCGTGGATCAACTCGCTGATGGCCATGTCACTCGATCTGCTCGGCGGCAGCTCGTACTACTGGAAGAGAACCCACAACCAGATCCACCACACCTACACCAACATCACCGGTCACGACGGTGACATCGACATGGGGTTCCTCGGCCGGCTCTCGCCCCATCAACCGCCCATGAAGTTCCACCGGCTCCAGCACTTCTACCTCTGGTTCCTCTACGGATTCCTGCCCATCAAGTGGCAGTTCTACGACGACATCAAGGGAGTGGTGACCGGGCGGATCGGCTGCAACCGCTTTCCCCGGCCCCGCCGAGGCCAGATGGCAGTCTTCGTCGGCGGCAAGCTGCTGTTCATCTCGCTGGCCTTCGTGATCCCGATGCTGCTGCACACCTGGTACGTGGCCCTGGCCTTCTTCTGCGTGGCCTCGTTCGTCCAGGGAATCTCGCTCAGCGTGGTCTTCCAACTGGCTCACTGCCTCGAAGAAGCAGACTTCCCCATGCCGCCGGTAGAGAGCAACCGGATCGAGAACACCTGGGCCGTGCACCAGGTGCAGACCACCGTCAACTTCGCACCGAGCAGCCGGCTGGTCACCTGGTTCACCGGCAGCCTGAACCACCAGATCGAACACCATCTGTTTCCGCAGATCTGCCACGTCAACTACCCGGCGATCTCGCCCGTGATGGAATCCACCTGCCGGGAATTCGGTGTCCGCTACAGCGCTCACAACTCGCTGTGGTCAGCCGTCCGCGCCCACTACCGCTGGCTCAGGGAGATGGGTCAGCCCAGAGCGATGCCGCAAGGTGTCGGCAGCGACACCCAGGCGACCGCTGGCTGAGCCCCTGGCGACGGCCGACGGCGAACCGTCCTGGTGAAGGCAGGTTTTCGTGCAGAAATGTGCAGAAACGTGCAACACGGCCAGCGGCACACCGCGAGTTTTTCAACGGGCTGCTAGACCGTCCGACAAGCCCGAACCAGGCTGCTAGGACGACTCGGCCGCCTCCTCCTCAGCCTCGGCCTCGCGATTGTCCTCGGCCCGATCCAGCAGTGCCTGGGCCGCGTCGTTGATCAGCAGGATGGCGATGATGAACATCAGCAGTCCGTTGGAAAAATGAGCACCGGTGCCCTCGGCCAACAGCTTCGTGGCGATCACGGCCATGATCGAGAGCATCAACACGGCGAAGTGCTTGTTGCGTGACACGATGGCGCTGATCGGGATCATGCCGTAGACCATGATCACCGAGGCAATCAGGATCGCGGCGACCATCCACCAGAACTGGGTGGCCAGGTCCATGATCGCCACCGCGGCGAAGACCGAGTCGAGGCTGAAGAGGATATTCATCGCGGCCAGGTAACTGACGACCGCCACGATCCGCATCGTCCCCAACTTGCCGCCTTCGGTCTTCTTCTCGCCACCAGACATTTCTTCTCGGAGCTTGTGGTAGTACTCCCACAGAGCCATCGCCAGGATCACCAGGCCGCCGAGGAACAGCACCAGGCTCATCCAGGTCAACGGCTCACCGTGTTCGGCAGGAGGGAACCAGCGGTTGGGCAGCCAGCCGTACTCCGGTAGCGGACTCTCCAAGAAACTCAGCTGCGACAGGAAGAACAGGAAGACAATCCGCAGCACCGCCGCCAACACCAGCGCCACCGATCGCCACCGCAGGTGCCGACGCTGTTCGAGATTGAGACTCTTCAGAGAGAACTCGATCAGCAACGCGTTGTCGATTCCCAGCCCGGCGCTCAGGAAGAGCAACGAGAGGAACGGCACAAGATTGTCCACGATGAACGTCCTTGGTGATTGGGACGGGGGGTGCTGGTGTCATTGCGAGCGAAACGAGGAATCCGGAGGGTCCAGGTTAACGCAACGGCCAGAATCCGTCCGCTCGCCCCACTCCCGTCGTTCGACTCGAGTGGTCTGCCGATGATCTTCAACCCGCCGCCGGCGGACTATGCGCGGTTGATGCGTCAACCCTTGTGCCGGGTCTTCTTGACTCGCACTTCTTCTCCGGCCAGCACGGCCTTCAACGCATCGGCGGCATAGGAATGCTCGCGGTCACTGAATCGGCCGCAGTAGCGGAGCACACCCTTGCTGTCGATCACGATCGTAGTCGTCGTGGCATGCACGCCAAAGATGTCGACCGCCGTCCCTTTCGGATTCAGAGCGATCGGCACCGTCAGGCCGTTTTCCTTGGCAAACTCAGCCACCACCTCGGCCGTCTCACCGTCACTGGAATCCAGCGCGATCACACCCACCTGGCCCCGGTACTGCTTGGCCAGCTTGTCCAGAGGATGCTCGACGTGCCGGCAGCTGTGACAGAACGAACACCAGAATGTCAGCACCAATGTGCCGTCGCTGGTCAGCTTCGTGTTCTTCCTCAGTTCACTCAGCTTCATCGTCTTGCCGTCGATCGTCACCTCGAATTCAGGCACCTTGTCTCCCACCGCAATGCTGCCTGAAGTCTCAGCCGACGCCTCCGAATGGCCGTGTCCCCCATGCCCGTGACCGTGGCCCTTTTTGCCGTGGCCCCGCTTGCCATGGCCACCGGCAGCATGACCGTCTTCGGAATGCCCGTGAGAAACCGCTTCGCTCGAAGTCGGCACAGTCTCGGGCACCACCACTGATTGCTCGGGCTGAGATTGAGCCAGCGGTTCTTGCGAAGTCTCGCTGCAGGCGGTGAATGACAGCACCAGCACCGAGGCAGCAACAGCAGTGATCGATCGCATCAGCATGACTCCGGTTGCAGTTTTCAGCCTGTGCGGCAAAAGTCCGGTGTCCGAAGCGGACCTCGGCGACGGTTTCAGTCTAGCGTATCATCGAGCAAGTACCACGTCCCGATTCGGTCGCCGGTCGCCCGTCACGGGCTCTTGGAATCACCATCCAAGGCACGTTGCAACCTGAGGATCTCGTCGGCGAGTTCCCGACGGAAACGACCATAGTCCACGGCGGCCTCCTGATCCGGCCCGGTCGAGCGGTCGTAGTGGTTTCCCATTCGCCGCTTGGTCGCCAGCCCGCGTTGGGCCCTGGCCTGGTGCCCCTTGATATCGATCCTGGCGATCCACTGTTCCAGCACCCGCCTGGCCCGCTTCGAGTCATTCGAGAGGCCCCTGGCCCGGGCCCGTTCGATCAGCTGCGACACGGTGGTCAGATAGCGGTGATCATCAACGCCCTCGCGGACCGCCTCCCATCCGATCGTCGGCACAAGATCGTCGGGCGTCGGCCTCACGAAGGAATAATGAAGCTCGGTATTGACCACGTCCTCGAGCGCCGCGTCCCAGGCATTGGAAGCGGTGCTGCCCGGATCCGAGTACGCCCACAAGGCACTGCCCTTGATCCCGGTCTTGAAGCACCACATCCCGAAATAGTAGCGGCAGCTCTCGGCATCGACGGGAGCCAGGTTGCAGTCGTAGGACCACAGCAGCTTGTTCATCTTCTGTGATGCCTTCACCAGCTCCTCGTCAAACCCCGCCCCGGCAATCCAGATGTCGTATTGCCCGCCCAGTGCCTTGATGCCCCTCGATCCGATCGCGGTTGTGGATCGCACCT
>Ga0310123_10002633_pt1 | contig 14190 bp, 13 predicted proteins | sample CB6_AW_1057_MG_FD_203505 | JGI IMG/M metagenome (GOLD analysis project Ga0310123, IMG submission 203505) | Marine microbial communities from Western Arctic Ocean, Canada - CB6_AW_1057 | ecosystem: Environmental > Aquatic > Marine > Oceanic | place: Canada: Western Arctic Ocean | collected... | reverse complement strand
AAAACGAATCCATGTTTTTTATGGACACGCTCAATTTGTTCCGAGAGAGCCGAGTGATAAACGGCGTGATAATTTTTCCTGCGTGTTTCAATTTCTTCAGCGCTTGGTTCAGTTTCGTCCTTGTAAATCGGTAGACCATCAAAATCAACAGTGGGGCAAAGACCCGTCGTATTTTGTCCCGGATAAAGCGAAGCCCCGGATGGATCTCGGTTGGCGTCAATCAGATAGCGCGAAAATGTGGCTTGCACAACAGTTGCGCCCAAAAGCAAGTCGTCATAAAGCCGATTGATGTGCCAATCGGTATCGGCCAGAGTAAGTCCTCGTTCGTTAAGCCTTTTGGACAATTCCCGTGGCAGAAATGTTCCTCCGTGCGGCTGACTGAGAATTATAGGACCATTTCTTTCTGAAATTTCAACCGGATTCATGCCCCCTCGATTTTCGGAAACTTAGCTTTGCCTGCCTCCTTAATTAATTTTCCATTGCGAATGAGAATCGCGGCTTTTTCCAAATCCGGAGCAAGGAAACGGTCATTCTGCAAAGGCGGAACTTCGGCACGAACTACTTCCAACACACCGAGCAAAGCAGAACTTGTTGAAAGCGGTTTGCGAAATTCCAATCCTTGTGCCGCAGTTAATAATTCGATTCCGAGAATACGGCCAAGATTATCATTCATTTTCAACAATCTGTACGCCGCGTGTGTGGCCATCGAAACGTGATCTTCCTGGTCTGCGCTGGTCGGAGTTGAATCTGTTGAACATGGATTGGCGTGGTGTTTGTTTTCGGACATCAGCGCGGCGGAAGTAATTTCCGCAACCATGAATCCAGAATTAACACCAGCATCCGGAGATAAAAATGGAGGTAAACCGAAATTAAGATTCGGATCTACCAGCAGGGCAACCCGCCGTTGCGCGATTGCTCCAATTTCGGACAGTGCCAACGCCGTTTGGTCGGCTGCAAAAGCCACCGGTTCCGCATGAAAATTACCTCCGGAAACAATCTGTGCAGGAATTTCCGGCGATCCGGAGGCTAAAACCAGTGGATTATCAGTGACAGCATTTGCTTCGACAGCGAGAGTGTTCGCTGCCTGCCGCAACAAATCTAAACAAGCTCCGTCAACTTGGGGTTGACAACGGATGCAATACGGATCTTGCACCCGTATATCTCCATCAAGGTGAGAATTCCGGATTTCCGAATCCTGCATTAAATTCCGCAGAGTTTGAGCCGCATCTATTTGCCCCTGATGGCCACGTAAAAGTTGAATTTCCGGATGAAACGGAGCAGTGGAAGCCATTGCCGCATCGGTGGAAAGTGCCCCCGTTACCAAGGCCCCCAATGCGCAACGCCAACCTTCAAAAACCCCTGCCAAAGCCAAAGCCGTGGAAACTTGCGTCCCGTTAATCATGGCCAGACCTTCCTTTGCACCCAAAACCAAAGGCTTCCGCCCAATTTTTTTTAAGGCTTCGATTCCGGAAATGGTTTGTTCCCGGAAAACGGCCTCTCCTTCTCCGATCAAAACCGCGGTCATGTGCGCCAGCGGAGCAAGATCTCCTGACGCTCCAACAGATCCTTGTGACGGTATTACCGGAGTGACGCCATTTTTCAGCAAAGCTCCAATTTGTTCAATCACTTCCCAACGCACTCCGGATGCACCTCTTCCTAAAGAAAGCATTTTTATTATCATAATCAGGCGGACGATGTTTTGCGGAAGCGGTTCTCCAACACCGCAACAATGCGAGAGAATCAGGTTACGCTGCAAAAGGGAGGTTTGTTCAGTTGGAATTCGAATTCCGGCCAATTTGCCAAATCCGGTGTTGATCCCATAAACGGGTGCGTCACCGCCTGCTGCTTGCTCCACAATACGAGCTGCTTTTTCAACCATGCTTTTTAATTTTTGGTTTAATGTCACATCCGGATTTTTCCAATAAATTTGTGAAAACTCTGACAAGGTGACTTTTCCCGGAGTGAGAATTAAATTCATAAAATATCTCTCATGGTAATGATGTTATTTGCAGTCAAAGATATATGTAGATGGACACTTTTTTCAGCCACAGATTTACGCAAATGAAAACGGTTAATATTTTATCTGGCTTTATCCGTTATAATTGGTGGCTAGGAACCATTATATTCCATCCGTTTTATCTGTGAAATCATTGGCCAATAACCATTTCTTCGAGCGGATTAAAACCTACTCGATAGGCAAGTTCAGCGGGTTGATCTACATTCCAAACCGCAAGTTCAGCTTTTTTCCCAACTTCAATTGTTCCCACTTCATCACTGATTCCCAAGGCTTTCGCCGCAACAATAGTCACTCCGCAAAGTGCTTCTTCCGGAGTCATGCGAAAAAGCGTACAAGACATGTTCATGCAAAGCAGAATCGAGGTCAGCGGAGACGAACCGGGATTGCAATCGGTTGCAATAGCGATTGGAACTTCAGCTTTACGCAAAGATTCAAGCGGCGGAAACTGCGTTTCACGGAGCGTGTAAAATGCTCCCGGAAGCAAGACGGCAACCGTTCCGGATTCGGCCATGACCTCAACTCCTGTTTGGTCCAGGAACTCCAAATGATCGGCGGACAACGCACCGTACTTTGCGGCAAGCGTTGCTCCTCCGAGATTTGATAGCTGTTCCGCATGAAGTTTGACAGGCAGTCCAAAAGATTTTGCTTTTTCGAAAACCCTGGAAATCTGCTTTGGAGAGAATGCGATATTTTCGCAAAATCCATCGACGGCATCCGCCAAGTTTTCGTAATGAACTGCCGGCAAAACCTCTTCACAAACAAAATCAATGTAAGCATCCGCTTTACCTGAAAATTCGGGAGGAATCGCATGAGCGCCGAGGAAGGATGTTTTCACGCGTACACTTCGCTCTTTGCCCAATTGACGGGCAACTCGCAGCATTTTGATTTCGGTTTCAATGTCCAGGCCGTAACCGGATTTGATTTCAATTGTAGCCACTCCTTCTGCCAGGAAGGCATCCAGACGGGGAAGAGATTGAGCGAGTAATTCGTCCTCTGAGGCGTTTCGTGTGGCCGTTACGGTGCTGAGAATCCCGCCGCCGTTTCGGGCTATTTCTTCGTAACTCGCGTCATTTAATCTCAACTCAAATTCGGTAGCCCGGCTTCCGCCATAAACCAAATGGGTATGACAATCGATCAGTGCAGGCGTGACCAAACGGCCCTCTAAATTTTTTCCCTGAAGTCCCGCAAATTCATCCGGCAATTCTTTTTCCGCACCGACCCATTTAATCCTGTCAGCTGAAATCACAACAGCTCCATTCTCGATCAAACCATAGGATTTGCCCGGAGTCATGGTTGCGATTTGTGCATTGCGGAAAAGGGTGGAAAAGCTCATGAATAGTTTCTATAAATCTGCAAAATCAGTTTTTTCATCAACGTCTCAAACCTATGTAGGCTTCGATGATACTTGAATCCTGCCGAGCTTCTTCAGCAGTACCTTGCCATGCGACAGTGCCGGATTCCAGTACAGAAACTTCGTCTGCTACAGCGAGGGCTTTTTGAGTGTTTTGCTCAACAAGCAAGATAGTCATGCCCTCTCTCTGAAGTCGCTGAAGGGTGATGTAGCAATCGTCTACCATTCGCGGCATCAAGCCAAGTGAGAGTTCGTCCAGTAGTAACAATTTTGGTTCAGTCATCAAGGCCCTGCCAATGGCCAGCATTTGCTGTTCACCTCCAGAAAGTGAACTGGATTCCTGTTTCAAACGAACACCGAGCCGAGGAAACAGCGACAGCACACGTTCTAAACTATGAGGAATGTTTGCCTTGGGTTGGGAATAGCCACCAACCTCCAAATTTTCTCGCACTGTCAGATCCGAAAATAAACGTCGGCCTTCCGGTACGAGAGCAATCCCTTTGTGAACCCGTTCTTTTGTGGGAACTAAATCCATCCGCTCTGTACCTATCCGGATACTTCCGGAAAGCACCGGAACATGCCCGGCAATCGTCATCAAAGAAGTTGTTTTTCCTGCGCCATTTGCGCCAACCAATGCATGAATGCTACCTTCCCGAACAATCAAATCCAACTCATGTACAACTATCAAAGGGCCGTAACCGCAAGAAAGTTTCTCAATTTTCAGCATGGATGTTTCCTTGGCCAATGTAGGCTTCCAACACGGAGGATTCCTTCAACACATCATCGGGTGAACCTTCAGCGAGCTTTCGCCCGTTATCCAAAACCACTAGTCGGGTGCAGATACGCCTTACTTCGGCGAGGTTGTGTTCAATGAGCAAAATCGTTTGCCCTTGACGGTTGAGTTCCACGAGAATGTCAGCAAATGCGGTTGCTTCGACTTGATTGAGGCCGGCGAGAGGTTCGTCGAGCAATAACATTCTGGGGTGCATTGCCAAGACACGTGCCACTTCCATACGCTTGAGGAATCCCAGTGGTACAGAATTGGGAAAGGAATTGGCTGCATCTTCAATTCCGACTTTTGCCAGCCATTTCCTACTTTCCCGCATAGCCTCCCTTCGCTCAACTCGAAACATCGAACGCCACGGATAGCATGTGTGTTTTGCGCCGGCAGCGAGTGCTACATTTTCGGCAAGGGTCATTTCCCTGAAAGGGCTGACTAACTGTTGCGCAAACCCCAAGCCCTTATTAACACGAATATGAATCGGCATGGTGTTGAGCAATTCGCCGTCCAGATTAACTTCACCATTATTCGCCTTTACTACACCTGTAATCACGCGCAACATTGTGGTCTTACCTGCACCATTAGGCCCAATCAAACCGAGTATTTCTCCCTGACACAAGTTCAAAGAAACCTGTTCAAGCGCATGAACCCCTCCGAAGCGCACTGAGATATTCCGGATGTCAAGCAAACTCATTGATTCTCCTTCGGCGCAAAAGTTTTTTGACTATTGGGAAATAAACTTTGGGCTAACCCGGCCAAACCCCCAGGGCTGAAACGCATCACGGCAAAAAGTAAACTGCCGTAGAGCAGGAGTTTGTAGTCACCAATAAACTGAAACCACTGGGGTAGTACACTCAACAAAGCTGAAGCCAGAATCACTCCCCATATCGATCCATTACCGCCTATTACCACCATAGCCAGAAGAGTGATGGATTCAACAAAGGCAAAACTGTCTGGATAGATGAAGCGGACATGATGAGCATAAAGTCCTCCGGAGAGACCAGCCAAAGCTGTGCCGAGTGCAAAGGCGATCAGTTTGTAGCGCGAAACATCCAAGCCGAGCATCCGGGCTGTGTCTTCATCTCCGGAAATCGCCTCGAAAACATATCCCATCCAGGACCTGCGGATTTGTAAACTCAACAAAGCTACTAAAATTACACATCCTAATACCAGTGCCAGAAAACCTGACTTTCCAAACCCTGGATCAGGAATCGAAGAAACACCCAACTCACCACCCAGCCATTCCTGTTGACGTACCACACCAAGGAAAACGAAGTTTACACCCATTGTTGTGATGGCCAGGAAGTCATGTCGAACCCTCAAGCTTGCCAGTCCAACCATGACACCAAAAGTCCCTGCGAGCAGCATTCCAGCCAACAAAGCAACAAAAAAAGGCGTGTCAGCTTTTGTCAAGAGGCTTGCTGTATATGCCCCTATGCCGACAAAAGCGACATGCCCCAAGCTCACCTGACCGCAAAACCCCGTAATCAGATTTAGGCTTAAACTGCCAATGATGCTGATACCCATAATGGTGAGTAGACTGATTTCGTATCCCATTTCAGACTCCCCGAAACATACCTTGCGGACGCACCATCAACACAAGGATCAAAAAAACAAAAGCAATCGCGTCTCGGTTTAGCACGTTTCCGAGGTAAATTGTACCATAGGATTCCACCACTCCAAGCGCCAGTGCCGCAACAAGTGTTCCCCGGACGCTTCCAAGACCTCCAAGTACTATAATTGCGAGAGCTTTGTAACTTGGGACACTCCCCATCGTCGGTTCCACGAGGTTATTGAGAATACCCACGATCATGCCCGCCATTCCAGCGAGAGCCGAGCCGATGAAAAAATTGAGATAGCGCACCCGAATAGTGTCGATGCCGAAAGATTCCGCCATCTGCGGATCAGTAACTGTGGCCCGCCAGGCGAGTCCCAACCGTGTGCGGCTGGAAAGCCAGGCAAGCCCTCCTATCAAGACTATGCTGACTAGAATTGTCACCCACTCTCCTTCCCGCAGATACAATCCACCAAAAGGCAGCATTTGCTGAAGCGGAGGGTTAGTGTATGACACACCGTATGAACCAAAAAGTATCCGGTACAATTCCTCCATCGCAATGAACAGTCCAATGGACGCAATCAGAGGGACATAAGGGGGTTGATCCAGAATAGCTTCATAACACAAGCGGTAGATGATCACGCCTAAAATCCCTACACTCAGCATGGTAACGACTGCACTCAATATCAGGCTTTCGGTACTGTTGAATACCATCACACCGAAGTAGCCGCCCAAGGTGTAGAGTCCCGCATGGGCTATATGGAGGATACGCAAAAGGCCGTAAACTAGAGTCAGTCCCACGGCTACCAAGGCATAGATGCTACCCTGCAGAAGTCCTTGAATAAAGAGTTCTAGAAAAAGCATCGGTCAGTAAAATGAGGAGAAAGAAAAGGACTCAGTTAAAAGAAGAGTAAGGAAAGCACTCTGAGGCCAGATTGTCTCTGAGTGCTTTCTTCTAATCAATTAGATCAAGACTCAGGTGGAGCCAGTATGGTTTGATCTCGGATTTCAGAGTGGTAGTGAAAGTCCCCGTCACTTACAATTTGCACCTGTACGTTCTTGCGAACTTCGCCAAGAGCATTAAAGGAAATATGCCCAGTCGAAGCCGCAAGTTGTGTTTTTGCGATCGCGTTTCTAATAGCATCCGAATTACCAGTTCCTGCTTTGCGCAGTGCGGCAATCACGACATTCAGTGCTGTGTGACCTGAAGCGGCCACCATGTCAACTTTGCGTCCGGTAAATTTCTCATATTCTATAATGAAAGCACGAGTTTCCGGAGCATTAGAGTCACGATCAAGGGAAGTGGTGATGATTACTCCCTCAGCAGCGTCTCCTGCAATTTTAATGAAATGCTCTGAATCATAACCTTCCTGTCCAATTATTGGAGCAGTCACCCCACCAGAGCGGAGTTGGTTGACTAAAGGTCCGGCGGTGAAGAAGTAGCCTGAAGCGTAAATCGCATCCGGGTTGTCTGATCTAACCTTGGCCACGATGGGGCCGAATTGCCGGTCACGAATTGAGTACTCATATTCGTTGACAATCTCCATTCCAAAATTTGCAGCTTCAGCTTTGAAACCTGCAGCAAGAGACTTTCCAAAATCATTTTTTAGGGTGATAACAACCACTCGCTTGTGTTGCATAGTTTGTCCAATCAGTAATGCTCCGGCGCGTCCTTGAACCTCCCCCATGAAGGAAGTACGGAAAACATAATTTCCGGCACGAGTGATGTCCGGATGAATCGCATAAGCTGAAATATAAGGAATTCCAGCGGATTGAAAGACTCCGGCTGCCGCACGGGTCGAGCCGGAATAACTTCCGGAAACGGCCACTTTGACACCGTCTTTTTCGATCAAACGGTTGGCAATCGGAACAGCTTCCTTAGGTGAAGCTTGGTCGTCATAAACCACTAACTCGATCTGTTTGCCATCGATACCACCTGTACTGTTGGCTTGCTTTACTGCCAACTTGGCTCCGTTGAGAGCGGATTCACCATCAGCTGCAGCAAAGCCAGTCAGGGGGACGTTGAAACCAACTTTTACTGTCTCGGCGTACGCAATCCCAAAAAACAGAAAGAATGTTGGAATGAGTGAAAAAAAACATTTAAGTTTCATTTAGACCTCTTGTTTGAATTGTCAAAAGTTATGAATGGCTAATCAGTAGCCTTTGTATTAGAAAAATATGTTTCTAGTTTGTGGTTTGTGAGTCGTTGCCTCCTGAAATTATATGGATTTGGTTTTGTGTGTATCTTTTATGCTTCGTCTTGAAAATTAATTCAAATATTGTAAAATTATAAGTTGGATTCACAATCTTTTACTTACAATATGTATATACATGTTATTAATTTGTCAATACAATAACTAATATTTGATAAAATTATTGTTCCTTTGCTTACACTGGATCTGGGATTAATAGTCTAAACTTTTTTTAGCAACATAGATATGAATACAATTTAAATTGGAAATTATTTTTTATTCCGATGTTTTTGCTCCAATCATCAGAAATCACAAGCGCGCCATTTTCGAACAAACCGTAAGGTTTGCCCGCAGTTATGGTTGCGATTTGTGCATTGCGGAAAAGGGTGGAAAAGCTCATGAATAGTTTCTATAAATCTATAAAATCAGTTTTGGATCAACCTCTCAAACTAATAGAGTTAAGTGTGTCTAAATCTCAACAGAGCGCATTCGATTCTCCAGCCAGCGCATCCCGGATGAGATGCAGATTATCAGTAAAAAATACTCCAGTACAAGGAAGGTGTAGATTTCCAATGGACGATACTGGCTGACCACCAGTTCATCGGCTCGGCGAGTCAATTCGGTCAGGCCGATAACGGACACCAGCGAAGACATTTTCAACATGTACACGAACTGGTTACCAATAGCAGGAAGGACCGTTCGGATGGCCTGCGGTAAAATGATCAGTCTCATCTTTTTCCAGTAGTTCAGTCCCAGTGAATCCGCGGCATCGTGCTGGCCACGCCCAATTGATTGAATCCCTGCCCGGAATATTTCGGCCTCAAAGGCACTGTCGCATAAAGCAAGTCCTAGAATTCCTGCAGAAAATACGTCCAGTTTGATTCCGAACGCCGGGGGCAGTCCGTAGTATACCCAGAGCAGCATAACAAGTATCGGGATTGATCGGAAGATTTCCACATAAACTCGATTTATGAGTTGAGCGAAAGTATTCTTCATCAAAGCTGGAAGGGTGACAATCAATCCCAGCATGACAGAAAGTACAATCGCGGAAAGCGACAGTAACAGCGTGTAGCCCAACCCGCTGAGGAGAAACTGGATGTTCGTGATGCCCATTGGGTGCCAAGGAGAAATCACATACCACCCCCAGGTGTAATCCGTTTTGGCACAGCCCCCCAATCCAAGAGCCAAGACCAGTCCCAGCAGACCGAGCAGTAGCCTTTCGCTCCGAAAACATGAATATTTATCAATCTTTTCGGAAAATTTTTTAACAAAACCTTTACTTATCATTTGACCTTTTAAAAAGAGGTGGGTAATATCGTCGCTAGTGATTGAGAGTGGTAATGGGATCGCTTTCTATTACGATATTGTAACTGATTCGTCTTGTTCTTCAAGCTTGTAATGTTCAACGGATTCTCAAACTGGCATAGTGTCGATTTTGTGTCCCTGAGGATTACCGACGGCGGAAATGGTTCCGTCAGAAGACAGGCGATTCCACTAAACTCATAAGGAGACTAATATGTTTAGAACTTGCTTGAAAAGCGGAATGGGCCTCGTAGTAACGGCGCTGCTGGCGACATCAGCCATGGCGGAATCCCGGCTACAACAAATCCTTGTCAATGGGGAACTACGTGTGGGCACCACCGGGGACTGGAACCCGATGACGATGATCGACCCCACATCAAAGGAGCACAAGGGTTTTGACATTGACATCGCTACTGCACTTGCGGCGGATATGGGTGTGAAGGTGGTTTTCGTGCCTACGACTTGGAAGACGCTCGTCAACGGAATAGTTGCTGCCAAGTACGACATGACTTCCAGCGCATCGCTGAGTCCGAAACGGGCCCTAGTGGCTGGTTACTCGTTGTCCTACTTCGCGGTTGAGGACGTGCCGCTCATGCTGAACAAAAACAAGGGCAAGTACAACAGTTGGGAGGATCTCAACAACCCGAACGTGACTGTAGCGGTGACGCTGGGTACGGTTCAGGAGAAACGTGCGGAAGTGCTTTTCACCAAGTCCAAGATCATAAAGGTCTCTGCCCCGGCTCGTGATTATCAGGAGGTGCTGGCCGGACGTGCCGACATTTCCATGACCAGTAACCTTGAAGCAGCCAAGCTAGTTGAGCAGTATCCGCAAATGATGGTCGTCCCGGTTAAGGGAGGAAAGAATCCCACTCCGCTCGCTGTGTTGCTTCCGCAAGCCGACCAGGTATGGATCAACTACGTCAACCACTGGATTATCTTGAAATCAGAGCGCGGCTTCTTTGATCAGCTCGAAGCAAAGTGGCTTAAACAGTAATATTTCGTGAAGCAGCTCTTGTCAAAATATTTTCAAACAGAGTAGACATGTGGCAGGGCTGCTGCCCTTTTTCGAGGAGGTCACTCCTCTTCGAGGAACCCCTGATAGTCATCCAGAAGTTCTCTGGCAGCTGTTTCCAGCAAGCGTTGACCGTCTTCTGGATTAGCAAGACTGGGGTCAGAGCCGATCCGACCATCAGGATGGCGGCGGCGATGATCTGAAGCTTCGAAGTGATCATCTTCTACATGATTGCGCAGATATTCCAGAGATACGGGATGCCAAGTTCCCAGACTCACATCCTTGATGTGTTCCGGAAAAGCGTATTGCGCCATCGCCACCTCGCTGGGGGTGGCGTGTGCACCTTCTTTCTCACCATACAAAGACTGCCGGAGGGCGTTTGTTTCCGGATATTGCCACCAACTCCGCAAACGACAGCGGGGTACTGCAGACTCGTTGACTTTCAAGCTATAGCGAGTGTAGATTTCCTGAAATGCGGAGCGGAAAGTAGCAAGGTTGCCCCCATGTCCATTGATAAAATAAAACTGCTGGAACCCCTGACTGGCCAGGGACAGGACATAATCCTCGACCACCCGCATTAGTGTCGAAGGTCGCAAGGAGATGGTACCCGGAAATTTAAGGTTGAACTGTGCCGTTCCCAATGCCAAGGTGGGGCCTACAAGGAGATCGGCCTGCAAGGCAGCATGACTGGCAATGGCTGTGGGGCAGATTGAATCAGTGCCAATCAAGCCATTGGGACCATGCTGTTCGGTGGAACCTATGGGAATTATAATGCCCTGCGAACGTAACAAATACGACTCAACTTCCTGCCAGGTACTTAAATGTAGATGCATACCTCAAATTTCAACTTGTTTGACTATTCCTAAATGTTGTTTTTTACTTCATCCACCCTCAAAGATTTTCTCTCACTGCCAATATCCCTCATTGAGAAATCCTGTTAGGAAGATTTCATGGACGTTTGATCCTTTAACAGAGTGAGGCCGGAGTACAGTATCATTGGTACTTACTGGCGGTAACTGAAAGATGAATCGAAACGCGACAAAACATAATCACCACAACGTACAGGGGGATACAGGGGTTGAGTTCCATTTTTGCAGACCACAGACGGATCCACTACCGTGTCAAAATTCGGATCCCATGCGATCACCATCGAATAGCGTTCCTGTCCTTTCCGGTTGACTACGCGGTGCGGGGTGGATTTAAATCCTTCATTAGTCCAGCGCTTCAGCAAATCGCCAACGTTGACCACAAGCGTATTCTCGATCGGATGTGCCGTTACCCATTCTCCCTCACGGGTTTGTACTTCAAGTCCACCTACCTGATCCTGCCACAACAGTGTTAGGCAGCCATAGTCAGTATGTGGTGCTACGCCAAACTGTTCCACTCCTAAATCTTCTGGTTGCGGTGGATAGTGAATGATTGAACTGCGGGCTATAGGTTCATTGGTCGCCATCAGAAATGAATCTTCAGGTATTTCCATCCCTAGGGCAAAGGCCCGCATCATGTCTCGTCCACACTGCAAACCCGCTTCAAAAAAAGGATAAACCGATCGCTTAAATTCCGGCATTTCATCCGGCCACTGGTTGCGTCCTAAGAATGGATTTTCCATCGTTACCGAGGAATGTTCGTCCGGGAGGTCTAGACCCCACACGAAACTCTCTTTGAAGTCCACCCTTTCAGCCTGCTCCATCTTTGCTTCTCCAACGGTGAGGTAGCCGTGATGGTTAGCGTTGATTTTGACTGAATCCTTCCACTCTTTAGGACGGCTGAAAAATCCCTGCGTAGCACGGTACGCTTGCTCGATCACGTCTTTTGGAATCCCGTGGTTGCGGATATAGAAGAATCCTACTTTCTCTGCAGCTTGGCGGATTCCTGAAACCACAGACTGGACTGCTTCGGAATTTCCGGAGTGCAATGGACCGGTATCAATCACCGGAATACTATCAATGCCAATTGTCTTGGATTGTGCGTAAGCCATGAAAACTAATTAAATTTTGGTTGCTGCCGAAGTCGTGAATTACTTATGAAATAGGTCCCGGATCTTAGTCCGCATAGTACCCCACGGAATCTCCTGAGAGGATTACTCCAAGACCATTGATGGTACGGTTGGAGTAGCAGAAGTATGCGCAAACCTGATTAACCTCAAGAATTTCTCCGTCAGAAGCTCCCAATGATTTGGCGGCTTCGATGTCGGCGACTTCCACCGCTCCGGGGGTAGAGGTCAGTTTCCCCGTATAGCGTATTAATGCTAGTTCCTTGCCTGAAAAAGCTTCTTCCGGAGACTTATAACGTAAAGCAGACTCGATGGTCTCGGCACGTTCGTCGTCTTTGAGCAGCCGACGCATATTCGCACAGTGGTGAGTGAAACTGTACTCACACTCGTTTAGCAAGCTTGTATAAACACCTACCGCTTCAAGAAACCAGAGCGGCAGGGTGTTATCCGGATGGTGCAGCACACTGCGGTAAAGAGTAAGGTGACCTAGCATTGTGTGTGGGCGCTGGCTATGGACACGCATCACATTGTCAACAGTCCCAGCAGGGGTTTTCGCCTGCTCATAGGCTTCTTTAAGTGGCCCAGTGGCATTATTAACCGGCAGCATTTCAATCCAGGAACTCATGGTGCAAGATGGAGTTGGATACCCTTGGAAGGGCGAGTGAAGATACGGTAAACCATCGGCTCAAAAAAATCCAGCGGAGCAGTATCATATTGTGATTGAATAGAGGTTTGGTCGTAGCGGGCGACCCACTCAGCGGTGCACTCAAAATATGGATGCCCCCGGAATTGCTCACGCTCGTTCCAGTCCGCAGTAGGGTGTGTCTGAGCGTGGTAGTTTAAAAAGGCAGCATGGTTACGGAGAATCCAGTAATTCTGCTCGGAGATATAGTTGGCCAGTAAGGTAGCAGAAAATTCCCCATGGTTGTCCGGACAAACGTTGAAACCAAGGTCATGAAACAGCGCAATTACAACCTCCTCGTCGTCTCCCCCATCCCGATATACCATCGTCGCACTTTGCAAACAGTGACGATAGTTGTTGATCCGAAAGCCGTAACTGGGATCATCCTTTTGTAAAGCAAGCATCGCCAGTGCCTGCTTGGCTTGTTGCTCTCGGTTGTAGAGTTTCCTGTATTGCATCAGATTTTCCCAATCGTTCCGGCTGAGGTCGTCCATCTTGGATTGTGCTTCTTTTAGATGCTGGAGTTCCGCAGGAATCAGCGGAGATTTTTGATTCAACAGATCGTCGTTGGGTATATCTTCTGAGATGCGATGACCGTTACCGATCGGCAATGGAGGGTTTGCGGGAATGTTCATGCTGTCTTGAGTCAGATTGTGGTCAGTGAGAAAGGGCCGAGATTAAAAAAATTTGTTTGTTCATTTTCGTGATTTTTGATAAATCAAATTACGAACTAACACTCTACCCTATGTTTTTTTGGATACTAAATCCCCAAAAGGACTTTGAAAGGAAATTCTGTGAAGGTTTCACCACTTGGATAAAATGATGATACTCATTCCAATGATTTTTATTTTCCAAAAAACACTTCAACTATATGTCTAATTAACGTGAAAATTGCAACATAGTCAAATGTTAATTACAGTATCCAATTCTACAATTAAATTGAAAATTTATCCTGCTGTCAATAACTGTTTTTCTTTTTGTTTCAATCTAACTGTTTTTGAGAGGTCGTGTCAATTGGAAAAAAGTTTCACGTGAGCTGTCTGTCCCAATTATAGCTGCACGGTCATTTGCCTGAAAGCGAAAATTTGCATCCGGGTTTGGTTCCAAGACATCATCCCGAATGACACCAACGACTGAGGAAGCCGTTATTGTCCTAATTTCAGACTCTCCAATCGTTTTACCAACCAGTACGCTTCCTGGTTTAATCATCATCCACTGCATGTCAAACTGGTTTTCTGCCCACTGGAGCTGCTCCAGGATTTCATCCTCTTCATTTTCACTGAAGAGAGAGGCAAACAAATCCTG
>Ga0310123_10002631_pt1 | contig 14193 bp, 13 predicted proteins | sample CB6_AW_1057_MG_FD_203505 | JGI IMG/M metagenome (GOLD analysis project Ga0310123, IMG submission 203505) | Marine microbial communities from Western Arctic Ocean, Canada - CB6_AW_1057 | ecosystem: Environmental > Aquatic > Marine > Oceanic | place: Canada: Western Arctic Ocean | collected... | reverse complement strand
TGAGTATGGGGATATTGTGTGCGACCGCCCAGTTCGCAATTGCGGTTGGAGCCGGTTGACGCTTGCGACCAGCTGGGCGGTCAGGCTGCGTGATCACTCCGATCAAATCATATTCGATCGCTTCATGGAAGAATTGCAGTGTTGGGATCCCGAACTCGCCGGATCCAGCAAACAGAAGTTTCATGACTGACGATATTCCCGTTCCAAATCCTTGAGAGTTCTCCGGTTGGCCATTTTGTCAATCGGTTGCATCCGGTCGATGATCAATATACCGTCGAGATGATCTTTCTCGTGCTGCCAGACGCGTGCTGCCAGATCGTCGGCTTGCAGTTCAAAGTTCTGTCCATCCTCATTACTTGCGACAATTGTTACTGTGAGCGGTCGTGTGATCTGGCCACGAACATCGGGGATGGACAGGCATCCTTCTTCGCGGGGGAGAGTCTTTCGCGAGAAATCACGCAAGACCGGATTGATAAAAACTTGGTCCTGTCCCGGTTTGCCACTGGGATTGGCTACAAACAGTTGCCAGTTCAGTCCTACTTGGGGTGCAGCCAGACCGACACCCGCAGCCTCATGCATAAGATCGATCATGCGACGGGCCACTTGCTGGACACACCGATCGATGGATTCCAGTGGCTGGGCCGGTTGCCGGAGTACTGGATTTGGGTAGCAGACAATCTCTAAGGTGTCCGCCAATGCCACCATGTAGCCATATTAGGTTTGGTTTCCGGCCCTGCCAAGGGCGCCAAATTGGCAAAATAATATGCTGCTAATTCAGGTGTGCATCGGTATTTGGGGCTTGACGGCAGTCTGTGGACCTGCCATAATTAACAGAAGGCATGGAGGCCGTCTCATCCGCTTGGGTGTCGATTTTATTTTGGCTATGTGTATCGGACGGACTGAGAGTTCAGATCAATTCCCACATTCAAGGGACTCCGACTATGGCCACTGTGACCAAGAAAGAACTTATTGATCAGATCGCCGATGCGACGGGGCAGAAGCGGGTGGCGGTTAAACGAATTATTCAGAGCTTCCTTGACAGCATTATCGTAGAACTGGGCAAAGGTAACCGGCTGGAATTCCGTGACTTTGGAGTTTTTGAGGTCAAGCAGCGCCAGGCGCGAATGGCCCAGAATCCCAAGACGCTTGAACCGGTTGAGGTTCCGCCGAAGCGCACAGTCAAGTTCAAGGTTGGCCGCCTGATGAAGCAGACCCTCGACGATGAGATGGGTGGCTCGCTGGATTCGGGCTAATTCATCTCCAGCCAAACCGCATCCAGCCCAATCGTGACTGACTTAATTATATGCCTTGGGTTGTGAATATCAGTGAACCAGAATATTTCCTCGCGTATCCCTGAGGTACCATCTAACAAATGGGCGCCTTGGATACCCAGTTGCAGTGCCAACTGGACGAACTCGATGTCGAATCGATGAGGCGGCAATTACGACCTCGCAGCGGCACCGGTCGTGTGATTCAGAGTCAAGGCTCGTCGCTGATCAATTTTGCCAGCAATGACTATCTAGGTCTAAGTTCGCATCCAAGGCTTCGGTCAGCGGCCATCGAGGCGATAAAGAAATTTGGTGTGGGCAGTGGTGCCAGCCCTTTGGTCAGCGGTCATCTCGAATTGCACGCTCAGGTCGCCAGACGCTTCTCTGCCTTCAAGCATGCTGAAGCCTCGCTGCTTTTTCCATGTGGTTACTTGGCCAATCTCGGCGTGTTCACCGCCCTGGCACGCCCTGGTGATACGGTCTTCATCGACAAGCGGTCACATGCCAGCTTGATCGACGCCGCTCGGATCAGTGGCCCGACGCTGTGCCGTTTCCCACATCGCGATTACGACCGTCTGGATCAGTTGCTGTCCCGGTCGACGAGTAAGGGGCGGATTGGACGAAAGTTTCTGGTTACTGATTCAGTTTTTTCGATAGATGGCACCGTGGCGGACTTGACAGTGCTGTGTGATTTGGCAGATCAGTACGGTGCAACGACTGTTATTGATGAGGCCCATGGTACGGGAGTCTTCGGCCCCACTGGAGCCGGTCAATGCGAGGTGCAGGGTGTTTCAAGGCGAGTCGATATTGTTATCAGTACCGCCAGCAAGGCATTAGGCGGGCAGGGTGGTATTGTGACCGGATCATGTCCAGTTATCGAGAGCCTGATCAACCGGGCACGCAGCTACATTTACACCACTTCGGCTTGCCCCGGCCAGGTAGCAGCGATCGGCGCGGCCTTGGAGGTGATTCATGATGAGCCTCAGAGGCGCCGGCGGCTGAGTGACATCTGTCATCGGATTCAGTCAGAACTCATCCGCATGAACTGGATCGAGTCAGGCGGAGTTGACTTTTCTACATCGGTGAACACTACTGCCGGTCCCATTGTTTGTCTGACTACCGGTTCGGCACCCGCTGCAGTTGCGCTGGCTGCACATTTGCACAGCGGCGGCATTCTAGCAGTGCCGATCCGTCCCCCCACGGTAGCTCCGGGGCGGTCTTGCGTGAGACTGGGCCTGCGAGCGGACCTAGAAGACGGTGATCTCGATCAACTGCTGTCAGTTTTGGCCATGGCAGAGGTGCTCACTTGAGAGAAATCTCAGATCGGTTGCGGGCTGTGCAGACCCCGGTCATTCCGGTGGTTGGAGAATTAGTCCGGGCACATGCCGGTGCCATCAGCCTGGGACAGGGTGTCGTGCACTATGCACCACCGGACAAGGTCTATGCAGCAATCCAGCGATTCCACGCCGATCCACGGAATCATCTGTATCAGGCAGTGCAGGGAATCAAGCCACTCCGTGATGCGATTGATCACAAACTAGCCCAAGACAATCGCATCATGATTGGTGATGGACAACGCGTCATCGTAACCGCTGGTGGCAATATGGCATTCATCAACGCAGTGCTGGCAATTGCCGATCCGGGCGACGAGGTCATACTTCTGGTGCCCTACTACTTTAATCATGAGATGGCGGTCAGGATTGCAGGTTGCAAGGTGGTGGCGATTGCAACCGATGACGAATACCAGCCATGTATCGGCCAGATTGCGACAGCGATTACCAATCGGACACGGGCGGTAGTTACGATTTCGCCAAATAACCCCAGCGGGGCCGTGATCGCCGAAGCCACACTGAGACAGATCAACTCGCTGTGCGCTGATCGTGGCATCTACCACATTCATGATGAGGCGTACGAGTACTTTGTTTACGGAGACACCCGGCACTTTTCGCCAGGAGCAATCGTGGGTGCCCAGAAACACACGATTTCGTTATTTTCACTTTCAAAATCCTATGGATTTGCTAGTTGGCGCATCGGCTACATGGTTATTCCATCCTTTCTGGAAACCCCGATCAAGAAGATTCAGGACACGATCCTGATCTGTCCCCCGGTCGTCTGTCAGTTTGCAGCGATAGGAGCCATGGAAACCGGCTCCTCATTCTGTCGTCACCATGTGCAAGCCCTGGATCGAGTCCGATCGTTGGTACGCGAATCTCTCGATCAACTGGGATCTGCATGCCATGTTCCCAGGGCTGATGGGGCCTTTTACTATCTGTTACAACTTGACTGCGATCTGGATCCCATGGCGCTTGTGCACCGCCTGATCAAGGATTATGGGGTTGCGGCCATTCCCGGTAACACCTTTGGCCTAGATGGTTGCACACTGCGCATCTCTTATGGAGCGTTGAAGGAAGATCGTGTCGCCGAAGGGATCGGTCGCTTGGTCCGCGGGCTGCATGACATTCTTTGTGGCCGGCGATAGCACGCACCAGTTTTATGGCTGCACGTAAATAGCTGGTCGGACAGCCACTGCGTCACTTCGTCCAGGACGAAGCTGGTGAGCGTTTACAGCGGCTTGTCGCGACGTTACGTCTTTGGTGTGAGGATTGCTCTGATTCCACTCGGTAGACGACTTCCTGGGCCCTCTCACCTACTACAGGTTGTTCCTGCAAGGGCTCCAAGAAAGATAATCTCATTTGGGCAAGCGCAGGCTCCCACGATTTCACGAATCTCCCGGTCATGGCCACCCACAGGTGGTCGGGTTCCGGTCGAATCATGGTTCCCGCCGAGAGGTTTTGGCGCCAGCAACAAACTGGAATGCGTAAAGCTTCGCGTCACGCATGATGAATCGCAGTTTGACGGGCTTACCTTTCAGGGTCGATACGTCGCTTCGTCCGTTCCAGGAGACTAGCTGGTCAACGGCGTCGCCACTTATTTTGTCGCCGTCTTCTTCGGTGAAACCCGGGATGGGTCTGCCCGTGGCGTCAAACCTTTTAGCCCTCCCACTCCCTTGCACAAAAAAAAAAGATGCCTAGCCTTTTGAGCCGGACATCTTTCTACCTCCCTGACAATTTTGCTCTATCTTGTCGCGATCACGTGAGACGTGGCAATCTTTCTTCCTCCAAGCAAAATCGCCTAGTCGTCAAAGTGGCTTCTTAAACTCTCCCGCCGTTTCTCTGGCAAGTCAACCTTGACGCAGACCTTTCTACCCAACCGACACACGCGCGACCAACATAGCCGGGTCAAAAGACTGTGCCAAGAGTAAATTTGCAGATTCGCCGCCTTTTATAGGGCCATTTATCGCCTGGGCGATGTGTTAGTCTGCTAGTATTTGATTTATATGAACTTATATTGATTATAGGTCGGCGTGCATATAGGCATCCACCCTCATGGCATGGTGTGTAACGCGTGCGCTAAATAGAGATTCCCGAAATATCTGGCTTAATGGACGCTGATAGTGGGTTTGGCCTGGCCTTGGTTTGCCTGAACCTGGGTCTGAAAGTGCTCCACAAGTGCTGGCAATGCCGTGGCCAATGGGTCCTGGCCCTCGAAGTTGGCCGTTGGGTTGCCGGCATCACAGTTTTGCCTCAACCGCATGTTAATGGGGATATCACCAAGAAAGGGTACTGATTGCTTCTCGGCCATAAACTGGGCACCCCCCCGGCCGAATATGTCATATTCCACCAGATCATTACCAACGAAGTAGCTCATGTTCTCGACCACACCTAGTACTTGCACGCCAAGCTGACGGAACATCGCTAGTGCTCGGATCGCATCATCCTGAGCTACCTTTTGTGGTGTGCAGACGATTACGGCACCTGTTAGTGGCAGCAATTGGCTCATTGTCAGCGGAACATCGCCAGTGCCTGGTGGCAGATCAATCACAAGGAAATCTAGCGGTCCCCAGTTGGTCTGGGTGGCCAGTTGGCGAAAGGCGCCATGGGCCATGGGCCCGCGCCAGATCAATGGTTTGTCATCTTCAACCAGACAGCCCATTGAGATGGTTTTGATTCCATGCGCTTCGAAGGGCAGGAAGCGGTCATCACGGCTTTGGACCTCGAGGTGATTGATGCCCAGCATGGTTGGAATGGATGGGCCATAGATATCACCATCCAGCAGCCCTACCGTTGCACCCTGGCGGGATAGCCCCACAGCGAGATTGACAGCAATGGTACTTTTTCCGACACCTCCCTTGCCGGCGCCAACTGCAACAATTTGTCGGACATTCGGCAGTGGATTGCCGTCAGCGGCCTTGGGTTGGTTCGAACCGGGGGCGGATTCTTGCCCGTGAGGAGTGGCCACTTCAATGGCTATTTGTCGGACTTCCGGTCCCAAGGCTTCGATGGCGGTTTTGACTTTCTGCCGCATTCTCTGCTGCTGGGCATTGTCGCCGATGACTTCAATTGTCACTTGGACCGCTCCGTCGCACCAGGCAAGGCGATTGATCTGATCCGGCTCCAGATCTGTGATCCGCTCCAGCTGCTCGAGAATATCCTGTTTGGTTATCGGCATGATGGATGGCTCCCACAAACAGTGCTGAAACACCGAATGATAGAGTGTGGCTCAGGTTCGTGCCAATTGATTAGTGCAATAATGCGGCCTTGGCCGCGTTATAATTATGGTGCCTGATGTGAATCTGGCTGGTTTGGTAGGGTTGCAAATACACGTTTGATCATCACGGGTCTCGGTTAAAAGGAATCTTTATATGATCTTCGACCTACGCTGTATGGGACTGGTCAGCTTTGGATCGCTCTGGCTATTTACCGCCATGGCCTTGGCCAATCCGGCTGTGGAGTCATCATCGACCAGTACCGAGGATGTGTTCTCGGAAGCCGAGTCCGAGTCGATTTGGCGTTCACATCCCCGTCGGCACCGCCACCGATCGGCTGGGGGCGAGTCCGGCGATCGTGGGCGTCGCCATCCCCGATGGTCTCGCCAGGGCCACCGCCCCGCCGATCATCGCATGCGCCAATATGGTGAGCGAGGCCGTCATGATGGTTCTGGGCGCCCGCACCCGCAGCGCAACCGACGAGTTTTTATGATGCAACTGACCGACGGGATTGAACTGACGCCGTCACAGAAGCAGCAGATGGGTGAACTCATGCAGGGCGCCCGGCGTGATATTCATGCATGGCGGAAGCAGAATCAAGATCAGATTGCCGAGTTGCGCCAGCAACTGCGCCTGGCACGGCGGGATAGCGATCAGCAGGACCGTCAGATCGTGGCCAATGAACTGAGGGAACTACTGCAGACTATCCCGCAGCCGACCGATTCATTGGACGATGTGGCGGACGTTGTACTTACTGATGAGCAACGTCCGATCTTTGAGAAAAATCGCCGGAAGCTGCGTCAAAAAATGGACAAGCGGCGACAGAAGATGCAACAGCGACGTCAAGAGTACCGTAGCTGCGGCGAGCATGAATCTCGACACGGCTACCAGGGTGGTGGTCGCCGCAAGCCGCCATGTAAGCAGAGCGAAAACTCTGAATTGTAATTTTCACTTGGGCCAGTCACGGGTTCTTTGCTATTGGACTAGGCCCTTGGTAAGCCGCATGAACGCGGTTTCAAGATTGACCTTTTCTTCTTCCAGGCGAGTTAGGCCATAACCTTCACTGACCAGCCGCTCGGCGATCTGCGCTGGGTCGGCTGCTTTTGGGTCAAGATTGACACGAATGTGGCTATTGGTCACTTTGGTGCCGATCACGCCGGGGATCTGTTTAATCATCACAGCAGCTTCGTCGAGACGTCGGCTCACGCCGACATGCAGGACAACATCGGCCCGGGCTCGATCGATAATCTCGGTCATTGAGCCAACGAATTTCAGCTGGCCCTGTTCGACGACTCCGAATTTGTTGCACAGATCTGCCAGTTCCAGCAGGATGTGTGAACTGATCAGGATAGTTTTGCCTATCCGGTGCAGTTCCTTGAGCAGCTCTCGCATCTCGATACGGGCTCGCGGGTCGAGACCAGAAGCCGGCTCATCTAGCAGCAATACCTTGGGATCGTGCAGGAGGACACGAGCCACGCTCAACCTCTGCTGCATACCTCGGGACAGGGAATTAACCTCCGCCTCAGCCTTGTAGTCCAGATCCGTCAGGTCGAGGACATCTCCGATTACTCGCTGCCGTTGGGAGCCATGTATGTTGTAGCTGGCGGCAAAGAATTCAAGATACTCCTTGACCACCATATCCTTATACGAACCAAAGTAGTCTGGGACATAGCCGATGATTGATCTAACCTGTCGGGCGTTTACCGGCCCTACCGACAGCCCATTGATTCTTGCCTCTCCCCAACTGGGTTTGAGCAGCGTTGCAAGAATCTTAATAGTCGTGGTTTTTCCGGCACCATTGGGCCCGATGAACCCAAAACAGTCTCCCTCTTCGATTTCAAGGTTGAGATTGGCCAGCGCCATCAACTCGCCGTAGCGCTTGGTCAGGTTGATTGTCTGGATCATCGGCACAGGCAATTCCGGTCCGCTTTGCGATCCGGCCTCTGGGCACCCCTCCTGCCATCTATCAGTCAAGGTCGTATATCCATCTTACCACGGTCCAGCCACGACTTTCCAAGTATTTGCCATCGACTGTCAGGGGTACCGGTAGCGGTTGGTCCTCCAAGTGCCCGATGATGATCAGTCGCTTACCGTTGGTCAGGGAGGTCAGGTCCATCGATCGTCCCAATGTACGCCGGTATGCCGTCGGACCAGGCAGAACATTCCCATTGCGAAAATCCGGTGGCGGCAGATAGTTGAAGAAAGATAGCATGTCCATGCGCTGAATCAGATCGTTGACAGCGGAAACCTGGGTGTGTGCGGTTTTTCTGTCAATTAGGTCACCTAGGTAACCCTCATTTTTCCACTGACGATTGCTCCAATCACCCTTGGGGCGCTTGACTAGTGCCAATGCCTGTGGCTTGGGTATCTGGATCTTGAGCGTGGTGCCCGGGTCCCAGGGTTTGTCAAGTCTCCATACCCATGGGGCTTGCTTCGTGCTGCCGGCCTGACGGCCGGTACAGTACACAAACAACACGTCGCGCAGTGGGCCGGGCAGATCATGGGACAGTTGTCCTTCTGGCCAGAAATTCTTCAACTGTAGTTGCCCTTGTGGTGCAGGCCAATCGGGACCAAGTGCACTGATCGGTCCCAGATAGTCAATCTCGAAGTTCTTGGTAGTGGAGCGAAATGGCACTTGGGCTGATTCCGGGCGTGCGCAGTCCACCACATAGGACTGGGGATCCAGGAAGCCTTCATCTGCCAGTGTTAGGCGGATACCGGGACTTGCAAGGGTATTGCATCCGCCAGGGCCTTCAGACGGTTTCAATGCTACCGTGATCCTGTCGAAGCGTGGCACGTATACCGATGGCCAGGCGAGTGTGCGAACAATACCGCGTTTTACATCTACATCGCAGATGCTGAAGTGTTTGATCGTGGTTGTGACCGGGTGCATGATGAATGCCCCGCTCCAGGCCACGATGGTGAACAGGAAAATTATCGTGGTGAAAACCAGCCAACTGTAGCGCATCGCCTTGTACTGTTTGAGTCCGAAGTAGCTCACGGGGCCTGCCAGTATCCAGTAAAGTCCGAATATCAGGATTGCTGCCAGCAGTCCGGCAGCGGCGGTTCCGGTCTGTGCAACCAGGGCATCGATGCTACTGGTCAGATTCTTCGGGTTGCGCAGGTCTGGACGGCTGTGGGTTCCGTTGGCGATCCAATGCTTGACTTCGTTGGGCTTGTAGACCGGTCCCTGCCACTGGAATATTGTGTGCCAGATTCCTTCGTGCACGTTGGTACCCGGATAACCCAATCGCTTTATCCGATCGTCGGCTAGATCAAGGCCGATCAGCGTTACGCTGCCGAAACCGTAACGATCCGAGATGATCAGGGGATCGCCATCGCGAGTGCGGGCTAATACTGGCACGTTGCTGCCGACATCGAAAATTGTCATACGGATTGGTGTCAACGGTGCCTGCTCACCCGGGAGTTGCCCCGCGATGCGAGGTGGCATTCCGTCGACGCGGCGCATCTGGGTGGAGCTTACTGGCAGCAGATCAGCCAAGGCCGAGTCCGTCCACGGTTCTCCGATTAAGGGGAGGAAGATTACCAGGTGTCCGCCACGGTGAACCCATTGCCGGATCGCCTGCAGCACTTCCGGACGGACGTCTGATCCGTTGGGGTTCCCGCCATCAGCCGCCCAGATCATTGCCTGCATTGCCGACAGGCCAAACCAGCGATCGGGTAGCCATTGAAGTGTCAGCCCTCGCAGCGCCACGACCTGTTCGTGCTGGGTGAGGGTTCGGGGATCCAGATGCTGGCTGAGTCCCAGGTCACTGTTGCTAAAGACCCCAACCACGCCGACGTCTGGCTGGATCCAATTGTTATCAACCAGATGGATCTGTTCTGCCGCCAGTACCTGGGGAGGATCCTCCTGTACCACCTGTATCACCCATCGCTGGCCCGGGCGGGTTGACAGCGGCGGATTACCGTACAGCCAGACGTGCTCGGTACGCTGCGGGTTGAGGGTGACTTGGCGCTGAGACATTACGGTGTCGCCGTCTTGGTCCTGGAGCAACCAGCGACAGGAGACAACTTTGTGCGTTAGTTGTTGATTTGTGACTAGAAGTTGCAGCGGGGTCCAGGTCCCCGGGCGCACGTGGCCTCCAAGCCCGACTCGTGCACGTGGGACCTCCAGTCGTACCGCATCACTTTGTGCGGTGACCGGCAGTCCGCCGTGGATTAGATCCAGAAGCAGGACAGTGGCTATGGCGATCCACTGCTCCAGGCGCCAGCGGGAAGCCGGTTCACACCACTGAAACAGCCGACTCAAAACCACAAGAGACATACCACGAAATCTTGTACCCGGCATGGCCATGAAGTCTAGCCGCACGGCTAACAGTCGTCACTCAGCCACCAACCCGATAACTGTTGTTTGTCAAGCATCATGGTCCAGGCACCGATATCTCCACTGCGATGTCAGACTCGTTGCTGATTCAGCTGATTCTGGTCATAACCACAGGCTATGTGCTGTTTGCCTGTGCCATCACGGTATTGGCATCGTACGTTCGGTCTCATGTCGGTCGGTACGAGGTGCTCCGCCAGACTAAGCAGATGCAGTGGGAATACCTGCAGTACGTGCGTAGTCGACGGGGCCTGGATCAAGCAAACGTCGACATCATCGAAGATGGGCCAGGGGCCGGGGTTTCCGATTCGGCATGAGCTCCGTCGGGACCATCCCAGTGATTGGCGATCCATGAGTCTGTGGCAGGGTTGTGGTTGCAGTGGTTGCTGAATTACACTCTGGTGCATGTCCAGCCTCGTGATCCAGAACGGCCGCGTGATCGATCCGGGTAGCGGGTTCGATGGAATCACTGACCTGATTATCGAGAATGGTCGGATCACCGGTATGCGGAAGGTCTCTTCTCCGGCCGGTGCGGTGCTCGATGCCTCTGGGTGTATCGTGTGTCCGGGCCTGATTGATCCCCAGGTGCACCTGCGTGAGCCGGGTGAAGAGGAAAAGGAAACTATCGCCAGTGGTGCGGCCGCGGCCATCAACGGTGGCTTTACATCGGTCGTATGTATGGCCAATACGCATCCAGATATCGACGACGATGCACGGATCGAATTTGTATACAAGCAGGCCGCTCGCGCTAATTTGTGCCACGTCTTTCCCACGGGCGCTGTGACCAAGGGGCGTCGTGGCCAGGAACTTGCGGAGATCGCATTGATGGCCCAGGCTGGCGCTGTGGCTTTTAGTGATGATGGTGACTGCATTGCATCCAGCGATGTCATGACCAAGGCTTTGGGATACGTCAAGATGACCAATCGCCCGCTGTTACAGCACTGCGAAGATCCATCACTGGTCACCGACGGCGTCATGAATGCCGGGACTCTGGCTACCCAACTTGGCCTTACCGGCCGGCCCTCGGTGGCTGAACTGTTGATGATCCAGCGGGATGTCTTACTCAACTGTGGGATTGGTTGCCGCTATCACGTCCAGCACCTGTCGACTGAAGGTGGCGTAGAACTGGTCCGTCGCGCCCGTCAGGACGGCGAACCAGTTAGTGCGGAGGTCACGCCCCATCACCTGCTGCTGACCGAAGATGACTGCAAGGGCTACGACACCCGGTACAAGATGAACCCGCCACTGCGAACCCGACGAGATATCCACGCACTGTTGGAAGGTGTCCGTGATGGCACCATCACCATGCTTGCTACCGACCATGCGCCGCACACTCGGGAACAGAAGGAGCAGGAATTTGCGATTGCTCCAGCGGGTATCTTGGGTCTGGAATGTGCTCTGCCGCTTTATATCAGGGCGTTGGTTGATAGTGGGACCATCGATTGGCCGCAGATGATTATGATGATGACGCGTCGTCCGGCGCAACTCTATAGTTTAGTTGGTAAGGGAACGCTGGCCGAAGGTGCCGATGGCGATGTAACTGTGATCGATCCGAACTACTCGTGGACGATCGATGTGGATCGGTTCGCAAGTAGATCTCGCAACTGCCCCTTCCATGGATGGGATGTGACGGGTCGCGTCTTGGCGACCATCGTGAGTGGCCGGACGAAGCTGCTGCGAGATCCGCAGCGGATCCGTGGAACAGATGCAGTGCCCAGCGAGGCCAATCAACTACTGCCCGTGGCTATTTGACTTGTCTTCGGCGATGTGCATTCGACGCCCATTCAACTGTTAGGAAATTACAACTTACTTACTTGGAACATGGCATGATTGCTTACAGGTTCCTTTAGTAGATTCATATTTGTTTTATCATCGCGGAGCGAAGTTAAGGCTTGCCGCTACCACAGAACGCGGCTAGACTGCCATTTTTCATATGCACGGGGCGTAGCGCAGCTTGGTAGCGCGCTTCACTGGGGGTGAAGAGGTCGCAGGTTCAAATCCTGTCGCCCCGATTGACGGCGGCCGACTGGCTCGCTGACAAAGGCCAAAGCGTTGGATTGAGGACGCACCCTAGTCTTTAATCATCATTCTCAAAACAATTTGCCCACGCTTCCAAGGCGACAAAGACTTTTGATTCTTTTGTTTGGTCACCGCGGTTGATGAGTCCTGCACTGTGCAGTTGCTCAATGATGTGTGCCTGTTGCCGCTGTTTCAATGATGTTTTGGCGGCCGCGTCCCATTGGCGGGTTTCACCGGGAATCAACATCGTGGGGGTGACAAGCTTGATCTTCAACAGCTTGCCGTTGACCACACCGGCCAGGTGCACGAGCCCTCTGTCCAGCCGGTGCTGTTCACTGATGCCCACGTAACCCCTCACCCCCCTGGCCATCTGGAGACGGCGGCGCGGAATCAAATTTCCTATCAGTTGAACATCGGTTGCACGTGACGATCAAAGGGGTCACCGGTGATTATCAGGCGTTCTCGCTGAACACGGTTTTGGCGAAGCTGATGGAACTGAACAACCATCTCATGCGTCTCGAGCAAGTGCCCCGTGCTGTGCTACCCGCCTTTCTGACGATGTTAAGCCCGCAGGCGCCACATTTTGCTGACGAGATGGGGGCGCAACTGGGCTTGGTGGATCTTGTCTCAGAGACGCTATTTCCGAAGTGGGACGAGGGCAAAACGATCACCGATCAGACGACGGTGGTGGTTCAAGTGAATGGAAAACTGCGCGACAAACTCACCGTGCCTCGCGACGCGAGCCAAGAAGAACTCGAAGCCATGGCGTTGGCCAGCGAGAAAGTTCGAGTGTTCACCGACGGAAAGGCCATTCGCCGCGTGATCGTCGTACCCAACAAATCGGTCAACCTGGTGGTCGGGTAACCTATCCGGTCTGCTGACCGCGACCGGGCGCGACCATCGCGATCGGCTTCCCCAGGCCGATTCGTTACCCAAGGAACGAAAATCTGCCAGATGCTGAAAGGGGCTCGTTCGTTTGCAATGTGCGGCTCGCCACTCGAATCTGCAAAGGTCATCGATGTTGCCGAGCAGAATTCGCCTGCTCTGGCCCCTCGATACGGCAATTTAACTTCAGTCGGTAATCAAGCCACTCGGCAGAAACGGATCGAATTGTTCTCGATGGTCGATATCGTTCATTTCGATCGTGCGTGTACCGTCCGAAATAGACCAATACCAGGCCGGTAAGTGCTGGGTGAGCGTTTCATCGGGCAGGGTGAGATCGATGGTCAGTTCCACCCCGGGTTCGACTTTGAGCGGCTCGTTGAGCGGGAAGTACATTTGATTCCAGTGAGTCGGCCGATCGAAGGGGCCGGTTCCGAGATCGATACCCTCCACTAGGTGCGCTGTGAACCATGCACAGAAGCCGTACACTGTTGCTTGCGCGGTCGGGACGATGGTGCCCGAGAGTGCCTTGGGTCGTGCTTCAAGGGTATGGAGGTCCAAGGTTCCGAGATCGACCGTGGGGACCAGAATCTGATCGGGAGTGACCCTCTCGAGCTGCACCTGAGCAAGCGGCATATCGGCGATTGGGCTGAAGTCGATTCCGTAGGGACTGGTTCTGAGAAACGAATAATGGTCATAGCACAATTCGTCGGTGATGAAGGCTGCATGGAGCGACATCCGCCCGGGGATCATCGTGCCACCTTCGACGAGGTATTTGTCCCTGAGGTGTAGCAACGGGCCGAGCATCCCTTCGTAGAACAGAAAATGCCCCATCCACTCAGACACCAGGACATCCACCTTGGAATCCAGCTCTAGAGTTAAATGATCGTTGTGGTAGAAGGCGATGTTCTCGATCTTGTTACGTTTGGCGATGGCGTACGCCTTTTGGATAAAGATCGACTCATCCACCGCATAGACCTTCTCGGCACCTGCGCGAGAGGCGAAAATCGACAGCACCCCGGTGCCGCACCCGAAGTCCAACACCCGGCATCCCGGCGTGACGTTCTGAACCAACGCTCGCTCGTACGCTTCGGTGCGTATCTTATCGAGCAGCATCATATGATGCACGCTCACAT
>Ga0310123_10002629_pt1 | contig 14195 bp, 24 predicted proteins | sample CB6_AW_1057_MG_FD_203505 | JGI IMG/M metagenome (GOLD analysis project Ga0310123, IMG submission 203505) | Marine microbial communities from Western Arctic Ocean, Canada - CB6_AW_1057 | ecosystem: Environmental > Aquatic > Marine > Oceanic | place: Canada: Western Arctic Ocean | collected... | reverse complement strand
CCCCGGCTTTGCCGAACTCTCAGTTCCATTTGTAATCGACCACCTTCACCAATCGTTGCGATGTGAGCATCAGGCTCAAGGATCTCAACATCAGGGTCCGTCTGAATATCACGGGCCTTTACCTCACCAACCTTGTCCGACGTAAGCAACAGGTTCTTGGGGTGATCCACATGCATCCGCAATGGCACCTGCTTAACATTCAGAATGATATCTGTTGCATCCTCGACAACACCTGGAATCGGAGAGAACTCGTGCTGTATACCCTCGATCTTTACCGCGACGACCGCCGCGCCCTCGATTGAGGAGAGCAGTACACGGCGCACTGCGTTCCCGATAGTAGTACCGAATCCACGCTCAAATGGTTGCGCAGAAAACCGACCGAATCGGTCAGTTAACGTTTCCCGCTCAAACTCCAAGCGCTTTGGCCGCTGGAAACCTTTCCACAACATCGACATCAGTCCTTTCTCAAGTCGTTTCTACCAAATTGCGACGGCTGTCGAGAATTACTTGGAGTAAAGCTCGACTATAAGCTGCTCTTGCACGGGCAGATTAATCTGCTGGCGTGTCGGCAGCGATGCGATGCGGCCGGAGAGTTGTTCCGAATCAAACTCGAGCCACTCGGGAATTCCCCGTCCCTTAACTTCCTCCATAGCGTGTTGAATCGACTTACTCTTGGCACTCGACTCGCGCACGCTCAAAACATCACCAACTCGAACCGAGTACGATGGCACGTTGACACGGCGGCCATTAATAAAGAAGTGTCCATGACGCACGAGTTGCCTCGCCTGAGGTCGTGAAGTCGCTAATCCGAGTCTATAGATCACGTTGTCGAACCGACGCTCGAGTAGCTGAAGCAAGGTTTCACCGGTTATACCCCGCTGGCGATCGGCAGACTCAAAATAGCGCCTGAACTGACTCTCTAGTACGCCATAGGTACGCTTCACTTTCTGTTTCTCACGAAGCTGCAAACCGTACCCCATGAGCTTAGCCTTCCGACCCTTGCCGTGGTGGCCCGGCGGAACGTTCCGCTTCTCAATGGCGCACTTCTCCATGTAACATCTCTCACCCTTGAGAAACAGCTTCATACCCTCACGCCGGCAAAGCCGGCAAACCGGACCTGTGTATCGTGCCATGTCGTGTCCTTACCGTGTCATCCCGCTGACAATTCCCATACCCGTTACACCCGCCGCCGTTTGGGAGGCCGGCAACCATTGTGCGGTACTGGAGTCACATCGCGGATCGATCTGACATCTAGCCCAATCGTCTGGAGGGCGCGTATCGCCGTTTCTCGACCAGCACCAGGACCCTTTACACTTACTTCAAGTGACCGCATTCCTACTCCCTTAGCTGCCTTCCCCGCAGCGATCGCCGCCTGGGTTGCTGCAAATGGAGTGCCCTTTCGGGACCCTTTAAACCCGATACCGCCAGCGCTAGACCAAGCGACCACATTACCGTCAGCATCGGTGATCGTTATAATCGTGTTATTGAACGACACCTGAATGTGCGCGTGGCCATGTTGCACGAGGCGCTTCACACCGCGCTTCTTGAAAGTCTTTTTCCGTTTGCCGGACTTTTTCGTCGGTTCTGGAAGAGCACCTTCAATCGATTCTTTCTTCGCCATGCCTTGAGACCTCTCGTACTAAACCGTCTTTTTCCTAGCAACCGCGCCCTTCCTCGGCCCCTTACGAGTCCGAGCGTTGGTGTGGGTCCGCTGGCCACGCACAGGTAGGTTACGTCGGTGGCGCATTCCCCGATAACAACCGATTTCCATGAGCCGTTTAATGCTCATCGAGATCTCCCTACGTAGATCACCCTCGACCGGACCTTGCTCTTCGATCACACGACTGATCTTACGGACGTCGTCTTCAGTGAGATCCTTGACCCGAACATCGCCACTGACACCAGCCGCCGCCAGGATATCAGTTGCCCGTTTTCGGCCGATTCCATAAATGGAGGTCAAGCCGATCTCAATTCGTTTCGTTATGGGTAAATCAACGCCTGAAATACGTGCCATAAGTGTCCTTCGTTCTCACGTGCAACCGTTGTAATACAGTGCTACTTCCGCTCAACCCTGTCGCTGCTTATGTTTCTGATTGCTACAGATAACCCTGACAACACCTCGTCGCCGAACAATCTTGCATTTGGCGCACATACGTTTGACAGATGCTCGAACCTTCATTTCCGCTTCCTCACACTGTTACCGCCGGCGAGTCAATCGGCCTTCGTGTCAAGACCTCTGCACCACTTGAAGTTACAGCCACAGTGTGCTCAAAGTGAGCGGACAGACTACCGTCCCTGGTCACAGCCGTCCACTGATCATCGAGTACACGCACGGTTGGTTTACCAATATTCACCATCGGCTCAATTGCCAAAACCATGCCTTCGGCTAGTCTCGGGCCTCGCCCAGGTTCGCCATAGTTCGGAATCTGAGGCTCCTCATGCAACTGCGTGCCGATGCCGTGGCCAACGAACTCCCTAACAACCGAAAAGCCATTGGCTTCTACGTGACATTGAATAGCGTGGCTGATATCCGAAACCCTCGACCCTACCTGCATCCGGTCAATGCCAAGATCTAAAGCCTCACGTGTTACCCGCAATAACCGCGTCGCCTCCTCCGAGACCGTCCCAATAGCCACCGTCAGTGCAGAGTCCCCGTAGTAGCCATCTAACAAAACACCGACGTCTAGCGACACGATATCGCCTGCCGTGAGTTTTCGCGGCGACGGAATCCCGTGAACCACCTCATCGTTAATCGAGGCACACAAACTCGCCGGATAACCACGATACCCTTTGAACGCCGGCGTAGCACCAGCCTCACGCACACGGGCCTCGACGGTTGCATCAAGTTCGGCTGTGCTGACCCCCGGCGCAGCCATCGTCCGTAACTCATCCAGCACGTTCGCCACAATTTGATTAGCCGCCCGCATCCGTAACAGTTCCTCGGACGATCTACACACAATCACTCGCTTGCCCTCACATCGGTCGTGATCGCCCCAGCTCCACCGAACCCTGAAAACGATCAATTGTCTCATTCACCAACCGCTCGACTACATCCGGAGTCCGACTTCCGTCGATCTCAGCGAATGTCAGACGACCGCGATAATAGCTCGTCAAGGGTTCTGAATTGCGAGCGTAAACTTTCAGCCGTTCGCGCACAATCGACTCACGATCATCGTTTCGCTGTTGCAATGCACCGCCACATTTCACGCACTCAGATCCCGAACAGTCACCAAAAATCTCCCCGCACTGTCCACAAACGCGCCTAGAAGCAAGCCGCCGCACCAACTCGTCCGAGGGAACAGCAATATCGAGGACCATGAGCGGAGCACGATCGACCAGTATCGCATCCAGCGCTTCAGCTTGAGCTACGGTCCTCGGAAAGCCATCTAGGACGAAGCCTTCCCGTGCGTCCTCACGCATTAATCGCTCACGGACAATGCCAATCATCACCTCGTCACTCACTAAGCCACCGGAATCCATGGTTGCCTGCACCTCACGGCCAAACTCGGTCTCCAGTCGTGCAGCCTCTCGCAAAATGTCGCCAGTCGAAATCTTAGGTACATTTCGTGGTCCAGCTAGCTGCGATGCCTGCGTACCCTTCCCTGCGCCAGGCGGTCCGAGCATTGCAATGTTAAGCTGCATCCCATCTCCGCTCGCGAAGGTCTTACCCCCGCCTCCCACGAATGCGAGTCTTCTTCATAAAGCCGTCGTAGTGGCGCATAATGAGCTGCGACTCAACCTGCTGCACCGTATCCATCGACACGCCAACGATGATGAGCAAGGACGTGCCTCCGAAGTAAAACGTCACGTTCATCCCCTGAGTAATAAATTGCGGAAGAACTGCATCAAGTTGCTCCCCAATGAATGGAATCGGTGCAACTCTGATACCTACGATCAAAAGATCTGGCAAAACGGCGACCATCGCCAGATAGATCGCGCCAACCAGCGTAATCCGCGTCAAGATTGTGTCAATGTATTCGGCCGTCCTCTTACCAGGCCGGATTCCAGGAACGAATCCACCGTACTTACGCATGTTTTCGGCAACATCGTCAGGATTGAAGATGATGGCCGTATAGAAATAGGCAAAGAAAATGATACCGGATACATAAAGTAAGTAGTACAGGGGCATACCATAGGTCAGCTGGTCAGTGACTGTCTGTCCCCAGCTTCCAGCCGGTAACACACCCGCAATCGTTGCAGGAAACGCTAGAATCGAGGAAGCAAAGATGACTGGGATAACCCCACCTGTGTTCACCTTCAACGGAATATGCGTACTGGTACCACCAGTCATCCGCCGACCAACGACGCGCTTAGCGTATTGCACGATGACCCGCCGATGGCCGCGCTCGATAAAGACAACTGCAGCCACCACAGCCATCATGAGCGCAATAAGTGCAATCAGACGAAACAAGCCAATCTGTCCTGAGCGAAGCTGATCGACCGTTGCAATCACCGCACTCGGCAGACCCACCACGATGCCCGCGAAGATAATGAGCGACATCCCGTTACCGATCCCGCGCTCAGTAATCTGCTCGCCGAGCCACATGATGAAGATAGTTCCCGTCGTCAGCGTTAACACTGTCAATAGGCGGAAGCTCCAACCCGGTTCATAGACTAGCGGCAGACCGCCCACAATATTTGTCTGACGTTCAAGGAAAATTGAGATTCCAAGCGCTTGAACCACGCAAAGAAACAGGGTGCCATAACGCGTGTACTGCGTGATTTTCCGCCGGCCGAGTTCCCCCTCCTTTGACAACCGCTCAAGATAAGGCCAGACGACCGTCAGTAGTTGTAGAATAATCGACGCGCTGATGTAGGGCATTATGCCCAATGCGAAAATCGTTACCCTCGACAGATTCCCGCCCGAGAACATGTCGTAGAGCCCGAACATAGTGTTAGCAGCCTGCTCCGCCAGGATCGCAAGAGCTTCGGTATTTACACCTGGCGTCGGCACGTGGTTGCCCACACGATATACACCGAGCACCGCGAACGTGAATAACACACGATTCCGCAGCTCTGGAATGGCAAAGATACTCTTAATGCTCTCTATCATAACTACGCTGTCGTTTTCACTGAGCTCTCTATCACGACGGCTTGACCGCCACCGGCCGAGATTTTCTCAGCCGCCTTAACGCTGAATCGGTGTGCATATACCGTGAGTGCTTTCGTAATATCACCACGTGCCAAAATCTTTACCTTCCGTCTACTGCCATGAATCAGACCGTGGTCGCGAAGTAGGTCAAGTGTTACGTCGACACCAGGCTCGAACCGCTCCATAAGCGTATCGAGATTAATCACGGTGTAGTCAACACGAAACGGGTTATGAAACCCACGTTTCGGAACTCGGCGGTGTAGCGGCATCTGGCCGCCTTCGAACCCACGTTTCCGGCGGAAGCCTGAGCGAGACTTCGCCCCCTTGTGTCCACGTCCAGCCGTCTTGCCATTACCGGAGCCTTGTCCTCGACCGACTCGCTTCTTGTTTCGGGTACGACCTTTAGGTGGTTGAAGCTTGCTTAAATCCATTACCTATTTCCTGCAGGTGAAGCTAATTAAGAACCGACCTCTTCGACCCGCACTAAGTGGCGCACCTTATGGACCATGCCTCGCATCGATGGTGCGTCTGGCAACTCGACACAATGTCCTAGCCGACGTAGCCCGAGACCACGCACAACAGCAGCCTGCCGTTTGTCATACCCAATTGTGCTCTTCACCAAGGTCACCTTCACCTTGGAAAGTACCGATTTTCCCGCCTTCTTAGCCATGGGCCACTCGTCCTCCCGCATCACGCGACGGGTGCGTCGACCTAATCGTTTGTTGCGACAAAGGCCTCGCCTAATTCCTCAACACTCTTTCCCCTAAGGCGAGCCACCGTAACCGGATCTAGTAAGCTCGTAAGCCCCATAAAAGTAGCACGCACAACGTTATGCGGATTCGAAGAACCAATCGACTTAGTGAGAATGTTCTGGATGCCAGCTGATTCAACCACCGCCCGAACGGCGCCACCTGCAATAATGCCGGTACCTTCCGGAGCCGGCTTTAACAGAACCTGACCCGCACCGTAGCGACCAACTACAGCATGTGGAATAGTCGTTCCCTGTAGCGGTACTCGGATCAGTGCCTTTCGAGCCGCCTCAATGCCTTTCTTAATGGCCGAAGGGACTTCTTTCGCTTTGCCGACTGCGAAACCGACAACCCCTAGTCCGTCACCAATAACGACTAAAGCACGGAAGCTCAGATTTTTACCACCCTTAACGACTTTCGTGACTCGATTGATTGCCACAACCATGTCTCTCAAATCAAGTTCAGTCGGATCGATGTTTTCTCTCGTCTCAAACATAGTCTCTCAACCGCGGCGACCACTCCGCATTCTGTGCCAGGTTAGAACTGTAGCCCTGCTTCGCGCACGGCATCGGCCATCGCCTGCACACGTCCGTGATACAGAAATCCCCCCCGATCAAAAACGACCTTATTCACACCGCTTGCGATCAACCGCTCTGCGACGACCTTTCCGATCGCCTTCGCGCCGGCCACATTGCCTCCACCGGTTTCCTTATCAAACGCTGCCTTGACGGTAGGCTCAACACTCGATGCAGCCACCACCGTTGTGCCAGAAACATCGTCGATCGCTTGCGCATAAATGTGCTGCGCGCTCCTGAAGACTGTGAGCCTTGGGCGTTCAGCCGTGCCGATCACACGCTTTCGCGTCCTGAACTGAATGCGCTGTCGCCGATCTTTCTTCGTCTTAATTCTCATGCCCCGCTCACCCTCACGCGCCAGTCTTTCCGACTTTTTTCTTGAGCACCTCGCCGGTGTATCGGATGCCTTTCTGCTTATACGGATCGGGCTTACGGAGGCCTCGGATATCAGCCGCAACCTGACCGACCAACTGCCTGTCAATACCCTGCACGGCAATGTGAGTCTGACGCTCAATCTTCACGTCGATTCCATCGGGCAAATCGAACAGGACAGGATGAGAGTAACCAAGTGTAAATACTACCTGCCGTCCCTTGAGCTCGGCACGGTAGCCAATGCCGACAATGTCGAGTTCGCGCGTGAAGCCCTCCACCACACCTTGCACCGCGTTGTTAACAAGGCTCCTCGCCAAACCTTGGAACTTGTTTAAACCTGGCTCATCTCCAATGATTCGCGCCTGAAGAGTGTTGTCTTTTAAGTGGAAGCTGATCCCTGGTGGAATGGCCTGCGCGAGGTGGCCTCTAGGCCCCTTCACGTCGACAACAGCTTCACCGACCTTGACCGTCACATCCTTGGGCACGACGATTGGCTTCTTGCCTATGCGAGACATGATTCAGCTTTTTTAGACATCTACTACCAAACGTTACACAGGACTTCGCCGCCAATGCCTGTACGCATGGCCTCGCGACCAGTCATGACCCCTTGGGAGGTTGTCAAGATATTGGTACCCAGCCCAGCGAGCACCTTCGGTACAGAATTTCGGCGAAAATAGACCCGGCGACCCGGTCGACTCACACGGTGGATTCCCGTGATAACCCGCTCCCCCCGAGGTCCGTACTTCAGGAAGATGCGGATAGTCTTCTGAACTCCACCGTTCACGTCAGGTTTTGCATCAAGCTCCTTGTATCCTTGAATGTAACCTTCGTTGTGAAGAATCTTCGCAATTTCCACCTTAAGTTTCGATAATGGTACGTCCACGCGCTGATGGCGAGCGACTGTGGCGTTCCGAATTCGTGACAACATATCCGCAATTGGATCAGTCATAACTTGACTCTCACGTTACCCACTAGTGACGGCGCGACCCTACAAGCACCGTTCCACTCCACCGACGTAGCCCTACCAACTACTCTTAATCACGCCTGCGATCTCGCCCCGGAGCGCCAACATGCGGAAACAAAGACGACACAGAGCAAACTTCCGCATGTAGGCCCGTGGGCGTCCGCACCGCAAACAGCGGTTGCGCCGACGCACTTCAAACTTAGGCGTCTTACTCTCTTTCGCTCTCTTGGCTACCGTTGCCATTAATCTTCACCCAAGCACCGCAAAAGGTGCGGTCACAGTCAATTCGTCCGAAACGGCATCCCCATCAATTGCAGGAGCTTTCGGCCTTCTTCATCCGTTCGCGCCGTAGTCACAACTGAGATGTTCATTCCGTGCGTCTTATCGACCTTCATGTAATCGATCTCTAAAAAAATCAATTGATCTTTCAAGCCCAACGTGTAGTTTCCGCGACCGTCGAAACCTCGCAACGAAATGCCACGAAAGTCGCGAACACGCGGCAAGGCCACAGAAATTAAGCGATCAAGGAATTCATACATCCGCTGCCCACGCAGTGTCACCATCGACCCAATCGGCATTCCTTGCCTGAGCTTGAACTGCGCCACCGACTTCTTTGCACGTCGAACCACGGCGCGCTGGCCAGTAATCCGACTCAGCTCATCGAGCCCAACCTCAACGAGTTTGACGTTCTGCGTCGCCTCTCCCAACCCCATATTGACAACGATCTTTGCGAGTTTCGGAATAGCCATGACACTGCGATAGCCAAACTCCTTGCGGAGAGCGGGCATCACTTCGCTGACGTACCGTTCCCGCATTCGGGTCATTTGTCGACTACTCCCTCGCACTTCCGGCAGACCCGTACTTTTCGTCCTTCACCGAGAAGGCGTCCAACCCGAGTCGCAGCACCACACTCAGGACAGAGAAGTTGCACGTTGGACGCGTGAAGTGAAGCTTCGGCCTCAACGATGCCTCCCTTGATGTTTTTTCCTGGATTCGGCTTCGTATGACGCTTAACGAAGTTCACGCCTTCAACAACGAGGCGATTGGTGTCGGGAATAATACGTAGCACCCGACCACGCTTGCCACGGTCACGTCCAGCGATTACCACCACGTTATCGTTTCGTCGAACCGGCGTCTGCAAACGGGACATGGAACCCTTTCACCTTACCGAGGTCACTAACACGATGGTGCAATCGTTCACGAGGCTCACAGCACCTCCGGCGCGAGGGACACAATTTTCATAAACTTACGCTCACGTAGTTCCCGAGCGACCGGACCAAATACACGCGTGCCTAGAGGTTCTTTTTGTTCATTGATCAGCACTGCTGCGTTACGATCAAAACGGATATAGCTACCGTCCCGTCGGCGTTGTTCTTTGCGGGTTCGCACGATCACCGCTCTGACAACCTGCCCCTTCTTCACAGCCGAACCTGGCGTGGCTTCCTTCACCGACGCCGAAACGATGTCACCGAGCCGCGCATAACGACCGGTGGAGCCACCAACCGGATTGATGACTGCGATCTTTCGTGCACCAGAATTGTCGGCCACGTCTAAAACCGACTGCATCTGAATCATCGCGTTTGCCCCACCCCGCTAAACACCACGGCTCCGCTTAATAACTCGTGTCACAACCCATCGCTTGCGTCGACTCATTGGCCGCACTTCGGCTATGGCCACACGGTCACCTACTTTGGCATCATTCGTATCGTCATGTGCCACAAACTTTGATGTCCGGCGCTGTGTCTTGCCGTATAGACTGTGCCGTATCTGCCGCTCAATCGCTACAACGACACTCTTTTCCATCTTGTCGCTGACGACGATTCCCTGGACTTCAGATTTTGTTGCCATTACGTCACTCGCCCGCTACCTCACCACTTGATCCTGTCGTAGTTTCTTGATTACGTTCGTTCTCACACAATACCGTCTTCACCCGTGCTAAGTCGCGACGGGTTTCCCGGAGTGTGCCAGGTGAATCCATTTGCCCCATCGACTTCTGTATACGTAACCGAAATATCTGATCATCCAGGTCACGTTCACGATGGCGAAGTTCTTCGTCGGTGAGCTCACGAAAGTCAGCGATTTTCGTCATGACCTTTGCTCTAAGAATCGTGTTGCAAACACAGTCCGGATCGGCAACTTTGCCGTAGCACGCCGCATCGCCTCTCGAGCGTCGACCTCCTTGACTCCTTCCATCTCGAAGAGGATCTTTCCAGGACGAACGACGGCAACCCACTGATCGGGCGCACCCTTACCCTTGCCCATCCGAACTTCCTGAGGCTTCTTGGTAATTGGCTTGTCAGGGAAAACTCGAATCCAGACCTTACCTCCACGCTTGATGAAACGTGTCATGGCAATACGTGCCGCCTCGATCTGACGATCAGTCAGCCAGCACGGCTCGAGTGCCTTCAACCCAAAATCGCCGAACGTAACAGTCGAACCTCGCCATGCCTTACCAGCCATGCGACCTCGCTGCTGCTTTCGATACTTAACCTTCTTCGGCATTAACATGATCGTTAGCCCGTTCGCCTCGCACGCCGTGGCGCCCTAGGTTCTTCCTCCTGCCCAATCAGTGGCTTCAGTCGCTCACCCTTATAGAGCCACACCTTCACACCGATCTTGCCGTAGGTCGTACCGGCTTCGGCGAATCCATAGTCGATATCAGCACGTAGTGTCTGAAGCGGAAGCTGTCCGTGGAGATACCATTCGGATCGCGAGATCTCGGCACCATTGAGACGCCCGGATACGCGGACCTTGATGCCCCGCGCTCCGAACCTGAGCGCTGACTCAACGGCCTTCCGCATAGCACGCCTAAACGCCACTCGTTTTTCTAGCTGTAGCGCTACCGACTCTCCAATTAGTTGAGCGTCAAGCTCAGGCTTCTGGATCTCTTGGATATTGATAAATACTTCTCGGCCAGTTCGCTTTTGCACTTCTTTTTTTAACTTATCGACCTCGGCACCTTTTCGGCCAATAATGATGCCCGGTCGAGATGTATGAATATCGATCTTTAGTTTGTTAGCGGCCCGTTCTATTTCGATCTTAGACACTCCCGCATGCGAGAATCGCTTTTTCAGATCGCGCCTGAGTTCCAAATCCTCATGCAGTAGCTTCGCGTAATCCTTATCCGCATACCACCGAGAGCTCCAAGTCTTATTGAAGCCAAGCCGAAATCCGATCGGATGGACCTTCTGCCCCATGGCTGTATCCTCAACCTCAGTTACTTTGTCGCCGCTTCACTGTGGTTCGCGGGCGAACGTCGACGGTTTGTGGTGCGCGCCCGTTTTACCGCTGCTTTACGCGGAGACCGTTTCCCCTTCGGTGCCGACGTAGCCTGTGTTGCCTGAGGCTCCTCAGCAGCGTCCTCTTCCGACTCCAATTGGCCAGCTCCAACAGGCCCAACCGTTCGCTCTCCCACTTGCACTGTTAAATGCGCCGTCCGCTTCACAATCCTGAAAGCTCTACCCATCGGCGCGGGGCGGACGCGCTTCATCGACGGACCTCCGTTGGCGTAGCAGGCCGTAACCACCAACCGTTCAACATCGCCACTAAAACCATCCCTCTGCTGAGCGTTTGCGATAGCCGACCGAAGTACCTTTTCAATGTCTCGAGCGACCGCCTTACGCGTGTAACGAAGTACGACCAACGCGGAGTTAACATCTCGACCACGAATCAACTCGAGGACGAGTCCTGCCTTCTGCGCCGAAGTACGGACATAGCGAGCAGTGGCTCTAGCTTCGATCACGACGAGACTCCTGCTGGCATCCTAGGTGCACCAGCTACAGTGGCAGCCTTTTCACTCTTTGTAGTGTGGCCCTTGAAATGGCGAGTCGGCGAAAACTCGCCTAGCTTGTGACCCACCATGTTTTCAGTGATATAGATCGGAATAAACTTACGCCCGTTGTGAACAGCGATCGTATGCGCGACCATCTCTGGCACAACCGTCGACCGACGAGACCAGGTCTTGATGACTTTCTTGTTCCCACCACGATTCATGATCTCGACCTTCTCAAGCAGCGATAGGTCGACGAACGGGCCCTTTTTCAGCGATCTGCTCATAGTGTCCTTCGTTATTTCGACTTGCGCTTCGCTCGCCGCTGCAAAATGAACCGATCGGTCATCTTGCGGTTACGGGTTCTATAGCCCTTCGTTGGCATACCCCAGGGAGATACTGGATGCCGACCACCAGCGGTTTTACCCTCACCACCACCTAGCGGATGGTCTACCGGATTCATGGCGGACCCACGGACATGCGGTCGCTTTCCCTTCCAGCGGTTACGACCCGCCTTACCGACCGTCACATTTTCATGGTCAAGATTACCGACCTGACCAATAGTTGCGAAACAAGCAATATTGATACGTCGTATTTCACCCGAAGGCATTCTCATCGTGGCGTATGCACCCTCCTTTGCAACCACCTGAATGGAAGAACCAGCACTACGTGCAAGCTGCCCACCCTTACCTGGGCGCAACTCGACATTGTGCACCTGCGTCCCCAGAGGAATATTCTTCAGCGGTAGTGCATTTCCCGGAAGAATGTCGACTTGATCACCGGCAACTATCGTATCGCCGACCTTAACGCCCTCTGGCTGAAGAATGTATCGCTTCTCCCCGTCTGCATAAGTCACCAGAGCGATTCGCGCCGACCGGTTCGGATCGTATTCAATTGTTGAAACCGTCGCCGGTACGTCACGCTTCGAACGCTTAAAATCAATGATGCGATACCGACGCTTGTGTCCACCTCCACGCCACCAAGAGGTCTGCTGCCCTGTGTTATTCCGGCCGCCTGAGCGATGCAACGGCGCAGTGAGCGGCTTGTACGGTTCAACAGACGTGATCTCATCGAATGTTTGCACCGTTTGGAACCGCCGGCCGGCCGATGTCGGCTTGTATTTACGAATGGCCATACTGCCCCTTATTAAACCTATGCACCCTCAAGGAACTCCGGCATCTTTTCACCGTTCCGAAGACGGACGTATGCTTTCTTCCAATCTGGTCGCTGCCCGACAAAGCGCCCTTGCCGTTTCGTCTTGCCATGGGATATCAATGTCCTAACACTGGCCACCTTTGTCTTAAACAACTGCTCGACCGCCTGCTTGACCTCAACCTTCGTTGCACTCATAGCAACTTGAAACGCAATCGTCAGGCCTTCTTCCCGCATGACGGTCGTTTTCTCGGTGATGAGTGGCCGTCGGATCACTTCTGTGAGTTTCATTGCGCCAACACTTCCTGTAGTGCCTCGATTGCAGCTTGAGTCGTAATCACACAACTCGATCCAATGACGTCGCGCGCTGTCAAATGAGGCACGCCAACCAGGCGCACACCTTCGATATTCCTGACCGACAGTAGCAGCTTGCTATCTGGTGTCACGTCAATCATTAGGACGCTCCGGTCTACCCCAAGCCGATCGAGCAATTCGCCCGCCAGCTTTGTCTTGACCTTACTAAGTGCCAACTTATCCACTACAGTCACGCGACCCTCAGAAATCCGTTGGGACAAGGCGGCGCGCAGCGCTCCTCGCCGCATCTTTCGCGGCATAGCGTAGCCATAGGTCCGAGGCTTTGGACCAAACACCGTCCCACCCTTGCGCCATATCGGGTTCCTAATATCACCGGTTCGTGCTCGTCCGGTACCCTTCTGTCGCCAAGGTTTGTTGCCACTGCCACTAACGAGACCTCGTGTTTTGGTCGCATGGGTGCCACGCCGATCGACCGCATTCTGATACACAACCGCTTCCCAAATGAGCCCGGTGTTCGCACGCTCGCCGAATACCTTGGGATCGAGGTTGACCGAACCAACCTTCTTATTCTGTTCATTCACAACGTCTACAGTCACGCACGTCTCCAACTCGCCGATATCGAGGCTAAGCTATTTCTTATCCTTAGACGCGTCTTCTTGCCCGACCCGAATCGGTCTCGCAGCAACTGCCTTCCGAACAAGGACATAACTACCTGGCGCGCCAGGTACAGCACCTTGGACGATCAGCAAGTGGTTTTTTTCGTCGACTCGCACCACCTTCAGATTGCGCACAGTCACACGACGACCCCCCATCCTGCCTGGTCCCCGCATTCCCTTAATAACGCGGGACGGATAGGACGAAGCACCGATTGAACCCGGCGCGCGATGAAACATGGACCCATGGGATGCACCCCCGCCACTGAATCCGTGTCGCTTCATCACTCCTTGAAACCCCTTACCGCGGCCCGTGCCAATTACATCGACGCGATCACCGTCGGCGAACATCGACACTATTACTTGATCGCCTGGCTTCACCGGTTCCTCGCCGGGTACCGATGCCACTTCCCGAAGAATCCTCGTCGGTGGAAGGTCTGCTTTTTTGAAATGACCGGCGATCGGCCTGGTTACCCTAGCTGGCCTCTCCTCGACCAGACCGAGTTGCACCGCCTCGTATCCGTCCCTGGCCACCGTTTTAGCCTGTACGACAA
>Ga0310123_10002626_pt1 | contig 14210 bp, 12 predicted proteins | sample CB6_AW_1057_MG_FD_203505 | JGI IMG/M metagenome (GOLD analysis project Ga0310123, IMG submission 203505) | Marine microbial communities from Western Arctic Ocean, Canada - CB6_AW_1057 | ecosystem: Environmental > Aquatic > Marine > Oceanic | place: Canada: Western Arctic Ocean | collected... | reverse complement strand
TGGCAGGCCGCGGGCCCGTGCTGGTCCTGCGCACCCCGCGCGGCCAGTGGGTGGTGCGCCGCTATCGCCGGGGCGGCCGCGTCGCCGCGCCGCTCTTGGGCGAACGGTATCTGCGCGTGGGAGTCGCGCGGCCCCTGCGCGAGGCGCTCGCCAGCGCGGAGGTGCGCCGACGCGGCATCCCCACGCCGCGGGTGATGGCGGGTGCGGTCTATCCGGGGTGGACCTTCTACCGAGCTGACCTGATCACCGAGTACGTGGCCGACGCAACCGACCTAGCGCACGCGCTCTTCGAGGAGGAGCGCGCCGCGGAGGAGCGCGCCCGGATCCTGCGCGCGGTGGGATCGCTGGTGGCACGCGCGGCGGCGGCCGGGATCGAGCACCCCGACCTCAACGCGAAGAACGTCCTGATCGACCGGAGCGCGGGCGAGGCCGTCCCGGTGCTGCTCGATCTCGACCGCTGCCGGCTCTGGCCCGCAGGCGTGACCGCCGAGCCGGACCCCATGGTCGAGCGGCTCGCCCGCTCGCTCCGCAGGCACGCGGAGCGCAGCCGGCGCGGTCTCGGACGCGCCGAGTGGGGCGCGCTCCGGGAGGGCGCCGGCGTCGCGGGCGCCGCATGAGCGAGGACCCCCCGCGCACCATCTGCATCGTGATGCTCTCCGCGATCGGCGACGCGGTCCACGTGCTGCCGGTCGTGAACGCGCTCAAGAGACGCTGGCCCGAGTCCGAGATCACCTGGGTGATCCAACCCGTGCCGCACCAGCTGGTCGCGGGACACCGCTCGGTGGACCACTTCCTCCTCTTCCACCGCCGCCGCGGGGGGGGCGCGTGGCGGAGCTACCGCGAGCTCGCGCGCGCCTTTCCGGAGCGGCCGTACGACCTGCTGCTGTCGCTCCAGGTCTACCTCAAGGCCGGCCTGATCGCGGCGTTCGCGCCCGCCCGTCGCAAGCTTGGCTTCGACCGCACGCGGGCGCACGACCTGAACTGGCTCTTCACCGACGAGCGCATCCCCTTCCGCGGGCAGCGCCACGTCCAGGATCAGTACTTCGAGTTTCTCGAGCACCTGGGGATCGACCCGCACCCGCCCGCTTGGGACCTGCCGATCTCGGAGGAAGAGCGCGCGGCGCAGCGCGCCTTCCTTGCTCGGCTCGACCGGCCTGCCTGCGCGGTCGTGGTCGGCACCAGCAAGCGCGCGAAGAACTGGAGCGCGGAAGGCTACGCGCGGGTGCTCGAAGCGCTCGAGTCCGAGCACGGGCTACAGCCGGTGATCGTGGGCGGTCCGTCCTTCGTCGAACGCGAGCAGGCAGAGCGGATCCGCGCGCTCTCGCGGGCCCGCCCGATCGATGCGCTCGGCGACGATGTCCGCCGGCTCGTCTGGCTGCTGGAGGGGAGCGCGCTCGTGGTCAGCCCCGACACGGGGCCGCTCCACATCGCACGCGCTCTGGACGTACCGGTGGTAGGGCTCTACGGCTACACGAACCCGAGGCGCACCGGCCCGTACCGCCGCTTCGAGGACCTGGTGGTGGACGGCTACGCCGGGTATCCGGGCGAGCCGTACCCGGTCTCGTCGGCGTACCGCGACGGGATGAAGCGGGTCTCGGTGGAGGGAGTGCTGGAGAAGGTGGCGCTGGCGCGGGCGCGATATCCTCGCTAGCTAGCGAGGCTCTGCCGGGAGCGCGCCGCTCAGCTCCCCCAGAGCATCTTCGCGGTCAGGAACGCGAAGCCGGCGAGCACGCCGAGCAGCGCCTCGTACTCGCGGTTCCGGCGCCAGCGCTCGAGGGTAAAGCGCGCGGCGGACACGCCCCCCGGCGCGTGGCGCGAACGGTAGGGCACGAGGCGCGGAACGAAGAGCGGAACGCTCCTCGCGTAATCCGCGTAGCGCCCCCCGAACCGCTCGCCGAGCAGGCGTGCCTCCGCACGGATGGTGCGGCCGTACGCCCACGCGAAGAAGAAGCCGAAGAGGAGCAGGAAGACCCAGCGGTCCCCGGCGAGCGCGACCCCGAGCCCGATCAAGAAGCTGCCCAGGTAGAGGGGGTTGCGCGTGTGTGCGTAGGGGCCGGCGGTGCTGAGCTCACGCTCCTTGCGGATCGTCCCCGCCGCCCATCCGCGGAGCGCGGTCCCGGTGAGCGCGAGCGCGCCGCCCGCGGCGAGCAGGGCGGGGGTCGGGCGCGCGAGCAACAGGAAGGGCACCACGAGGAGCCAGACGGCCCGGAGCCGCAGCTGCCGGAGCGAGAGCGCCACGGTGCCGCCGAGGGTCAGCGGCGGGATGCGGCCGGGACGAGGGGCGTCCCGCGCTCGATGCTCCGCAGGTGCATCGTCACCGAGCCCACGATGGGGATCTCGGAGCGCAGGTACACGACGTAGCGGTCGGCGTCGTCGGTGAGGTAGATCTCCGCCTTCCCACCCTCGCCAAAGAGTCCGTCGGTGCGGATGATCGGCTGCACCACGATCGTGTTGAACTCGCCGGCGGGGACCTTCCTGCGCTCCCGGCGCAGCACGTTGAGCGTGACCGGATTGCCGTCGATCTTGAAGTAGTTGTTGTACGTGTACGTCTCCCCCACCTCGAGGGGGAGCGTGCGCAGCCAGAACATGAATGCCAACTCGTCGAGGGGCGTCGAGGTGCTCATGGTATCCGACTGTTCCTCGTCCACCCGCTCCCAGTAGCGCTTCTCGGGATAGATCGCCCACTCCCGGTAGCTCTTGTAGTTCACCTCGTGCACGTCGCGGATGAAGCGGCGACTCACCAGCGAGCGCGTGTCCAGCCAGGATTCGAAGCGGTCGTTCACCTTGGCGAACAGCCACCCCCCGCTGAGCCCCATCGCCAGCCGGTAGGTTTCGCGGCCGCGCACGGTGTCGATCCCCTCCACGGCAAGGAAGCCGTCCCCCGCGGAGAAGATGCCGAGCTTCACTTGGTACTCAAGGCGCTCGCCCGGGCCGAAGGGAACGGCCGCGAGCGACTCGGCCGCGGAAGCCCCGCTCTCCACCGCCGCCGGCCGGGCCGGGATCTGACCCGCCACCTCGTGCACCGGCGAGCCGGCGAGCATCGCCAGGGCGGCCAGCGGGCCGATTACCGCGCCGCACCGTCCGTCATACCGTCCACCCACGTGCCTCGAGTCCATGAGTCAGGCGGTTCCCGACGGCGCGAACCAGCCGCGCCCACGCATCCGGAAGAGCTCGCACAGCAGGCGCAGCGCGCGCGCGCGGGTGGGGCGCACCTGGAGGTCGTAGCGGGGCGCGAGCGGCGTCTCCTCGATCCGGCGCGCGTGCGGCGCGACCAGCCCGAGCAGCTCGACGTTCGCGGCCCATCCGTCGGTCGTGAGCAGCGGACCCACCTCCTCGCGCAGCACTTTCTTGAGCACGATCACCCGGTAGGCCCGGAACCCGCTGAGCGGATCGGAGACCGGAGCACGCCGGTGGAGCGCGCCGAGCGCCAAGGGCGCGAGTGCGCGCGCCCACCAGACCGGGCGCGGGAGAGCCCGGGGCGAGGGGCTCGTCACTCCTCCCGAACCGGCCCGCGCTGCGCGCAGTTCCGCCTTCCGCCTTGGCACGCACCCCGCGACTACGTCAGCGCCCCCCTCGACAGTCTTGATCAGGGTGGCCAGGTGGGCCGGGTCGTCGGTGAAGTCCCCCTGCAGGGTGACCACGATATCCCGCTTCGGGTAGGACGCGCGCGCGACCGCCGCTCGCAGGAGGCGCTCGGTGGCGCACGCGTACCCGATCCGCTTCTCCGCACGCAGCACCATGAGCGGCAGCACCTTGCGGTAGCGGCCCAGGGTAGCGGGCGTGTCGTCGGTCGACGCATCGTCGAGCACGAGGATCTCGTAGTCGCGCTGGAGCTCCGCCAGCACCTTGCGGACCTTCCAGAGCAGGACGCCGACCGTGCGCGCCTCGTCGTGGACGGGGATGCAGACGTAGATCAAGAGAGCGGGCTCTCCGGCCGACGAGGGCACCGCGCACCCCCCTCGTCGACGGGACGGGCGAGGATCGGAGGCACGGCGTTTCGGGTGGTGTAAGTCATACATCCGACGTGCTTTCCGGTTCCCGGAGAGCACGGGCGTCCGCCCCCGGCTGCGTCCGCCACCTACGGTGCTGCCAGAAGTAGTGCTCCGGCCAGCGCCGCACCCGCTCCGCCAGCGCGGCCGCGTGGGCGGCGGTCAGCCGCCGGACGTCCTCGTCCAGTTTCCCCGTGCGCTCGGTGCGGACCTCCTCGACTTCGCAGAGATAGCGGCCCGGCTCGCCCGGGCGCGGCACGCAGGTGCCGAGGAAGAGGGGGACACCCGCTTTGATCGCAAATAGCGCCGGCCCGCGCGGCGTCGCGGCGGGGGCGCCCAGGAAGTCGACGAAGATCCCGCCGCGGCCGGCGTCCTGATCGGCGAGCACCGCGGGAACGCGGCCGGCGCGCAGCGAGCGGAGCACGTCGCGGGGCGCCTCCCCCTTGCGGATGATCCGGATGCCCAGGCGCGCGCGGTTCTGGTTGAGGGCGTCATCGAAGAGCCGGTTCGCCTGGCGCACCGCGACCGCGTCGAGCGGGATCCCCAGCGCCGCGGCGGCCCCTCCCGCGAACTCCCAGTTGCCCAGGTGACCCGTCACCAGGATCGCCCCCTTGCCCCGCGCGACCGCCTCGAGCAGCGGCGCCACCCCGACCCAGTCCGTACGCGCGCGCACGCGCTCGGCGGGCTCCCCGCCGAACCGGAAGCTCGCTACGGCCTCGCGCCCGAGGCTCGTGTAGCTCGCGCAGGCCACCCGGTCGCGCCACCGCCGCTCCCGCTCGGGAAAGGCGCGCGCGAGGTTCTCGTCGGCCACTCGGCGGCGGATGCGCAGGATCGTGCCTGCGACCCAGCCGAGCGCTCCCCCCAGAGCGAGCGCCCCGCGCTCGGGCAGCGCGCGCAAGCAGGCGACGCCGATGCGGAAGGCGAGGTACTCGAGGCGATGGCGGAGCGGAGCACTCACCGGCGCTCAGCCGGCGCCGCCCACTTCGAGCGGGGCTTCGTCGGTCTGCGAACGCTGGCCGCGCTCCGCGGGGTGATGCGCCCCGGCCCCGCGCTCCGCGCCCGCGGGCAGGTCTACGAACTGGAGGTCGTGCAGCCGCCGATAGAGTCCGCCCCGGGCGAGCAGCCCGGCGTGATCCCCGCGCTCCACGATCCGGCCCCGGTCGAGCACCACGATCTGATCCGCACGCTGCACCGTGGAGAGCCGGTGCGCGATCACGAACACGGTCCGGCCCGCGAGCAGCCGCTCGATTGCCGCCTGCACGAGGCGTTCCGCCTCGGTGTCGAGCGCGCTGGTCGCTTCGTCCAGGATCAGGATCGGGGGATCGCGCAGGAGCGCGCGCGCGATCGCGAGCCGCTGCCGTTGTCCTCCGGAGAGCTGGGTACCGCGCTCGCCGACCACGGTGTCGTAGCCCTTGGGGAGCGTGCTCACGAACTCGTGCGCGCACGCCGCACGCGCGGCCCGCTCCACCTCTGCCGGGGAGCAGTCGGGCATCCCGTACGCGATGTTCGCGCGCACCGAGTCGTGGAAGATCACGGTCTCCTGGGACACGACTCCGAGAGCGGCGCGCAGCGAGCCGATGGTAAACGCGCGTGCGTCCACCCCGTCCACGGTGATACGCCCCGCGGTCGGGTCGTGGAAGCGCGTGACCAGGTCCACCAGCGTGCTCTTCCCGGCGCCGCTCGGACCCACCAGCGCCACCACGCTCCCCCCCTGCACTACCAGGTCGATTTCCTCGAGCACGTGGTGCCCCGGTCGGTACGCGAAGCCCACCCCCTCGAAACGCAGCTCGCGCTCGAGCCCGGGGAAGGGACGCGCGCCGGCCCGGTCCCGGATCTCGATCGGTGCGTCGAGAAACTCGAAGACCCGCTCCGCGCCCGCGAGCCCGGGCTGCACGAGGGCCGGGAGCTTCGACAGGTACTTGATCGGCGCGTAGAGCTTGGTCGAGAGCGCGATGAAGCCGATGAACGCCTCGGCGGTGAGCTCTCCGCCGATCAGCACCAGCCGCGCTCCGTACCCGAGCAGGACCACGGTGCCGATCGCCGCCAGCATCTCCGTGAGCGGGGCGGCGAGCGCGCGCAGCCGCTCGGTGCGGACGAAGGTGCGGAAGTAGTCGCCGGTGAGCGCGCGGAAGCGCGCCCGCTCGTGCCGCTCCGCGCCCGAGGCCTTCACCAGCCGGATCCCGGACAGCGTCTCGAGGATGTGCACGTTTACCTCTCCGGCGAGGTCGAGGACGCGGCGGTCGCCCCGGCGGAGCTTGCGGACCAGCGGACCCCAGACGCCCATGGTGAGCGGCACGACCACAAACGCGGCCACCGTGAGCTTCCAGGAGATCGCCACCATGAAGACGACCGCCGCCACGAACTCGAAGAAGGAGCTGACCAACCGCGACAGCTCGCGCGTGACCAGGGTGCGGAGCTGCTCGACGTCGTGCGTGAGCCGCGAGACGATCTGGCCCATGTGCGTGCGGCCGAAGAACGCGAGGTCGAGCTGGAGCAGGTGGTCGTAGACTCCCCGGCGCAAGTCCCGGGTGACGCCCTGCTCGACCCGCGCGACCAGATAGCCGCGCAGGAAGTCGACCAGGTTCTTGAGCGCGAAGACGATCAGGATGACGAGGATGATCCCCTGAATCGCCTCGAGGGGGTCGGCGCCGGGCGCGGTCCACCGCCCGACGGTCGCCGCGAACAGGCCGGCCAGCGGGCTCGGGCCGGTGCCCCCGCCCTCCCCCGCTCCCCGGAACAGGGTCTCGAGGAAGGGGATCACGAGCACGAGCGAGAACGCGTCCAGTGCCGCGAACACGACCGTCGCGAGAGCGCCCGCCGCGAACACCGCCGCGTGGGGAGCGAGGTAGCGCAGGATCCGGAGATAGAGGCTCACCTTGCAAAGCTAACGAGGGCGTCCGCGGGTGGCCCAATCCCGCGCCGCCGGCCTTGCCACCGACGGCCGTCCGGCGCGAGCATCTGGCGCCCCCGGCTCGGTTGCGGCTCGGGGATCCATCCATATGAGGAGTGGAAGCGTGGGGACCACGAGGGAGGACGACGGCAGAGCGCGCACTCGGCGGATCGCGATTCTGGGCGGGGGCAACCTCGGGCAGGCGCTCGCCCGCGGGTGGGTCGCGGCGGGCGTGGTGGAGCCCAGGAACCTGCGCGTGGTCCGGCGGCGCCCCGAGCGGCTGGTGGAGCTGGCCGCGCTCGGCATCCGGACCGGCGCCGACAACGGGGAAGCGGCACGCGAGGCCGAGTTGCTCGTGATCGCGGTCCAGCCGCAGCAGGTGGAAGACCTGCTGGACCAGGTCGCTGCCGCCATCGACCCGGCGCGCCATCACGTCATCTCGGTGGTCTCGGGCGTGTCGCTCGCGGTGCTGCGCGCGCGCCTGGGTGAGCTGCCCATCGTCCGCACGATGCCCAATACCGCGGTCACCATCCGCGAATCGATGACCTGCCTTTCGGCGCTTCCCGCACACGCGGCCGCGCTCGAGGATGCCGCGGTGCTGTTCGACGCCGTCGGCCGCACGCTGGTCATCCCCGAAGACATGATGATTCCCGCGACCGCGCTGTGCGCGTGCGGCGTCGCCTTCTTCCTGCGCTCGGTACGGGCCGCATCGCAGGGCGGGATCGAGATCGGCTTCCATCCCGACGAGGCGATGCTGCTCGCGGCTCAGACCGCGCGCGGCGCGGCGTCCCTGCTGCTGCGCGAGGGCTCACACCCGGAGGCGGAGATCGACCGGGTCACCACCCCGCGCGGGTGCACGATCGCGGGGCTCAACGAGATGGAACACCAGGGCTTCAGCTCGGCGCTGATCAAGGGGATCCTGCTGTCCGCGGAGAAGGCGGCGGGGCTCTACGGGACTAATTGACGCGCGCGTTAGGCCGGCTCGGGGATGCTCGCCCCGAGAGCGGGCGATCAGCGCGGCCGCGGGGTGAGACGCGCCACCGGCACGATCATCTCCTCGGGGCTGATCCCCCCGTGGAGGAACGAGTTCCGGTAGCGCTGCTGGTACTCGCGCAGCTTCGTAGGATAGACGAAGAAGAAATCCTCGAGGGCGATCACGTAGTTGATCCCGAGCCGCCCGTGCGGGAATCGCAGGTCCTGCTGGTCGTGCGTCGAGAACGTGTGGGACGGATTCTCGGCACGCAGGTCCTGGCCGAATTTGTAGCGCAGGTTCGAGGTCGCGTCCTTGCGGGCGAACACCGTGGTGGGCCGCTGGCACAGGATCGAGCCGTGGTCGGTGGTGAGCACCACGTGATAACCCGAGCCCGCCGCCTCGCGCAGCACCTGGTACGCGGTGGAGCGCTCGAACCAAGAGCGCGTGAGGTTACGCAGCGCGGCCTCGTCCTTCGCCACTTCCATGAGGATCGGCGACTCGGAGCGGCCGTGCGTCATCAGGTCCACGAAGTTGAAGACCAGCGCGATCACCGAGTGCGGTGTCTTGAGCGCCGCGTTCACGCGCGCGCGCACCTGATCGGCCTCCCGGTCGCTGAAGATCTTCTCGTAGTGAATAGGGACGTTCCGGCCGGTCAGCCGCTTGAGCTGCTTGACTAGCAGCTCGTCTTCGAACGCATTGAGGCTCCCCTCGTCGTCCGATTGGTCCCACCAGCCGGGGTGATCGCGCGCGACCTGGTCGGGAAATTGGCCGCTGAAGATCGCGTTGCGCGCGTAGGGCGTCGCCGTGGGCAAGATCGAGTAGTGCCAGCTCTCCTCGATCTCGAAGTACGGGGCGAGCAGCGGGGAGATCACGCGCCACTGGTCGAGGCGCATGCAGTCGAGCACGACGATGAATACCGGGCGTTCGCCCAGCCACGGTACGACGTACTTCTTGACGATGTCCACCGAGAGATCCGGACGCGGAACGTCGCTGCGCATCCAGTGCGGGTAGACCCCGATGACCCACTTGCCGAAGTCGCGCCGCAGGTCCACGAGTAGCTGCGCGACCGAGTCGAGCAGTCCGCGCTCGCCCGCCTGCTCGAGCCGGATGTGCCAGTCCACCAGCTCCGCGTAGACGGCCGCGAACTCCTCGGCGGTGGACGCCTCCTCGCGCTTCATCGACAGCCGCGGGAAGCGCGCCGCGAAGTCCTGGGCAACCCGCTGCTGGCGGATGGAGGAGCCCTCGAGGATGCGCGTCACCGCGGAGAGCACCTGGCGTGGGCTGGTGGGCTTGACCAGGTACTCGTCCACGCGGCGTCCGATGGCCTCGGTCATGGTGCGCTCCTCCTCGGACTTCGTCACCATGACCACGCGCGCATGCGGATCGAAGCGGCGCAGTGACTCCAGCACCTCGAGCCCACGCCGGCCCGGCATCTGCTCGTCGAGCAGCACCAAGTCGTACGGATTCCCCCGCAGCAGCGCGACCGCGTCGTCCCCGTTCGAGATCGCGTCCACCTGGTAGCCGCGCTGCTGGAGGAAGAGCACGTGCGGGCGCAGCAGCTCGATCTCGTCGTCCACCCAGAGGATCCGCCTGGACGGCATCGTGCCGGCCGGCTGCGAGCTCCCCGAGGCGCGCGTTCCGGTGCTCATGTGCGCAACGTAGGACGCGCCGGGGCGTGCAGCCAGGTCGGAGCGGCCCCTCCTTATCCGCCGAATATGCCGGCCGTACTGTTATTGGCTTCCACCGTGCCAGACTGGAGTCCATCCGCCGCAACCGCGGGAGGCACGCATGAGCGAGATGATGATCACGCTGGTCCGGGTGCGCTGTGACGAGGTGACGGACGACTTCCTCGAGGGGCTCAGCGACGAGTTCGGCTGGCGCCTGACCGTCTACGATCTGAACGGCAAGTCCACCATGACGGAGGAAGTGCCGATGGTCGGGATCGAGGCCGTCAAGGCGGGCGCGGAGTACATGCTCGATCGCGATCTCGGGCAGATCGGGCCCGAGGGCTACGAAGCCTGGCTCGAGTTCTGGGAGCGGGACACGTTCAGCGAGGACGATCTGCTCGGCCGACTCGAGATCCGGCGCGACAGCACCGGCGCGCTGACGGTGAGCCCAAGCCTGTCCACGACCGAGCACGGGGACGGCTGCTACCGCCTCACGGGGCACCACGGCGACTACACAGTCTGGTTGAAGTTCGAGACGCACTGAGCCGCCCGGGCGAGGCTCGCTGGCACCGATCCTGCTAGTCTTGGCTGATTTCCGTGGCAGAAACCAGGACGGTCGGGCAGCACCGGGAGGTGACGTGGGACCCGTCCTCCCCGGCACGGACCCCCGGACCGGGGCTGCCCCGTCTGGTCGAGGGACGCAAGAACAGGTCCCGGAGGTTGACCGCTCAGGGGAGGGGCGGGCGCCGGAGGTGCCAGCCGGTGGCCCCCTGGTAGGCATGCGCCAGCCGGAGCACCGCCGAGTCGTCCCCCGGAGCGCCGGTGAGCTGCATTCCGACCGGAAGGCCCGCGGCCGTGAAGCCGCAGGGAATCGACACGGTCGGGAGCCCGAGCGCGTTGAAGGGTCGGGTGTTGCGGAGGGTGAGGAGCTCGCGCTCGCGCAGATTGGCTGTGGCTTCCGGGGGATTCGCAACCGGAAAGGGGGGGACCGCGACGGTGGGCGTGACCACAAGGTCCACCTCCTCGAATGGCTCGCGGGCCCGGCGGCGCAGCTCGGCGAGCTGCCGGCGAGCCTCCCCCACGGCGGCGGGACCGACGTCGGCGCCCACCAGCAACCGCCTGAGCGTCTCGGGCTGGAGGAGGGCGGGGGTCCGGAGCGCACGCTCGCGGTGTTCCGCCCACGCCTCGGCACGGAGGAGCGTGGTGTCCGTGTATGCCGGCACCGCGACCTCGCGCACCTCGGCGGTGAGTGTCCGGAGCACGGCGATCGCCTCCTCGAGGGCGATGGTGATCTCCGGATCGAGCTCGGCGAAGAAGTGCGCGCGCGCGATGCCGATCCGGAGAGCGGCGACCCTCTCCACGGATTCGACCAGCGCCGTGCCATAGTCGGCCACCGGCTCGGGGCCGGCCATGACGCCCAGGAGCAGCGCCGCGTCCTCGGCCGAGCGCGCCATGGGACCGACGTGGTCGTACGACGGGGCGAGGGGCATCACCCCGCGCACACTCACCCGACCGTAGCTGGGCTTGAGCCCCGTGATCCCGCAGAAGGCGGCGGGCTGGCGGATGGAGCCCCCCGTGTCGGTGCCGACCGCCCCGGGGCAGAGCCCACACGCCACCGCGACGGCCGCTCCCGAGGACGAGCCGCCAGCCGTACGGCCCGGGTCCCAGGGGTTGCGCACCGCGCCGAAGTACCCGATGACCGAGCTCGCGCCGTACGCCAGCTCGTGGAGGTTGAGCTTGCCGAGGATCACCGCCCCCGCCGCGCGCAGCCTGCGCACGACCTCGGCGTCACGCTCCGGGATCCGATCGGCGAAGGCCGCGCTGGCCCCGGTCGTGCGCACCCCGCCGGTCTCGACGAGATCCTTGAGCGCGACCGGAATGCCCTGCAGGGGTCCGCGCGAGCGGCCACGCGCGAGCTCGGCTTCTGCGGCGCGCGCCTCGGCCAGCGCCGCCTCCGCCGTGACCGTAATGAAGACGTTCAGCCGGCGGTCGAGCCGCTCGATCCGCTCCAGGCAGGCGCGGACGAGCTCGACCGGGGAGAGTCGCCGGGCATGGAGCAGACGCGCGGCCTCGGCGATGCCGAGCGCCGCAGGATCCGCCGGCGGGGATGCGCCGCTCACGCGGGGCGATCCTTGCCCACGGGCTCCCGGGCAAGCGCCCAGCGCTTGCCCGGGGCGGCGGCTTCCGGCGAAGATTCGGGCATGAGCGACACCGCCCAGAAGAACGTGCCCCGGGGCGTCCGCCCGGGGCTGCCCAAGCGGCCGGAGCTGGAAGAGGACACCTGGACGCGCATCCAGCGCGAGCAGGAGAAGATGAAGGAGCGCGAGTTCGTGCGCTTCGCGATCCTCGGGGTCGATCCGGGCTGGCGCCGACTCCCGCGGGCCGAGCGGGAGGCGCACAAGCGCGAGCTCGAGACGCTGGTGGGGGAGTGGGGGCGTCGGATGATGATCTACTCCTACTCGCTCGTGGGCACCCGCGGGGACGCCGACCTGCTGCTCTGGCAGGCCAGCCGCTCGCTGGAGGAGCTGCACGCCTTCGCGACCGCCGTGAACCGCACCGCGATGGGCGGCTGGCTCTCGCTCGCGCACTCCTACTTCGCGATGACGAAGCGGTCAATCTACATGAACCGCTACGAAGAGGACTACATCAAGAAGTACGGAGGGGGCGAGCAGCTCGACCACGCGCGGATCGCGCTCAACCCACAGGGCTCGAAATACCTGTTCGTGTACCCTATGGCCAAGACGCGGGCCTGGTACGAGCTGCCCCAAGAGGACCGGCAGAGGATGATGGACGAGCACATCCGGGTCGGCCACGAGTGGCCGGACGTGAAGCTGAACACCACGTACAGCTACGGCCTCGACGACCAGGAGTTCGTGGTCGCCTTCGAGTCCGACCACCCCGGCCGGTTCCTGGACCTGCTGATGGCGCTGCGCTTGACCGAAGCCTCTTCATACACGCTGTTCGACACGCCCGCCTTCACCGGGCTGGCGCTCCCCATGGGCGAGACGCTCGACGCGCTCGGGTAGTCGAGGAGAGCGCATCGGCAAAACAGTGGTGGTCCCGGACGAGCGGCCGCGGACGGCTCCCTACGAAACGGCAGAGGCCGCCGAGCGTCAGGCTGAGCGCGCGTCCGCCCGGGGGACGTTCGCGCTGGCCTCATCCTACTACGAGCTGACCAAACCGGGGATCGCCGGGTTCGTGACGATCCTGGCAGGTGTGAGCTTCTACGTCGGCGCGCGCGGGCGTCCGGACGTGCTCCCGATCCTCCACACCCTGCTCGGCACCGTGCTCGCGACCGCCGGGGCACTCGCGCTCAATCAGTACGCGGAGCGTGAGGTAGACGCGCGCATGGCGCGCACTCGCACGCGCCCGCTCCCCTCCGGCCGCATGGAGCCGCGGGAGGCGCTCGCCTTCGGCGCTCTCATGCTCGCCGGGGGCGTAGGCTACCTGGCGGGGACGGTCGGCTGGCTGCCGGCGTCGCTCACTGCGCTCTCGGCCGCCGCCTACCTGCTGGCGTACACTCCCCTCAAGTCGCGCACCTATCTGGCCACGTTGGTAGGCGCGTTCCCAGGGGCGTTTCCGGTGCTGATCGGCTGGACGGCCGCGACCGGACGGATCGAGCTGGGCGCGCTCGTGCTGTTCGGGATCGCGTTTCTCTGGCAGCTCCCGCATGTACTCGGGCTGGCGTGGCTGCTGCGCGAGGACTATGCCCGGGTGGGCTTCTTCCTCACCCCGCCGACCGACCCAAGCGGCGCGCGCATCGGCCGCCACATGGTCTACCACAGCGTCTCCCTGCTCGCCCTCTCGGCCTTCCCCTCCCTGCTCGGGCTCACCGGCGCACTCTACCTGGCCGGCGCGATGGCGCTCGGGCTCGCCATGCTCGGGCTCACGAGCGTGGCCGCCGCGCGCATGACCGCGGCGCGCGCGCGGCGGGTCTTCCTATTCTCGCTCCTTTATCAGCCCTGCCTGATGGCCCTGCTGCTGCTCGACACGGTGCGCGCGTGACGGCGTGCGCCAGGTCAGCCGCGCTCCGCCTCGCCCTAGCCGGCGCTCTCGCGGGCGTGCTCGGCGCCGCTCCCGGTCCGGCGCGCGCTCAGGAGCCGGGCGCGGGGACGGACACCATCCGCTTCCGCTTCGATTGGCCGGACGGAACCGAGGCAACGGTCGGGTACACGCGCGTGATCGAGCGCGAGGAGGGCACGCCCGCGAGCCGGATCGAGATCGAGGGCGAATACACCATGCACGTGCACGGCCACCCCTCCGGGCTGGTCGTCGAGCACCTGGATCCGCTCGCGACGCGCTTCCGGTCTGCGCCCGCGCTCCCCCCCGACGACCCGCGCCGCATCGTGTACTCCACCCTGGGGATGCTCGACGCGCACTGGGTCGTGTCGGGAGACGGCGAACTGCTGGGTCTCGCGGCGGTGGAGGCGCTGGCCGGATCGGTGGTGGACGCGCTCCGCCCCCTCGGGCTGGACGAGGCCCGCCTCGAGGCCGTGGTGGCGGAGGTGACGAGCGAGACGCAGCTGATGGGCAACGCCCGCGACCTCTGGCGCGCGATGGTCGGCGCCTGGGCCGACCTCGACGTCGCCGTGGGCGAGACCTTCACGACGCAGGGCGAGGAGGCGAACCCGATCGTGCCCTCGGTCGTGCTCCCCTACCTGCACGAGTACCGCCTGGTCGGGATGGAGCCC
>Ga0310123_10002625_pt1 | contig 14211 bp, 15 predicted proteins | sample CB6_AW_1057_MG_FD_203505 | JGI IMG/M metagenome (GOLD analysis project Ga0310123, IMG submission 203505) | Marine microbial communities from Western Arctic Ocean, Canada - CB6_AW_1057 | ecosystem: Environmental > Aquatic > Marine > Oceanic | place: Canada: Western Arctic Ocean | collected... | reverse complement strand
AGAGGAAGAGTGCGGGAAGCGTGAAGATCACCCCGCTGGCGACGGAGCTCGAGGCCGAGCCGACCGTCTGCGACAGGTTCGCCTCCAGGATGGTGCTCTGCACGCCGCTTGCCTGCAACGCGCGAAAGAACGCCACGGTCATCACCGCGACCGGGATCGACGTCGAGATGGTCAGCCCGGCCCGAAGACCCAGATACGCATTAGCCGCGCCGAACAAGATCCCGAAGAGGATCCCCACCAGAGTGGCTTTGAGTGTCGCCTCCGCGAGCGTCTCGCCCGAAGGGACGTACGGCGATGGGATGGCGCCGCCACCCGGCGGCGATATCGCGTCGGGACGTTCAGGATCGTCCGTGGACGGCATCAGCTCCGGGATTGTACAGCGGCAACACGGTCACGGCCGCGGAGTCATCCTCCAGTAGCCACCGTGACATCCGACGCAGGTGTTGTAGATCTCCTCTCCGACTTCGAGAATCTGATCAGCGTTCTTGGCATCCACGGCCTTGAGCGTTATGTCTGCGGCATCGATGATCGCTTGCGACCATTTCAGCCAGTCGCGATCGCCCGCTCGCCGGCGGTCTTTCTTGAGAAGACTGCCGCCTTCGGCCAGACGAGCAGCCGCCCTTCGCAGCTCGCTCCACTCCCTGTCGGTTCGCGGGAACTTCTCCTCGACCCCCTTACTCGTCACGATGATCGAAACGGACTGCCAAATATAGTTGGCGGACGGGTCGACCATCGTCGCCATTATCTCGCGCGCCCCTGTCGCGGGCGACGGCTGCACGCCAGCTCCTACGACCAATGGCAGGCCTGCCGCAAAGACCAGATACCGGAATCGCATCACGCCCTGACTGTAGCCTGCGTGGCACTACAAACCTAATTGGCACGGCCCCGTTGATAAAAGGAGGCCTGGCGCTGTCGATGGGGCGCCCTTCGGCCAGACAACAGAAGGTACGGAGCAGGAGGTACGTCATGGAAAAGTGGGCAGCAGGCGGCATCCAATTCCCAGACGACACGGCCCAGACCCAAGCCGCTCTCGGACGACTGGAGCAGGCATCGAGAGCGATCCGTGAATCGCGGGCGCAACTTGATCGTCTGTACAGCAGAATGTCAGAATTGCAGACGACCGGGCGATCGTTCCCCAAGGCGGGTGGCCAGGGGACCGGAATATCGGCGACAGAGTTCTGGGCAGAGATCAAGGCGCTCGTTCCAGAAGCGGATGCGGTGCTCAACACAGTGACCACGCATATCGGTGAGGCTGCCGAAGCCCTATCGGGTGTCTCGCTGGCAGCTCATCATCACTTGGGACAAGGGGCCCAGGCCACCACGCCAGACGAGATCACGCGTCTGGATGACGTGCGGTATCGTTACTAGTCTGGCAGCATTATCTTCTGCTAGTCTGCCCCCCGTCGTGTGCCAGCGGCGTGGGCTGGCTGCGACCCGTGCCTGGCTGCCATGACCAGACGAGTTGCAGTTGGTAGACATTCTCCGCGTTGATCTCGTCCAGTGGGCTGTACCCCCAGCTGTCGAGCGTCCACCGCCAGTTCAGCCAGTCGGCTGGATCGGGATTCTGCAACATGGCATCGGTGACCGGGACACACTCGGCAGAGGAATGGGCTCGCGCGGTGGACGAGCTCAGCATGAGTAGCACGACTGCGGTGACTACATACACGCCGAGGCGGGTGACGGAAGTGAGGGCCACGTTGGCGCGCTCTTCCCTACCTCCGCGCTACAGGCCCACTGGTGGCGTCTTTCAGCGCCTGCAGCTGCGCCTCGGTTCGGAACTGGATGCGTGCGGCTCGACTCGCCTCGCGGTAGACCACCCAGACGTTGGGCCCATCGTCGGGGTTGCCGTTACCGTTGTCCACGGAGATGTGACGCAGCTCGGTCCCGACGCTGGGCAGCTTGTAGATCGTGTATTGCCCGGTGTTCGGATCGAGCTTGGCGACCGCGTCGTCGGCCGACAGATTCGTCCACACCATATGATTGCGGTCGACGGCGGTAGCGTACGGGTGTGAGTTGATCGGTAACCGGTGGTAGGTCGTTTCGAACGTGTTGATGTCGATTTGCGCCAGGTTGTGACCCCACCAGTTCGCGACGAACACCGAGTCGCCGTTGGGATCGGCAAAGAGTCGGCGCGGCGCCTGCGCGCCAGGGTTGAAGACGCTCCCAGAGAATCGGAGCGCCCCGATGCGGTGGAAGAAGTCACGGTCCTCAGGGGTCAGGAGTTCCTCCTCATCGAGCGCCCATGGCGGTCGCATCCGTACCTCGGACACCTCGCCCGTTTCTCCGTTGGCGTGCCCGACGATGTCCATGTTGAACTGGGCCCACCAGCCGTTGCCGAGACGGTCGGCAGCCGTGCCGTATGTCTGGGCGTCGCCAATCGTCTTGTTTTGGAAATACTGGAACTCAGCTGTCTCTGGGTCGAATCTCATGGCGCCGTGCGGGTTGCCGCTCCAGATCTTGCCTTTCCCATCGATCATCGGGCTGCCCCCGACGCGCATCGGCGTCGGCGGCGTGTAGAGCGTGAACTCTTCCGTCCTCGGGTCCACACGTCCCAAGGCCCCCGACGTGTCGAACCACAGGATGCCGTCGCGATCTTTGGTAATGCCGTGGGACCCGCGCGCCCCTCGCCCATCCGGCGCCGTCACCTTGAACCCGACGACCTGGCCGGTCTTCGTGTCGATCTTGGCGAGCGTGCGGAAGTTGTTGCGCACCGAGTCGGTGATCCACGCGTTGCCGTCGTCGTCCACGATGGAATCGTGCATGCCTCCACCTCCGTGCATGCCTGACGGTACGCCCCCAGACCAGTCACTGCCATCGAGCGGCACACGCTCGTTCTCGCCCTCGGCGACCGGAATGTCGTATTCGGTGACCACGTGGCGTGCAGCGTCACCGGTCGGGCGGGGCTGAAGTTCGAACGCCAGCGGCTCAGACTTCGGCCCGCGGGCTTTCGCGAGATACCTGCCGAGCTCGTTCCGGTAGTACTGTATCGTGAGGGACGGTCGGGCGTTCGCTCCACGCCATCCGTGGTAGGACACCTGGGCCATCAGGTCGATCATCGTCCGCCATCCACGTTCATCGAATCGGTTCTGCAGCGCGAGGCCAGCCGGGTGGCACTCCGTACAGGTGACTCGGAAGACCTCCTTCATCCGGCGGTCATCGCGGGTCTCAGCTGGAAGCGCGTCGAGCCATTCGGTGCCGGACAACTGATGCGCGAAATCATCGATAGGCGTGAGCGTGAAGTCCTGCTCGGTCGACTCGGTAACAGCGAGCGTCACCTTGGCGTCGGCCTTTCCGTAGCCGACGGCCTGAGCCCACACCTGATAGATGCCGGCTTCGAACGGTGGCGCAAGCGGCGGAAAGAAATACTGCCCCTGCTCGTCGGTGTAGACCGATGTGGTCGTCGTCCTGCCTTCGGCGCGTGCCGAGACGGCGGCACCCTCCATCGGTTCGCCCGATGCGGAGATTGCCGTTCCCCATAGCGCCGGTTGGCCGCTGGACTGTGCGGAGGCGTTGATGGACCCTGGCCCCATCACAAGACCCAGAGCGCCAAGGCCGATGAGCGTCGCCGGTAACGATGCGATCCGATTAGACTTGAACATTGTTGGTTCCTCCGACTGCGATTCCATCCTAGGGTCGTTGATCCGGAGTGACGGTCTTCAGGAACGCGATAACCTGGCCGATCTCGGCCGGCTCCAGAGTGTACTGCCAACCCGGCATTCTGGCCGAGCCCATCATGATCTGTGATTCGACAGTGTCTTCACCCAGAGATCTGACGGTCGCTGCATCCACCCATGGTCCCGGGGTATTCGGATACGAGGGCTGACCCAGCGGGTCGTGACAAATGGCGCAGCGCTGCACGAACAGCTGTCTGCCCCGGACTTCGTTCGCGGAAAGCGATGGTGGCGACGCCACCTTGTCCATGTCGTATTCCGTGCGGACGATCGTTGGTGAGGAGATGTCGGTCTTTTTCAGGATGTTCTGGGCCGTGACCGTCGTGCCGACGGCGGCGAGCGACATCAGTAGAAAGAACACTAGAAGAACGCGTCTCGGAAACATCACCAATCCCCCCTGTCTGGCACAACCTGGCACGGGACGCCACCTCACGCGCCACGACGACTTCAGGGCCGACTGTATACGACCCACGGGGGCCACGCAATACTCCGTGTTGACCTGACAGGGGAAAAGTGGTGCCGGCACAGGGACTTGAACCCTAACGATGTGTTTCTCTAACGCAGTGATGGGACACGACTTCTGGTCACAAGCGTTCGAGTCCCTGACACTTACGTTCCTTCTCTTGTTCCCCCCAGTCCCCGTGAGTCCTCAGGAGTAGACCCGAGTAGTGGAGAGATAGCGGAGTAGGTTGGCGCTGCCGGATGATCCAGGGCGGGCGGAGTGAGGAGAGGAAGCCGGCTTCAGCACTGCGTCGCGGGGTGGGCACCCACGCCGTCAGCACCTCGCATCGGTCGAGGACGAATTACACCTCAGAGTGAGTGTTGGCCGTAGCTCCGCATGCTCAGTGTACGGTCGCCCCGCAGCATTTCTTGTACTTCTTGCCGCTCCCACACGGGCACGGATCGTTCCGGCCGACCTCCCTGTGGTGGGCTGGTACGGCCTCCTCAGCGTCGTGCTTGGTCACCGATTCAGCAATCGACCGACCCAACGCAGCGTAGAACGCGACTGCTCCGGGAAGTGCCTCGTGCATTGCCACGGTGGCGGTCTCCAACGACGACTCGCCATCGGATGTCTCGGGGAGACAGTCCTCGGCCATCTGTCGTGAGGCGAAGAAACCCAGCGCCATGAGCGTGGCGTCAAGCCCGGCCAGCTCCTCCGGCACGTTCTCCGCCCACAGATCCTCCAACCACTCGTGCCCGCGCACAAAGCCGCGAGACCACTGGGCAATCGGCGTGTCTGGAAACGAACGTGTCTCAGCTGTAGCGAGATAAGCGCCAACTTGATTCGGCTCCGACCGTTACGTCCCGCCGAACGCGAAGCTCTAAACTAGCTCACTGCGAACTTTCACCGAGGCGGCCCGCGATACGTGATCTCGACGACCAGCCTGAACAACTCTTCTGCGGCCTCCTCATCCACCGAAGGAGAGCCGGACCCCGCTGCGAGGAGCCGACGACCCAATCCAGTCACCCTCCGATATTGATCGCCCGGTAGTAGGTCACGAAGTCGGGCGTCGAAATAGGCAGAGCGGTCACCGAAGGCGGTCCCAAGTTCGTCCGTAGTGGCGATGAGAGCCCCCAGTTTGTTGCGGAGCCAAAACCAGAGGACGACTGGCCACTCTAGACCAGGCTCTGCCACTACGTAGTCACGGTCCTCCGAGGCCCGCTCTTGGATGTCGTTGTAATGGCCGACTCGGTCAGCAGCAAATGCTGGGTAGTCTTGCTGTACGTGTTTCTCGGCCATGACCTCGTCGGGGAACAAATACAACCGTCGCGCAAGCTGAATGCGTTGGGTCTCAAACGCCTGCTCGGACCTCGTCGTGCCTTGGAAATGACCCTGGGATAAATCGTCGGCCTGTTGGAGGCGTTTCCCCGTGAGCCCCAGGCTCATGCGGATCGTTTCATGAAGGAGTGTCACCATCTGGCTGGATGGATTGAGCCCAAAGAACTGTGCTGAAATCCGCAGAATCAGGTGTGGGTCACCTGGTAGGTCTTGGACCGCCTCAGCCTCAGTAAGAGCATCGGCCGGCGGTTGAGGAGCCTGCGCCCAGTAGATGTCCGTGACCTCGACCGGTTGCGGTTGGACCAGTGCCACAAAGCGCTGCCATGCTTCCTCGGCTCGTTTAAGAAAGGACTCGTCTGGGTAGTAGACGACCAGCTTCACAGTCTGGACATTCTAGCGAGTGGAGAATCTCAACGCTTCCACCCGAAGCCGCCGCAACGTGGTCGCCGAGATGCCACGCATCTTTGCCGCACTCCGGCTCGACAAGCCCGCCGTTCGTTCAAGGTCTCCCTGTGCAATCTGGCGACGGGGCCGTCCCAGCTTCTTCCCCTGCCGTCTGGCCCGCTGCAACCCGCGTCAGCGATTCTGGCCAGCTCAAACTCCATTGAGCGTTCGAGAGGCTGTTCGGAAGCCGGTGGCGATTCTTGGTCAACCCCACCCTGGACCTCAATCTGCGTGAGGGCTCGATTCAGATACAGAACGCCGGGGCCGTCTCTCGGCCAGCCGTGCAAAGAAAGGCCCGTCAAGCATGTTTGCACGACGGGCCGCAGTTTCGTTCTTCGGCTTTGCCTGCTTCTTTTTCTCTAGTACATTTCCCCCATTCCCGGAGAGCCCCCGGCGGATGCCGCTTCGCTCTTCTCTTCTGGAATGTCCGCGATCAGGGCTTCGGTCGTCAGCAACAGTGAGGCAATCGAGCCGGCATTCTGGAGAGCCGTGCGGACGACCTTGGTCGGGTCGATCACGCCCGCCTTGATGAGGTTCTCATATGTTTCGCTCTGCGCATTGAATCCCTCGTCGCGATCCGCGGCGTCGCGCACCCGCTGCACGACGATCGCGCCCTCGACCCCCGCGTTTTGCGCGATCCATCGCATGGGCTCCTCGAGGGCGCGGCGGAGGATGTTGACGCCTATTTGCTGGTCGTCTTCCACCGTGAGATCGTCGAGTGCTTTGGCACCGCGTAACAGGGCGACGCCGCCACCGGGCACGATCCCTTCCTCGACCGCGGCCTTCGTCGCATGCATCGCGTCCTCGACCCGAGCCTTCTTCTCCTTCATTTCAGTTTCAGTGGCCGCACCGACCTGGATGACGGCCACGCCGCCCACCAACTTTGCGAGCCGCTCCTGGAGCTTCTCGCGGTCGTAGTCCGAGGTCGTGTCCTCGATCTGGGCCCGGATCTGCTTCACCCGGCCCGCGATCGCCTTCTGGGTGCCGCCCCCCTCGATGACCGTGGTGTTGTCCTTGTCGATCGTTACCTTCTTCGCCGTGCCGAGATCCTCAACACGGATGTTTTCGAGCTTGAGGCCAAGATCTTCCGTGATGGCCTTCCCGTTGGTCAGGATGGCGAGATCCTCGAGCATGGCCTTGCGCCGGTCCCCGAAGCCAGGCGCCTTGACGGCCGCGACCTGCAGCGTGCCACGCAACTTATTGACCACGAGGGTGGCCAGCGCCTCACCGTCGATGTCCTCGGCGACGATCAGCAGGGGACGGCTCAACTTGGCCACCTGCTCGAGCAGCGGCAGCAGGTCCTTCATCGAACTGATCTTCTTTTCGTGAATCAGGATGACCGGATTCTCGAACACGACTTCCATGCGCTCGGGATCCGTGACGAAATACGGCGAGAGATAGCCGCGGTCGAACTGCATGCCCTCGACGACGTCCAGCGAGGTCTCCAGCGTCTTCGCTTCCTCGACCGTGATGACGCCGTCCTTGCCGACCTTGTCCATCGCCGTGGCGATGATCGTGCCAATCGTCGAGTCGCTGTTTGCCGAGATCGTCCCGACCTGCGCGACCATGTCGCCGCTGACCGGGTTCGACATCGTGCGGAGTTCGTCGACCACGGTCTCGACCGCGAGCTCGATGCCGCGTTTGATATCCATCGGATTCGCGCCAGCCACGACATTCCTGGCGCCTTCACGGTAGATCGCCTGCGCGAGCACGGTGGCGGTGGTGGTGCCGTCGCCCGCGATGTCCGAGGTCTTGCTGGCCACCTCTCGCACCATCTGCGCCCCCATGTTCTCCAGCGGATCCTTGAGCTCGATCTCTTTCGCGACGGTCACGCCATCCTTCGTGATCGTGGGAGACCCGAACTTCTTGTCCAGTACGACGTTGCGGCCCTTGGGTCCAAGGGTGACTTTGACCGCGTTGGCCAGCTGGTTCACACCCTCGATAATCCGCTGCCGTGCCTGTTCCCCGAACACTATCTGTTTGGCCATTCGTTGACACTCCCATCACTGATGCGACGTCCGCTCTGCTCAGCACGCACGATGACTACTGCTTCTCTGTGTCTACGTCGATGACGCCGAGGATGTCGTCCTCGCGCATGATGAGATACTCCGTGCCATCCAGCTTGGTTTCCTGACCCGAGTACTTGCCAAAGAGCACCGTGTCGCCGGCCTTGACGTCGAGCGGGATGACCATACCGTCCTCCTGCACCTTCCCGTTGCCAACGGCGATGACCCTACCCTGCTGGGGTTTTTCCTTGGCGGTGTCGGGAATGATGATCCCACCAATCTTTTCTTCCGTATCCTCGATGCGCTCGACGATCAGCCGGTCGTGGAGTGGGCGAACCTTAACAGCCATGAACGACATGCTCCCTTCACGTGATTTACGAAGACGTGGGTAGGACACACACCCAAAAACACTCGCCACCTCGACCTAGCAGTCACCGTCGACGAGTGCTGATTATAGGGGATCGTGGCGGCGGGTCAAGGGCCAACGGGGCCTGCCCGGTGCACCTGCGGGGAAGATCGCTGAAGGGATTAGGGGCGGCGCGTGACGCCGCTGCCATCCGCTCGCGACCTGAACCAGCCAACCGCCGCGATCTAATCGCCACGGCACACGACGAGCCTCGGTGCGCTCCCTCCAGCTCGGTCCGCCTGGTGACCGGCCGCTGTCGCGTCGTGCGTGTCGGCCGCATACGGTGATCGCGGCTCACGCAGGACAGGCGGCGCCGTGGCCGAGCCACGGCGCACACGCGCTCGTCTGGGACTCAGGCGTGTGCCGCGAACTCTGCCAGCGTTTCGATGACGCGCCCCATGATGTTCTGGGGCGTCGACGCTCCGCCCGTCAGGCCGATGGAGAGCGGGCCGCGTCGCGGCAGCCAGTCACCCGTGATCGCTTCATCATGCCGTGGGCCCTGCGCAGTCGTGCCCTGGCGACCGGTACTCACCGGTCGATGCCGCACCTCGTCCGGCGACACTAGACAGGCCGCGTCGACGATATGAAAGGTTCGCACGCGTTCGGCGCACATCCTCGCGAGGTTGCACGTGTTACTGCTGTTGTATCCGCCGACCACGAACATCAGATCGAGGCGACGCTGGTCGACCAATGCCATGGCCGCATCCTGACGATCCTGTGTCGCGCTACAGGTGGTGTCAAAGGCGCGGTAGTGCCTGGACAGGTCGGCGTCGCCGTAGCGATCGATCATCGCCTGGCGGAACAGGTCGCCGATCTCGAGCGAGTCTGTCGTCAGCATGGTCGTCTGGTTCGCCACGCCGATGCGTTGAAGGTCACGGTCCGGATCGAAACCCCCCGACGCCGCCTTTCCGACACGCGCCAGCCACGCTCGTGCCTCGCCGCCGTGGCGGATATAGTCGCAGACGATCAGCGCTTCTGCACGATCGAGCACGACCAGGTAGCGGCCCTGTGGAATCGTCAGCGTCTGGGAGGCCGTGGCGCGCGTCTCCTCATGGTGAGCCTTGCCATGAATGACGGTCGTGAATCCGTCCGCGGCGTACTGCCTCACCGTCTTCCACACGTTGAGCACGGATCCGCATGTGGTATCGATCACCGTACATCCCTGGCGCACGTACTGCTCGAGCTCCGCGACCTCGACGCCGAACGCCGGGAGAATGACGACGGCCTCGCGACCCAGTTGGTCCGCATCCTCCCCAGGGTCGCTCAAGAAACGGATGCCCGCGGTACGCAGCTTCCCATTCACGTAGGGGTTGTGGATGATTTCGCTCGTGAGGTAGACGGGGCGATCCGGGAAGCGTCGGCGTGTCTGGTAGGCGTAGTCGATGGCCCGATCCACGCCGTAGCAGAACCCGAACTCCCGCGCGAGGTAGATGGTCACACGCCCGGACGTGTACCGGTGTGTCGAGTTTCTGATTCGGTCGACCAGCTCACTGTGGTAGTCCGCCGCCACCTCGGCGGCGACCGCGTGCTTGAGATCGAGTCCCTTGCGAAAGATCAGTGACGGCACGGTACGATCGGCGTCGGACGTCGGGAATCGCTCGCGTGCGGCAGGGCGTCAGCCCTGTCGCCAAGGGCACGCTCTCGGTCGAACATCTCGCTCCACGCGGGTTCCCTCTTCCCTGAGTATACGTAGCTTGCGCGGATGGTAAACCCCGACGGAGTGCCTTCCCTGCCGGAATCGTAGATCGAAGTCGGGCTACTGGGAGCGTCCGTCAAGGGGGATCAGGATGGACGCTCGTCGGGCCACCTTCCACAGGGGTCCGTCACTCTTCGGAGATCTCGACTGTGTACCTCGCCCCCTCCTCGACCGTGTACGGCCCAAACGATTGACCTCGAACGACGATCTTCACGTGCAGTGGCTCGGCGGCGTGCTCAAGCAAGAACTCGGCGTGGCCCTCACCATCTGTGTACTGATGGCTCCACGTGCCCGGTGCCTCGGTGTCGGAGAAGTGGGCAGCCGACGTCTTGTCCCGTCACCGGATCGCCGGCGTCGTCCACCACGAAGACGTGGACCGCGTTCTGACTCCCGCCTGTGTCGACGCTCTCGTTTGACATTCGCCCTCTCGGTTCACGTGACGGGGTGCGCTCAGTCACGGGTGGGCAGGTCATACATGGCCTGCATCGCCGGCTCGATCATCTCGAAGGAGACCGCTCCGTTTGCGGCGACCTTCACCTCCCCTTTGTCGGTCGACCTCTCCAACACCTCGTGGTGGTGGTCCCAGAAGGCGGAGAGGTCTCCGCGTCGCGGACGCGCTGCATCGGGTCCGCCTCGGCGTCCGGGATCTCGATGCTGAACGTCTCCTCGAAAGCCAGCAGCAACTCAAAGGCATCCAGCGAATCGGCGCCAAGGTCGTTGCGAAAGCGGGCGTCGTCGGTGAGGGTGTCCGCGTCGATGCCGAGATGCTCGGCAATGAGGCTCCGTACCTGATCAGCGGTGGTCATGTGGCCTCACACGGCAGTCATGGGCGCGCGCACCACGGGGACCCGGTGCGACGGCTGCTCCAGCAATACGCGGAGTGCCCGACGGCGCGCGGGAGACCTGAGCTTCTGCAGGGCTGTGGCCTCCACCTGCCGAATCCGTTCGCGGGTGAGCCCAAAGGTCTGCCCGACCTCTTCGAGGGTCCGCTCGTGCCCATCCACCATCCCGCATCGTTGCCGCAGAATCTCCGCTTCTCTGGGCGTGAGCGTCTGCAAGACCGCCTCGGTCCGTTCCCGCGTGTCCAGGCCGCTCGCCACCTCGAACGGCGAGGGCGCCTCCTGATCCGGGAGGGTGTCCCCCAGCGAGCGATCACCATCGGCTCCGAGCGGCGTCTCGAGCGAGATCGCGGGCTGCGCGATGTGCCGGGCCTCGAGGACCTGGGCGGCCGAGAGGCCCAGGGCCCGGCCCAGTTCTCCGGGGGTGGGCTCCCGGCCCCATTCCTGGACCAATGTCTGGGAGGCCCGACTCACCCTGCCGATCAGGTCATACATATGGAGGGGGACCCTGATGGTGCGCCCGCGGTCGGCCACGGCCCGCCCGACGGCCTGTCGGATCCACCACGTGGCATACGTCGAGAACTTGTAGCCGCGGCGATACTCAAACTTGTCCACCGCCCGCATCAGCCCGATGTTGCCTTCCTGGATGAGATCGAGGAAGGACAGATGGCGGGAGGTGTACTTCTTGGCGATCGACACGACCAGACGGAGGTTCGCCTCGACCAGGGCGTCCTTCGCCCGCTGGGCCTGTGCCTCGCCACGGGCGATCTTCTCGAGCGTCCGGCGCACCGCCGCGGGGGTCTGCTGCAGCGGCTCGGTCAGATGGGCCAGCGCGGCTCTGGCCTCGTGCAGTTGCCGCCGCACGCGCCGGCGCGGTGTGCCCGGCAGCTGCGTCCCCGTGGTCCGTTGACGAAGTCGTCGCTCGATGACGTCGACCGTTCGCTGTGCCTCCTCACCCACGGCGGCGGCGGCCGTGAACCCCTGGATGAGATCGCGCCGGGCCGCGTCACTGAACGCGATGTGGCGCACAAGCTGGGCGACCCGCACACGTGCGCGCCGCGCCTTCCATCGGGCCCGTTCGGCGATGTGTCGATGTCGTGTGGGCACCCGCTGCCAGACCGCGTGACACGTCTGGGCGCCGGCCCAGGCGGCCCTGACCGCCTCGATCTGCGCCCGCACCTGTCGGTCGCGTCTCGTGAGCTGTACGGCGGTCACCTCCCCATGCCGATGCGTGACGAGCCGCCGAATGAGACGCTCGTCCTCCCGCAACGCGTCGGCCAGTCGAATGATCTGCTGCACGAGGCTCGGCGTGTGCGAAATCGCCACCATGACCGTCCGATGGCCACGTTCGATCTGCGTCGCCAGCACCACTTCTTGTGCGCGCGTCAAGAGCGGAATCCGGCTCGTCTCAGCGAGATACACACGCACGAGGTCGCTGGACGTGTCGCGCCGGCTCGGGGTCAGGTCGGGCTCGTCCGCGTCCACGAGGCGTGTCCCCGCCCGCTCGAGCGACTCCGAGTCGACGTCGATGCCGGCGTCCCGACACCGGCCGAGCAGGTCGTCCAGAACCGACGACGCGGTAACGTCTGCCGGCAGAGTCGCGTCGATCTCCTCGCGGAGGAGGTATCCCTTCGCTTCTCCCAGAGCGATAAGCTGCCGGATGACCTCGTCGTGTTCGCCACCCGACACAGAGACGCCGTGTGCTCGCGAAGACATCGTTCCAGCGTATGCTAGCACCGTCGCGGCGGCGGCGGAGACGTAGGGCGCGCCGGATCGTGGCTTCATGGGGTGTGGTCGGTCGGATGGCCACCACGTCGCGAGAGCGGCTGACCACCGGGGTCCGCACGGCAGTGGTGCTGCACGGTACGTCCTGGGACGGTCCGCGACCGACTGATGGTCACCGCAGGCGAGGTGGGCTTGATCCGGATCACGCGGCGAGCGCCACGGTGAGCACCCCGAGCGGGCCGGGGGCATTGGCGTGCTTCTCGGCACAACCTGGGAGTGAGCGGCCCGGTGTGTCGCGTTTCGCGGAGTCGGTCCTGACCCCCACTCGACCCCACGTCATCTTGCTCGTCGAGGACGATGACACTCTGCGGCAACTGGTGCTGGGCAGCCTCGAAGGGGAAGAGTACTGGGTTTTGTGCGCACGCGATGGTGAGGAGGCCTGGAACCTCTTCAGCGAACACTTACCCCTGATTCGTCTGATGATGATCGATGTCGTCCTCCCGGGCATGGACGGGCTTGAGCTAGCCGCTCGGGTTCGGCATCTCAGCCCGGACCTCCGAATCCTGTATATGGCCAGCGAGGACCAACTGTCAGATGCCGTGCGTCAGGGTGTGGAGAATACCCGCAACTCGTACCTGATGAAACCCTTCGATCATGACTACCTGCTCCTCAAGGTGCGGGCGGCGTTGAAGGGCTAACGAGTCTCCATCGTGACTCCCCGCGCTGCACAATGCCGCGCCGTCAGCTCCTCGAACCACTTGACCGCGTCGACGCGGTCAGTGCTTCCGCGACGGCTGGTGGGAACAACTCGACCACGTCCCCGTCGAGTCGCAACGTCACGGCAGAATGGCCATCGTGGTCCGTCGCGCCGCGGTTGACCACGACATAGGGCACACCCCCCTGCGCAGCCGCCCGCGGGAAACCCGCCGCCGGATAGACCGACAGCGTCGAGCCCAGCGCCACCACGAGATCCGTGTCCTGGACGGCGGCCGCGGCCCGCTCCAGTTCGTCCGGGTCGAGGTTCTGGCCGAAGCTGATCGTCGCGGGCTTCAGGTATCCGCCGCATCCGCACAGCGGCGGCTTCCCGTTTTCGGCAAAGCTCTTCATGTGAGAGTCGGGATCGCTGCGCGCATGGCAGCTCATGCATTCGATGGCCGCGTTCGTGCCATGGAGCTCGACGAGCCGCTCGGCGGAAGTTCCGCTGCGGCTGTGCAGCCCATCGATGTTCTGCGTGATGACCATTGCGAGCTTGCCCGCCCGCTCGAGATCCGCGATCGAGGTGTGCACGGCATTCGGCTCCGCATCCCGGAACGAAGGCCAGGCCTGGCACTTCTGGTCCCAGTGCTCGATGCGCGCGGCCTCCGAGTTCATGAAGTCCTGGAAGTAGACGGGCTGCCGTTCCCTCCAGACACCCTTCGGGCCCCGGAAGTCCCTGATGCCGCTGCCCGTCGAGACGCCTGCTCCAGTGAATACCAGGATGTGGTCGGCGTCGCGCAACAGCTGAACGAGATCCATTGCTCCCGATCCTACCGTCCCGGATGGCCCATCCCCTGGACTTCATCCATTGAACCGGCCGGTTCCGCCGCAGAGCTGCTCGATGGGGGCCTCGTCCTCGAAGTTGGCGAGCACGTCATCCCGCAGCGG
>Ga0310123_10002624_pt1 | contig 14211 bp, 10 predicted proteins | sample CB6_AW_1057_MG_FD_203505 | JGI IMG/M metagenome (GOLD analysis project Ga0310123, IMG submission 203505) | Marine microbial communities from Western Arctic Ocean, Canada - CB6_AW_1057 | ecosystem: Environmental > Aquatic > Marine > Oceanic | place: Canada: Western Arctic Ocean | collected... | reverse complement strand
AGGGTCCCACCGGACTTCTCCACCGCCCCTCAGCTCCAGCACGACCTCGCCATCTTCGATCCGGTGCTGCGCGATCGGCAGCACCTCCCCGGAGGCGAAATAGACCACTTCGGAGGACGTCGGCGCAGCTGTGGGCGCGACAAAGCACAGAGCCGCCAGGAGGCCCGTAACGGCGGCCGTTGCCAAACCATGCACTTTAGGCACCTGATTGACGCTACCACAGGTTGACCGCGTAGGACAAACTGGGCGGCGCCCTCCTTCTCAGTGCGTTACTGGGGTTCGAGGAAGGTATAAAAGACGCGAATGCCAAGATCTCGGTCGTCGCCGGGAGGAGCGCCAGGGATGGTCGACGGCACGAAAGTCCGGTCGACTTCGAGGCTCAGCGTCACTGACTCGCCCTCCCCCATCTGGTCGGCGCCCAGCGGCACCTCATGAAACTGGTGGTCCACCGAGTCGACCCTACTCTCATGCACCACCACGTCACCGAGGCGAATCACGAATTGTTGCGGCGGGTCGAACAGGTCGGCGCGGCCGTCGAATTCGATATGGAGTACGGCATCAGCGTGGGGATTTCGAAAGGACAAACCTGCCCGGTCGGCGGTCCAGCGCCAGTGCTCGTTGGCGTCCTGGTTGTACTCATCGTCGTGCCAGCCACCCTGATACATTAGAAAACTGCTCTCCGACTGGCGCACCAGAGACACCATCGTCCCTCGATATTCTCGTCCCCCAAGGTCTTCCCCGGCCAGGGGCAGTCGCTGGCCAGTCGTCGCCGAATACAAGCCGACGGTGACGACGGCGTCTCCGATATACGGATACATGGGAATGCGGGCACGGTGGGTGTACGAGATCGTCTGCCCCGGTTGCCACCGACTCGTCGGCGTGGGGGGATCGTGGTCGGCCGCCCACATCAAGTCGCCGTTGGCGTCGAGGAAATGCACCATCACCCGATAGTCTTCCGCCAAGGCCTGGTGGGTCGGGGCCACGATGAACTGCACGGCCAACTTGACGGGACCTCCAAGCGGCACAGTGTCCCGGTCGAGTTGGAGGGTGACCGACGCTACCTGAGCGTCGGAATCGGAGTCACCACAGGATGCGGTAAACAGCCCGGATCCGACGACCAGTATCAGCAGCGCGGCGAAACGGAAATGATGAAAGCGACCTTGGGGTACGAACACGGTATGGATGACAGCCTGTGTGCGGTGCCATGGTAGCGTTTTGTTGCATCTACTGCAATATGTTACAGTTCCGGCGCATTAGACGGCGCGCGCCGCTGTATTTCCCCCTCCGCGGAGGATCCTCGGATGACACTTGAAGCACTCGGGATGGTCGAAACAAAGGGCCTCGTCGGCGCGATCGAAGCGGCCGACGCCATGGTCAAGGCTGCCAACGTCGTACTCGTAGGGAAGGAGTATATCGGCGCGGGCTTTGTCACCGTCATGGTGAGGGGCGATGTGGGCGCCGTGAAGGCTTCAACCGATGCCGGTGCAGCGGCGGCGCGACGGGTCGGAGAGCTCGTGTCGGTCCATGTCATTCCTCGGCCACACTCAGAAGTCGAGAAGGTCCTTCCGAAAATCAAAGACGGGAAATAAGTCGCCTCCATGGGCGCCACTCCGGGGCCAGCGGCAACGCCGTGACGCCGGACACGGGCCATGAGTCAACCCCCATCCCCGCCGGACCGCGACCTCGTCTCGATACGAGAGGCCCGCGAACTCGCTCGATCAGCTCGGGCGGCTCAGACACAACTTTCCGAGCTGACCCAGATCGATGTCGACCGAATTGTCGATGCCATGGCCGCAGCGGCGGTTGCTGAGGCCGAAGCGCTCGCGGCGATGGCCGTCGACGAGACCGGGTACGGGGTCGTGGCCGACAAGGTGAAGAAGAACCTGTTCGCCGCGAAGCAGGTCCACGAGTTCATCCGCCCTATGAAGACCGTCGGTGTTATCCGACGTATCGAGGACCGACGGGTCGTCGAGATCGCCGAGCCGTTTGGAGTGGTCGCCGCGGTCATTCCCTCGACGAATCCGACGTCGACGGCGATTTACAAGCTGCTCATTGCCATCAAGGCGCGCTGCGCGATCGTCCTGAGTCCTCATCCGGCGGCTGTCAACTGCATCACGCGAACGGCCGATCTGATGACTCGCGCCGGTCGTGCCGCCGGCCTACCGGCCCAGGCCATCACTTGGATGCAAACCGTGACACTCGAAGGCACGCAGGAACTGATGCGCCATCGAGACGTCGCCGTCATCCTGGCAACTGGGGGTATGGGGCTTGTCCGCGCCGCCTATTCAGCTGGTAAGCCTGCGTATGGTGTCGGTCCCGGCAACGCGCCGGCGTACATCGAGCGCTCAGCCGATGTCCGGAAGGCGGTCGGCGACATTATCACGGGCAAGACCTTTGACAACGGTGTGCTGTGCTCATCCGAGAACTCGGTCGTCGTTGACCGGGATATCGCGGATGCGGTGAGAGGTGAGTTCGAACGCCAGGCCGCGTATTTTCTGACGCCGCCGGAGATTGAGCGTGTTGCCGAGATCTTGGTTACCCCCCAACGCCTGCCCAGCCCCGACCTGGTAGGCCGATCCGCGTGTGAGATCGCCGCGCGGGCAGAGATCGAGGTGCCATCCCAGACGCAGGTCCTGATCGCACCACTCGAGGGCGTCGGGCGGGACTACCCCCTGTCAATCGAGAAACTCTGCCCCGTTCTTTCCTTCTATGTCGTCGACGACTGGCGTGCCGGGTGCGAGCGTTGTAAGCAGATTCTGCGATACGGTGGCATGGGGCACACAATGTCCATTCACTCGAGCGACGAATCGGTGATCCTCGAGTTTGGTCTCCAAAAGCCTGCCTTCCGCATCCTGGTCAATACGCCAGCCACGCTCGGCTCGATCGGTCTGACCACGGGCCTTGACCCGGCGATGACGCTCGGCTGTGGTGGGTACGGCGGCAACATCACGTCGGACAACATCACCCCTCGGCATCTCATCAACATCAAGCGCCTGGCCTACGAGATCACCCCGGCGTCCGACGCGGAGCCTGCGACGCGTCCGGAGGCTGTCACCACGCCTCGACCAGCAGCTATCGACGCCTCGACGCTCGCGAATCGTGTCGACGTGTTTCTGAGGACGCGAGGTCTCGCGGGCGGACCTCCGCCGCCTCAAGCGGCGCCCGTCCAGACCAGCCAAGATGGTGTGCAACCCTCGGCTCCCGTGGAGTTCGTGTGCGAGGATGACGTTCGGCAAGCGATAAGGGATGGTTGTCAGATTGTGATCGATGATCGGACGATCGTGACGCCGGCTGCCCGCGATGCAGGCGAACAGCATCGCGTGTTTGCCGACGCAGAACCGCCGCGCTAGCCGGGCAATACGCGGAGCCGCACCAGCGTCCACACGGCGGACACGAAGTCGACCCACGAGATCTTCTTCCCTTCGGACCGCGTCCGCCCGATATACGAGATCGGCACCTCGAAGATCGGCAGTCCTCGCGTGAGGAGCTTGGCGGTCAGCTCGGGCTCGACGTTGAACCGGTTCGCCTCGAGGCTCAGCGTCGTCACCACATTGCGTCTGATCAGCTTGTAACACGTCTCCATGTCGGTGAGCTGGGATCCGTAGAGAAGGTTCGTCAAGCCCGTCAAGAGTCTGTTACCGAAAAGGTTCTTGAACGCCATCGAGGGAGTCGGGCCGGTGAATCTCGAGCCGTAGACGACGTCAGCCTCCTGCCGTTCGGCTTCCTCCATCAGTGCCACGTAGTCCTCAGGGGAATACTCCAGGTCGGCGTCTTGGATGATGACGTACTCGCCGGTCGCTCGCGTAAATCCCGTCCGAAGGGCCGCACCCTTGCCCTGGTTGCGATCGTGCAGCACCACCACCCGGTTGGGATGGTTCATCGACCCGAGCAGATCGCGTGTCCCATCGGTTGAGTAGTCATCGACGATGATCACCTCTTTGTCGATGTCGACCGCATCGACCCTGTCGAGGAGTTGCTCAAGAGTGGCCAACTCATTGAAGACCGGAATCACCACCGAGAGACGCATCAGCGACCAAATCATACTCGGATGTAGAAACAACGTGCGCGAAAATCATGCGTTGTTGGCCCTGTGGATGGTTTGCACAGGCCGCGATCTTTCCGGCTGATGACTACAGGTCGCCTTGTAGACGCGCGCATCGGAAGGCCGGTCTGTGGTTTGCCGGGTATCGTACGTGCACGCTCGCCTGCGGTCGGCTGCCCTCTTCGGCGTACCTGCGACGCTCGTGTCTGTCGAGGTCGATGTGTCCTTTGGCCTTCCGGCGTTCTCGATGGTCGGTCTCCCAGACTCGAGCGTACGAGAAAGTCGCGACAGGGTCCGGAGCGCGATACAGAACTCCGGGTTCCCTTTTCCGGCGCACCGAATCACCGTGAACCTGGCTCCAGCCAGCGTACCAAAGCGAGGCACGTGGTTCGACCTTCCGATCGCCATTGGCGTCCTGGCGGCCAGCGGCTTGCTCGGGCGCCACGAATATGACGGCCTGCTTCTTGCCGGTGAACTATCGCTCGATTGGGCCATAAACTCGACCCGCGGAGTCCTCCCTATCGCACTTCTAGCCCGTCACCACGACCTCAGGCTACTCACTCCGCCGGGTCGGGCCCTTCAGGCCGCCGCCGTCCAGGGCCTCGACGTCGGCGCCTTGACCTCCTTGTCGCATGCGGTCGACGTGCTCCAGGACCGGGCGCTCGTTCGCCCAGTGACAGTGCGGCCGTTTCAGCCCGACCGCGGCGCGGCGGCGTCTGGCCAGGACATGTCCGATGTCAAGGGGCAACGTCTTGCACGTCGTGCGCTTGAAGTCGCGGCCGCGGGTCGTCACAACCTGCTCCTGGTTGGGCCGCCGGGCGCCGGGAAGCCCATGATGGTGAAGCGGCTGCCGGGACTCCTCCCCGCCACGACCTTCGATGAAGCGGTCGAGACCACGACCATTCATTCCGTCGTCGGTTTGATTCAAGACGACGGCGGGCTGCTCACGACGCGGCCTTTCCGCGCCCCGCATCACACGGCGTCCGATGTGGCGTTGGTCGGGGGTGGGGTGGAACCGCGGCCGGGTGAGGTCAGCCTCGCTCACAACGGCGTACTCTTCCTGGACGAGATACCCGAGTTTGGTCGCAGGGCGTTGGAGGTTTTGCGACAGCCCCTCGAGGAAGGCGTTGTTCGCATCGCTCACGCCGCCGGCGTCGCTGTTTTCCCGGCCCGGTTCATGCTGGTCGGCGCCATGAACCCTTGTCCCTGTGGATTCGCCGGAGACGAGTCCAGAGAATGCCGATGCACCCCCCGCCAGATCGAGCGATGCCCTGGTCGCCTCTCGGGCCCCCTGCGGGACCGATTCGACCTGACCGTCTCCGTCGGCCCGGTGCCCCAAGATGCACTGACGTCGACTGTAGGTGGCGAATCGACTCTTGACATCCGCCAGCGAGTCACGCGGGTGCATGACAGGCAGGCGGCTCGAGGTCGCTCCGAACCTCGCATGAGCAATGCGGATCTGAGCCACGCTCAACTTGCGACCTACTGTCGAATTGACCGAGCCGGCCGCCTCATCCTCGAGCGAGCCATCAGCCGTTTCCGGTTGTCGGCCAGGGGTTTTGACCGGCTGCGGCGTGTCGCCAGGACCCTGGCGGACCTGGAGGACGCAGACACGATCGGCGCGTCACACGTGACAGAAGCCCTGTCGTATCGAGATCGTGAACCCGGTACATAGTCGTTTCAGTTCCCCGCTTGGGAACGATCGCTGCTCGCAATTTCCTAATTCTTCAGCCCCGTGATAGGGTTTCTGGGACTTGCACGGCCGGTTCTGCCTATGATGCACCCGAAGCAACCTTCCCGCGTTGTCGTGAATCGAGTTAAACCCTTCTTCCAGCGTGTTAGTTCGGGCCGTCCGGGTCTTATGCCCGCACCCGTCGTGGTGGCTGTAATGGGCGCCCTGGTCGCTACGTTATCGAGCTTCCACCGGACTGCCAACACAGAGATCGGTCGATTGCGACTGCTCAGTGCCCAGCTCGAGGTGGAGAACTCCTCCTATCGAGTCGCAGCCAGCGAACTGAGCGAACGCATGATATCCCTGAGCAGCGAGATGTCTGAGCTGCCGGGACGGCCTGAGATCGACCCTGCGATATTGCGTTCGATGGCGCGCTTACCGAACGCCGACCGTGTCGAGTCGGCCGTCGGCGTTGGTTCGACGATGCCGTTCGACACGTTCGGGCGATTGGATGATCTCCTGAACTCTCTTGGTAGCCGGCTCGAACTGGTCCGTCGAGGCGTCGCCTACCGTGAAGCCTTGGCGGCGGCAACCCCCATCATTTGGCCGGCCGATGGGTGGATTTCTGAAACATACGGTTATCGCGAGGATCCCTTCACCGGTGAACGCGATTTCCACGCGGCGGTAGACATCTCGACCCATAAGGGGCGAGATGTCTACGCGACGGCAACGGGGCGCGTCCTCTCCGCCCAGCGCAACGGAAACTACGGCAACTTGGTGGAGATCGATCACGGCTTTGACCTGACGACTCGCTACGGACACCTCTCGGAGTTCGCGGTCTCCGTGGGCGACACCGTCCAGCGCGGGGATGTCATCGGTTACGTCGGTGCGACAGGCCGGGCCACCGGCTATCACGTACACTATGAAGTCCGGACGGCCAACCGAACGATCGACCCGATGCGGCTGCTCGCCCGATCCGACACGGCTTCCGAGAACTAACCCGCCGCCCCTGTCGCGCGGCTCCACCAATGGCCGCATGTTGCGAATGACCGGCACCCGACACTACAATCGACGGATACCCACACTAGTTTCGTCCCTCCTGTTGTTGGTGTGTCGTCCGAATCGGCCGTTGGTGCCGAACGCTCCCGTCGGCGTGCGTGACGGGACGTGTGCGGATCGACACGAAGCCTTGTGATGCTCGACACCGTCCTTGCCAAGATTTTTGGCACTCAGAACGAACGCGAGCTCAAGAAACTGTGGCCCGTGGTGGCCCAGATCAACGAGCACGAGGACGAGACCCGTACCTTGTCCGATGACCAGTTTCCTGAGCGGACCGTCGCGTTTCGCGAGCGCGTCGAGCGAGGCGAGTCGCTCGAGGACCTGATCCCGGAAGCCTTCGCCGTCGTTCGCGAGGCCGGCTGGCGGACGCTCGAGATGCGTCACTTTGACGTTCAGCTAATCGGGGGCATGGTCCTCCACGCCGGCACGATTGCCGAGATGAAGACCGGCGAGGGCAAGACCCTCGTCGCGACGCTGGCCGCCTACCTCAATGCGCTAGCAGGCAAGGGCGTCCACGTCGTCACCGTCAACGACTACTTGGCACGTCGCGACTCCGAGTGGATGGGGCGGATCTATCGCTTTCTCGGAATGACGGTTGGGGTCATTCAGCACGACATGCGGGATGCCGAGCGCAAGGCAGCCTACGCCTGCGACATCACGTACGGCACGAATAACGAGTTCGGCTTCGACTACCTGCGAGACAACATGAAGTTCGATATCTCGCAGTTCGTCCAGCGACCTCACAACTTTGCCATCGTCGACGAAGTCGACAGCATCCTGATCGACGAGGCGCGGACGCCGCTGATTATTTCCGGTCCCGCAGAGCAGTCAACCGAGCTCTATGCCGAGGTCGACCGGATTATTCCAAAGCTGAAGCCGGGGGCGGTCACGCAGGGGAATGTCCCCGCTGAGGAACGGGAGGCCTTGGAGACGACAGGCGATTTTCTCAAAGACGAGAAGCACAAGACTGTGGCCCTCACCGAGAGCGGCATGGCCAGGGCCGAGGAGCTCCTGGCCAGCCGACTGCAACCGGGGGGACTCTACGATCCCGTCAACATGCCCCTCCTCCACCACGTCAACCAAGCGCTCCGTGCCCACGCGCTGTTTCGGTGTGACGTCGACTACATGATCAAGGAGGGCCAGGTCGTCATTGTCGACGAGTTCACCGGGCGACTGATGCCGGGGCGCCGCTGGAGCGATGGGCTCCACCAGGCGGTCGAAGCCAAGGAGAAGGTGAAGATCGAACGCGAGAACCAAACGCTCGCCACCATCACCTTCCAAAACTACTTCCGCAAATACGCCAAGCTCTCAGGGATGACCGGCACGGCCGAAACCGAGGCGCCCGAGTTTGCCAAGATCTATGACCTGGACGTCATCGTCGCGCCGACCAACCGAAACCTCGTGCGGCTCGAAGAACCAGACTTGATCTATAAGACCTCCGACGAGAAATATCGGGCGATCGCGCTAGATATCAAAGAGAAGCAGGATGCAGGTCGCCCGGTTCTCTGCGGAACAGTGTCTATTGAGAAATCCGAGCGACTCTCCGCCGTTCTGAAGCGGAGTGGCGTCCGCCATGTCGTCCTCAATGCCAAGTATCACGAGCGTGAAGCCGAGATCGTGGCGCAGGCCGGACGTAAGGGAAACGTCACGATCGCTACCAATATGGCTGGTCGGGGAACCGACATCCTGCTCGGGGGAAATCCCGAACACATGGCCCGCCAACAGGCTCTCAAGGAAGAAGTCTCGGAGGAGCTGGCGAAGGAAGACTTTCGGGTCACTGACGACGACGTGTCCGTCTACTTCTCGCAGGAGGGTCAGTATTATCGAGTGCCGCGTGCTGATTGGGAACGAATCTTCATCTACTTCAAGCAACAGACCGACGCTGAGCACCAGGAAGTGGTCGATGCCGGCGGTCTCCACATCATCGGCACCGAGCGGCACGAGGCTCGGCGCATCGACAATCAGCTGAGAGGTCGCGCGGGACGTCAGGGTGACCCAGGGTCATCGCGATTCTATCTGTCTCTCGAGGACGACCTGATGCGGATCTTTGGGTCCGACCGAATCTCAGGGTTAATGGAGCGCCTCGGCATGGAAGAGGACGTTCCGATCGAACACAAGATGGTGACCCGAGCGATCGAGCGCGCCCAGAAGCAAGTTGAAGCCCAGCATTTTGCGGTCCGCAAGCATCTCATCGAGTACGACGACGTGATGAACAAACAGCGGGAGAACGTCTACACGCTGCGGCGGGAGTTGCTTGAAGGCAAGATCCGCATGGCCGACGGCAACGCGCCAAGCGGCGACGGGGAGCCCGAGCTCGTCGACACGCGCGAGTATTTGATGACGCTGGCCGAGGACGCGATCGAAGAACAGATCACCGCGTACTGCGGCGATGAGCTCGAGCCCGAGGAATGGAATACGGGCGGGCTCGTCAAGACACTTGGTGAGACGTTCGCGATCGCCCCGGAGCGTCTGGCCGGTGTCGACGTGGAGGAGAAGAACCCTCAAGAGATGCACGTTGCGCTTTGGGATGCAGCCCTGGCTCAGTACGAGGAGAAGCAAGGGGCTATCGACGACGAACTCCTGCGACGGGTCGAGCGAGACGTGATGCTGCAGATTGTCGATGTGCAGTGGAAAGACCATCTGTACAGTCTCGACCACCTCAAGGAAGGCATCAGCCTTAGGGGCTACGGTCAGCGTGACCCGCTCGTCGAGTACAAGCGCGAGAGCTTCACGATGTTTCAAGCGATGAAGGTTCGCATCGATGAGGAGACCGTCAAATACCTCTGGCGGCTCAGGCCTGTCGCAAAGGATGGCGGAGGTGTCCCGTCACAGCCAGCGATCCGTCGATCCACGCCAGTCTCATACAACGAACCTCGTCTATCATCCGGGTTTCCCGGAGAGGGGCCGGCGCCGGGTCGAACTGGCGGCGATGACGCGGCGGTCAAGACCGTTCGCCGTGACGTCGCCAAGGTTGGACGGAACGATCCATGCCCGTGTGGGAGCGGCAAGAAGTACAAGAAATGTCATGGGGTCTGACGATGGAGACAGTAACGAACCAAGCCGGCGCATCGATCACCACGAACCTCGACACGGCACTGACTTTCGATGACGTGTTGCTCGTGCCGCGTCACTCACAGGTGCTACCCAGCGCGGTCGACGTCTCGACGCAACTCACGCGCAACATCTCGCTCAACGTGCCCCTCGTGAGTGCCGCAATGGATACCGTGACCGAGTCCACAATGGCGATCGCCATGGCACAGGTCGGGGGCATCGGGATCGTGCACAAGAACCTCGACATCGCCGAGCAGGCCTCAGAGATCGACCGGGTGAAGCGCTCGGAGAGCGGGATGATTGTCAACCCGATCACCCTCTCGCCGAAGAGCAGCGTGTTTCAGGCTCTTGAGCTGATGAAGAAGTATCGGATCTCAGGCGTTCCGATCACCGAGGACGGCCGCAACGAGGGACGGCTGGTTGGCATCCTGACAAATCGAGACCTGCGTTTTCACGGTGACAACAACCGGCCGATCTCGGAGGTCATGACCCACCAGAATCTGATCACGGTTCCGGTTGGCACGACGCTGAACGAGGCAAAGGAGATCCTGCATCGCCATCGTGTCGAGAAGCTCCTCGTGGTGGACAACGATTTCAACCTACGCGGCCTCATCACCGTCAAGGACATCCGAAAGGCGATCAAATACCCAAGGGCCTCCAAAGACTCCCTAGGACGGTTGCGGGTTGGCGCGGCGGTTGGCATTGCGGGCGACACCGTGGAGCGTGCCGAGGCGCTCGTCGCCGCCCACGTGGACGTGCTGGTGCTCGATAGCGCGCACGGTCACTCGCAGAACGTGCTCGACATGGCCCGCCGGCTCCGTCGGGACTTCCCGTCCGTCGACCTGATCGCCGGAAACGTCGCCACGGCCGCTGGAGTGGAGGCGCTCGTTGATGCGGGTGTCGATGCCATCAAGGTGGGGATCGGATCAGGTTCGATCTGCACCACTCGGATCGTCGCGGGCATCGGCGTCCCGATGGTGACGGCCCTCTCGAATTGCGCTCAGGCCGCTGAGCGGCACGGGGTACCGATTATCGCTGACGGGGGCGTCCGCTACTCTGGCGATATCACGAAGGCCCTCGCGGTCGGCGCAAGCGCCGTCATGATCGGGAGCCTCTTTGCCGGAACGGACGAGAGTCCTGGCGAGCTGATTCTGTATCAGGGGCGGAGCTTCAAGGAGTATCGCGGTATGGGGTCGATCGGCGCGATGCGTCAGGGCAGCCGCGACCGGTACTTCCAGGAGGAGTTCGATCTCGAGAGTCAGGCGCGCGACGATGCGGCTCAGAAGCTCGTCCCCGAGGGCATCGAGGGACGTGTCTCCCACAAGGGCACGGTGGCCGCCATGATCCATCAACTGGTCGGCGGTCTACGGGCGGGCATGGGATATTGCGGGTCAGAATCCCTGACGGCGCTTCAGCAGAACGCGGAGCTCATGAGGATCACCCCGGCCGGCGTCCGCGAGAGCCATGTGCACGACGTCGTCATTACGAAGGAAGCGCCCAACTATCGAAGCGAGTAGAGCGATCACAGCTCGAAGCCTCAACTCCCTTCGGGTGCCCCTGAAATCCTGATCTCCCGATCATCACCACCGAGGTCGTCGATATGGACGCAGATTGCGTCGGCGGGGTGCTGCGCCAAGCGGTCAGCCCACTCAACGGCCACGATCGAAGACGGCGTCGACAGCTCCTCCAAGCCGAGGTCGGCGACGTCGTCGGGCCCTAGACGGTAGAGATCGACGTGCTGGACCGTGAGGAGCCGACCGGTGTAGGGCTGCACGAGCGTGAATGTCGGGCTGGAGACCCGGCTCGAATCTCCGTCGACCCCCTTGACCAGCCCTCGAACGAAAGCGGTCTTTCCCGCACCTAGATCACCAAAGAGCAAGATGACTGAGCCACCGGCCAGTCGCCGCCCGAGCTGTGTCGCTATGCCGGCGGTGTCCGACTCACTTCGACTGTGATGGGTTGACGAACCTGTGGTCACGTTGCGTCTTCATCGACATCGTCGCGATCGTCGTCCTGCACCGTCTCGGCAAGGGCCTCGCCTAGGTGCTTGACCACGTCCGTTGCCATCAGAGCAACCGCGCCGGGCTCGTCCGCCGCGATATCACCAGCCAGACCGTGAACATAGACAGCCACCTGGCACGCAACCTCTGCCCGACCGAGCTGTCCGAGCCACGCGGCGGTCACACCGGTCAGGACGTCGCCCACTCCTCCGGCGGCCATCGCGGGATTCCCTGTCAGGTTGAGCCAACAGGCTCCATCTGGACCGGCGACCACTGTATTGGCGCCCTTGAGGATCACGGTCACGTGGTGATCGACCGCGAATCGACGCGCCACCCCGATGCGGTCGGACTGCACCTCGGCCGAGGTGAGTCCGCAGAGTCGTGCCATCTCCCCAGGGTGTGGCGTGACGATCGTCTCACGTTCTGTCCTCAAGGCGAGTACGGCGGGCTCGCTTCCCAGCACATTCAGCGCATCGGCGTCCAACACCAAGGGCACCTCAGCACGCTCGACCAGCCCTGCAACGATCTTGGCCACACCGGGTGTGGTCCCCAGACCCGGTCCAACGGCTAGGACGTCGCACGGGAAGTCGAGAATCGACTCGAGACCATCCGCGGACAGCGTGCCATCGTCCATGTCGGGAAGCGGCAACGTCATGTACTCCGGCGCGCCGGCCGCTACGCTCTCGATACACCTCTGCGGCGTCGCCACGGTGACGAGGCCCGCACCTGAACGCAACGCCCCCAGCCCCGCCAGAACCGCCGCACCCGTCTTTCCGACACTCCCGGCCACCACCAGCACATGGCCAAAATCTCCCTTGTGCGAATCGCTCGGACGGTCCGGGATGACCTGTCGGACCTCTTCTGGCGTAATCACGTCCAAGCGCTCGCCCGGCACACTCTCGATGACCGACGTAGGTATGCCGATATCAGCGACCACGAGCTCCCCCGCCCAGCTTTCGCCCGGCGGCACCAGTAGGGATACCTTTGGAGCCGCCAGCGTGACGGTGATCTCCGCCTCTATCGCGTCATATCCAGACCCAGAGTCAGATTCGGCGTTCGCCTCTCCGCCGGCGGCGACGAGTGGGAGTCCCGTCGGCATATCGATCGCCACGACCGGCATGTCCGACGCGTTCACGTCGGCAATGACCGTTTGCAGGCGCCCGTCGACCGGTCGACTGAGGCCCGTCCCGAGCATCGCGTCGACCACCAGATCACAGGAAAGCACTTCGTCGCGTACGGCTTCCCACGACCTGGGACCATCCTCGTCGTCGTCAGGCTCGGCGACTTCAACCAGAGGGAGGCCGAGCTTCTGAACAATGCGAAGGTTGACTGCCGCGTCACCACTGACTGCCTCGGCACGCCCCAGCAAGAACGTCAGGACCTCGACGCCCTGCTGCCAGAGGTGTCGGGCCGCGACAAATCCATCTCCCCCGTTCTTCCCGAGGCCACAGAGCACCGCCACCCGCCGCTCCGCGAGGTCACCGAAGGTCGCGTGTATGGCCGACACGACCTGATGCCCAGCATTCTCCATGAGTACGATCGAGGGAATCCCGATGTCCTCGATCGCTCGCCGGTCAGCTTCCCGCATCTGCTCCGCGCTGAGCACTCTCATCGGTTCTCGTCTCTCTGGGTGAGTCGCGCTCGGATTATATGCCTGGCCAGGCGATAATGGACTGAATGGAACAGGCGACAGTCAACGTCAACGGGGTGATTACGGCCGCCGCCGACGCCGTCGTACCGGTATTCGATCATGGGTTTCTCTACGGCGAAGGTATCTACGAGACACTGCGTACCTACAATCACCGGCCGTTTCTCCTTGATCGGCATTTGCGTCGACTCAGAGCCTCGGCCGACCGTATCGGCTTGTCGATTCCGCAGAGCGACACCGAGCTGACCGACTCGATCGCGAGCACGATGGCGCACGTTGGGCGCGACGCCGAGCACTACATCCGGCTGCTCGTCACCCGTGGAGTGGGCGAGCTCAGCTACGACCCGACCACCTGTCCTCAGCCGACCATCGTCATCATCGTCAAGGCGCATCGCGAGAGCGATCCAGATGCGCAGACCCAAGGGATCACGCTCATCATCTCTTCGGTTCTGAGGAACCATCCTGGCGCGATTGACCCTCAAATCAAGTCAAACAACCTATTGAACAACCTGCTGGCGATGCAGGAAGCGATACGGGCGGGGGCGCAGGAAGCACTCATGCGTAACTATCGGGGTGAGATCTCCGAGTGTGCCCAGTCGAATTTCTTTCTCGTCAGAAACGGCGAGGCCCACACCCCGCCACTCGCCTCCGGGCTCCTCGAAGGCGTCACTCGGAACTTCCTGTTCGACGTCGGACGGCTTACAGGGATTGCCGTTCAGGAAACCGTCCTTGGAGACCA
>Ga0310123_10002620_pt1 | contig 14225 bp, 8 predicted proteins | sample CB6_AW_1057_MG_FD_203505 | JGI IMG/M metagenome (GOLD analysis project Ga0310123, IMG submission 203505) | Marine microbial communities from Western Arctic Ocean, Canada - CB6_AW_1057 | ecosystem: Environmental > Aquatic > Marine > Oceanic | place: Canada: Western Arctic Ocean | collected... | reverse complement strand
ATTTAAGCCAACTAGGCCATGAATGGCCTCATTCTGGATTTCCAGGTCCAGATCCCTTATGACTTTAAATTTCCCGTAGCTTTTGTTTAACCCGGAAACGGATATTGCGGCTGTGCCACTGATTTTATTCATGGACTAAAAGGAAAAGCTTAATAATAAGTCGCTCTTGGTTAATACCCAGTTTTGCTCAGCAGGAAATGACTTGGCTTTGATTCTGTTAATTTACGAACAGTTGGTCGACCTGGATCTCCTGGACCGTACCAAATTGTTCTAGTTCTTCTACGTCAATAATGGATAGATCACCGACAATAGAGATCAGTTTCGCTCGATTCTTCACATGTTGTTCCTGGAACTCCAGTAAGTCTTCCATGCTAGCATTCTGCAGCTGCTGGTAGCGGGCTCTCCGGGGATCCGTTTCAAATCCCATTCGTTCCCAACTCCGAACTGCTCCAATGACTTCGCGGAAGTTCAGCTTGGAAGTTCTATAACGGTTGAGCAGGGAGTTGACGGACTCTTCGAATCTTTCCGAGGAAGAGGGCATATTATCGATAAGATCGATAAAGGCCTGCAACGCATCCACTGTCTTGTCAGTCTGGGTGCCGATAGCTCCAAGCACAAGGTTCTCGCCATTCAATCTGCCGCCTTGGGCATAACGCGCCGAAGCTGAATAGGCTAATGCCCTAGCTTCTCTGAGCTCCTGAAAAACTACGCTAGACATGCCGCTACCAAAGTAATTGGTATAGAGAGAAGATATTACACTCTCTTCTTCGTCAAATATGCCATCGGCAAATTCAATTCGAACCTGTGCTTGTGCTGTCTGCTGATCCACGACCAATAGCTCTGTATCATCCACTTGGCGTGCCCGCCTGAATTGGAATTCCGGCGTATCTTGAAGCTCGTCTCCTATTATGTGATTACGGCGAAGTACCTCGACAACGTCCTCTAATGGAAGAGAGCCGGTGTAGGCTATGGTGTGGTTGTAGGTCAACAGCTCTGAAGGCAGCGTTAACAATTCATCGAGAGTGGTTTCCTTGATTTCTTCGCTGGTGAGTGCTTCCAGCATTGGTGACTTTTCACCATAACGATTGAAGAGATAAAGAGCTCGAGCAATCGCTGGTGGCGAGCTTTTCTGGTCCTCCCTTGTTTTCAATAGTATGTCCTTGAGTTGCTCCAGCGTTTCCTCTTCAGTGGTCGGCGTCTTAATTAGATCCAAGGCCAACTCTAAAGAGTTTTCGAATTGTTCGTCTAAACCAGAAACAGCTATAACAGAGGAGTTCTCACCTGAGCCAAATCGAAATTGAGACCCCATGCGGTACCATTCCTTCTGCAATTCTTCATTGCTCATATTCTGTGTGCCAGCTACGTCCATTAGGGCAGCGGACAACCCAAGCTTTTTGATTTCCTCTGTTCCTACGTCCACATTAATGGATAAGGTAAAGAGGTCATTTAATGGGTTGGGGGCATAGTACAACTCTATGCCGTCGCCGAATTCAACTACACGGTAATCAGTATCGGTTTCGACAAAAGAAGGCTCAATTTCAGAGTAGTCCATTGCTAGCACCTGGCCTGCAAATTCTGACTGACGAGCTGGATCAATAGTAACTGGATCAATCTGTGGTTTATCAACTGGCGGCACTTCATGTTGTGCGTCAATCCGATACACTGCGACATAATTGTTTTCGAAATACCTGTTAGCTACATCGATGACATCCTGTTTGGTGAGTTGCTCCATGCGGCTGATTTCGGCGATGTGGTGGTTCCATTCAGCCCCTTCTATGAAAGCTTGGCGCATTATGCTGACCCTGGCTGTGTTGAATTCCAGGCCAGCTTTCTGGTTCTTTTTAAAGTCATTTATAATGGCGGGAATGATCCAATCTTCGAAACCCCCGGCTTTAATGATGTCAATTTGCTCTAGTAGTAACTGTTCGACTTCTTCAAGGGTTTGATTCCGCTTTGGTACTCCGTAGAGCTGTTGTACCCCATGATCATTTAGAAAAAGGGGGGATGACCCTGCATTGGTAACCAATTGTTGCTGATTGAGATTGAGATTGATTAGCCCAGCGCTACTGTTGTCGAGAATCATGTCCACCAGTATCAGAGCTTCTTTGTCTGGACTGGCATTACCGGCAGTACGAAAAGCGATCTGTACTTGCTCTTCCCCCGGATATTGGACAGTCCTTCGTTCAGCGTCCTGAAGCGGTGGTTCATCCCAGGGACCTACTTCAGGAATAGGCCCGGGCTCCCACTGCCCAAATTTCGCACTGATAAGCGCAATCGTTCCCTCGATGTCGATGTCACCGCTGATAAAGATACCCATATTGTTGGGCACATAGTACGTATCGAAGTAATCTTGGATGTAAATCAGGGAAGGGTTTTTCAAGTGTTCGACGGTACCAATTGTAGGTTGTTGGCCATAAGGATGAACTTTCCAGAGAAGTTCATCGACCGCCGTTCCTATGATCCGGCCTCCGTTATCAAGGGTACGGTTTTTTTCCTCGTATACGGTTTCCAGCTCAGTATGAAACAACCGAAACACAGGATCCACGAACCGATCCGATTCAATCTCCACCCATTGGTTTAACCGATTGGATGGAAGGCCCACTTTGTAAACTGTCTCTTCGTACCAGGTGTGAGCATTCAGCGCAGTGCCTCCCATGCTGTTATAAAGCTTGTCAATCTCGTTAGGGATCGCATACTCCGCTGCCTGCTGGGCTACGCTGTTGATTTCAGCATAGATCTCAGCGCGACGAGCATCGTCCGTTTCCCTGAAATGCTCCTCGTAAAGTTCAACAATGCGGTCTATATAGGGTTTCTCCGCCTGGTAGTCCAGAGTGCCTAGGCTCTGGTTACCCTTGAAAAGCAAATGCTCCAGGTAGTGAGCCAGCCCAGTGGCATCGGCAGGGTCATGTTTACTCCCTGCACGTACCGCGATTTCCGCATAAAAGCGGGGCTCTTCGTGGTTCTCGGTGAGGTACACATGCAGTCCGTTGTCCAGCTCGTAGATGTGGGTATTCAGCGGATCATTTTCGTTCTTTGTGTTTATCCGCCTGTACCCGATCGATTCGCTAACGCCTGAATTGCTCATTAACTGGGCTGATTCAGAGCTGTCAGATCTAGTCTGATCGCTACATGCGGTAATTACCAAAAGAAGGAAAGACAGGAGTAAAACTTTGTACGACTCCTTTGCTGAAATACGGGTTCTCATGTTGAAACTCCTGGGGATGGTTGCAGCTATAACATACCTTAGTTTGGGAGATTATCCGATATTACACGCATGATCTGCACCTGTTGTTGTTCGCCATCGGTGCTGGAAGCGGTTAAGGTGAAGTTAATGGCGTTGCTTTGCTCCTGAGCAAATCGATCATACTGGGCTAGTTGTTCTTGATTCAGGTCATTGCCAAGGCGGCTTCTGGCCCGCTCGAAAGCGAGTTCCCGGTCCCCCATCGCCTCAGTCAGACTGCCGTTAGTTGAGACTATGGCGCCGAAGCTGTTGCTCGCTGAATACAGCTCCTCCATTAATACGTCGAGGACAAGTTCTTGGGTCAATCCAGAAATAGTACTGTTATTACCCGCAAACATACCAGCGTAAGTGTTGCGGGTGGATTGTTGGTTTGCAGCTAATTCATAGTCCTGCAATTGTTCTAATTGTTCTTGGGATAGTATTTGGGACAGGTTGTTAAGTAACGCGTTTGGCCCGAAATAGGCTGCCGCAATTTCAGGGGACAAGTCTCCCGAGATCATATCCCGCAATAATTGCAGGCGATTTGCGGTGAAATCAACTATCGCCGCTCCTACTGTTTCGCGCGCGGTTGGACTTAACCGGGCTACATCGAAAAAATCGCTGTAGTTGCTATCGACACTTGCTTCTGCGATCGTAAAAGCAGCATCGGGATCTGAAAGGACATTCATTCCCCCTTCGCGGCGCTGTCGAGGAGGATTGTTCAGCGCCACTTCCCGACGCGCCCGTTCCAGTAGCAGCTCGTAATCCGGATTAACCTGTTCCCGTGCTTCCTGCAGGGCTTCACTTAGATTATTTAACTGGGTTGCCGTAGAGAGCAATTGTGTTTCCAATTCTGCCAGGCGGGCGTTCCATTCCATCCGCTGACGGGTGTATTCCTCAGCCTGCTTGTTTAGTTGTTCTCGATAACCTAAAGCAGTTTGCAATTGCTCTTTCAACTCAGCATTAGTAGTGCGCAGGTTCAGCGTGGCGATAGTGAGTCCAGCTAACAAAATGCTAATTGTGATGATGATAGGTTTCATTGTTGTCGTTGCCGTTTGATCACCCGATTCGTAATGGTAGTGTCTGTATTTTGGGCTTTATCGGCAAAATGGCCGCCAAACAAGCCAGTAGAAATAAAGTTTTGTATACCATACAAGCTCCGAATCGTTATAGTAAGAAAAACGGAACGAAAATCAAATTGTGATCCCTCGTGCCCAATGAGCGTTTGATCGCTAATTGTGAACGGGAATAGGGATTTACAGCGTATAATTAGATAGTAACTCCCTTGTGCCCCAGAATGTCAAATATGGTTATGCTAAAACTTCGTAAATTACTGATATTGCAGTCTTTTATGTGCACGCTTGCGGCCTGTACGGCGGCTTCGTACCAGCGCAGTGCCGATGAGGAAAGCTACCAAGCCATCACCGAAAAGGCAGATTTGGTGCCTGGAGTGAGTAATCAAGTGGTAATCGACGAAGATAAACTGGTCGATCTAAGTGGATTTGCCGTCAATAGTGATTCGTTCGATTTTTTAGATAATGAAGCTGATAGCGAAGTTGATGCTCGTATTGTCAGCCTAAACGATGCGCTTAATCTCGCTTTTCAACATAGCAAGGACTTCCAAACTCAGAAAGAACGCCTCTATCTTGAAGCGCTGGCTTTGACCTTTGATCGCTATCGCTACGTTCCTACTTTCTCCGCGGCTGCTGGCGGTGACTATCGATGGGATTCCCAGGACAAGTTTGTGCAGGACATGCAGGCTCTTACCGGTATTGAAAATATCAATACCAGTGAATCCACTTTTTCCAATACCAGCCTCGGTGCACGCTACTTACTGAAAAGTGGCGGTGCGGTGGCTTTGAATCTCACCAACAACTTCACTCGCTTTCTTACCGGGGACATCAGCGAAATTGGAACAGGAGCATTGATCGGATCTTTCACCCAACCATTGTTGCGGGGCTTCGGTAGTGACATTGAAACCGAGGCGTTACTGCAGGCCGAACGGGATCTGCTTTATCGGTTAAGAGATTTTACCCGTTTTCGTAAGAATTTTGCCGTAAGGGTTGCCTCCGATTATTACTCTGTACTACTGAACAGGGAAACATCCAGAAACTACTATGCGGGCTTGTTGGCGACAAATCTCTCATTGGAAAGAGAGCAAGCGTTTCAGGCGGAAGGATTAACCACGTTGCTCCAAGTGGGTCGTCTTGAACAATCATCCTTGCAGGCAGATCTGCGATGGACTTCTTCTATAACCCGTTATAAGCGTAGTCTAGATAATTTTAAGATACTAATCGGGCTTAATGCCGATGATAACATTATGCTCGGTGATGAAGAGATGGTGCTTATCACGGAAACGGGTATGGATAGCCCTGATATCAGTTTGGAACAGGCAACTGAGATGGCAATCCAGACCCGATTAGACTTGTACACATGGCTGGACCGCGTTCAAGATAGTGCTAGAAGGATAGAATTAGCCGCTAACTCACTGAGCCCGGCATTGGACTTGAGCCTAGTTGCTTCAGTTCCGAATTCGACAACGCAGAATCTGGGTGAGCTAGATTTCGAAAATACCGTATATACGGCGGGCTTGGACCTGGATTTGCCTCTAGATACAAAGTTGGAACGCAATAATTATCGCCGTAGTTTGATTGACTACGATGCTGCTACCAGAGACTATCTGTTAGCACTTGATGACATTAAGTTGGATGTTTTGGATACATGGCGGAGAATGAATGAAGCGCGCAAGAGTTACGATATCAATGTTACTAGCGTGGAAATTAACGAGCGGCGAGTCGAGGAAGCTGAGCTGCGCGCTGAATTGGGCCTAGGTGATATTCAAGATACCGTAGACTCACAGAATGATTTAACAGCAGCACGAACCCAACGAGTTAGTTCTCTTATAGAACACAATATTTCAAAACTTGAATTCTGGAGAGATGTGGGATTGTTATACGTAGACGACAACGGTCAGTGGGAGGAAGGCATTAATGAACCCCGATAGTCAGGACATGCTGGCGAAGCTGATGGCAAACATGAAAAAGACAGTCGCTGATCTGAAGGCTCGGTATCTTGCGGCCAGAAAAACTACCCAGTACACCATCGCTGCTGGTAGTGGTGTTGTACTACTTTTAATACTTGGATTTTTTAGTGGAGGTCCTTCGACCATCGAATCCACTATTACTTTCGAGGCACGCCGAGGTGATCTGGAAGTTACAGTTCTGGAAGGAGGGGCGCTGGAGGCGCTGCAATCTCAAGAGATCCGATCCCGCATTAAAGGGCGGGAAGGGGTAAAGATTCTTTCTATTGTCGAAGAGGGTTACCAGGTCACTCCGAGGGATGTAGATGCTCGGTTAGTCTTAGTGGAATTAGACAAGTCGCAATTGATAGATCAGCAATTGAACCAGGAGATTGCCGTAGAAACAGCGGAAGCCACCTATATAGAAAGAAAAGCCCAGTATGAAATTCAACTCAATGAGAATGTGACAGCCTTGAATGATAGGCGCCAGGATATGCGTTTCACGAGGCTAGATTTTGAAAAATTTCTTGGTGGCAATATTGTGAATGAAATTATCGCCCAGTTGGAAATCGAGGAAAGGGTAGCAAAAGCGGAAGCTCCAGATCTGGCAGCATTGTCAAAGCCCCTCAACTCAGCTCTCGAAGGCCTCGAAGCTGAAATTGAACCCAAGCCGTTGTTTGATCCGATCGACTTGGATTCTATGCCGCCACCAATGCGTGAACGTATAGAAGAAATGATGGCTGATAACGGTGGGCAGTTACCGAAAGAGATACTTGAAAACATGCAACGATTTTCTCAGGGCGGGTTTACTGGTAGTGGTTTTCCCTCCGTCGCCTTGGGTGGGAGTCCGCAAGGGCAGGGTGGTTTTGGTCGTGGCCGGCGCGCAGGACAGGGCCAGAGACAAGTTGAAGATGCAAGTCCTACAAGACTTGAAGCTCCTCAGTTAACGCTGCAACCGTTGATCCCGGAGGGTATTGATATTGAGGTGTCTTTATTGATGGATGACAGTTACATGGCTATTCGCGATACCTTAGATTTTACTCGGTATGCTAACATCGACCAGTTAGAAGACGGGGAAGCGAAGCAGCAATTACGTAATTTGTTGGATGAGCTTCAGGTTTCTCAGGAAGAATACTTCCTTGCCCAGGACCGTATCGAGGGCCAGCGGCGGTTGGAAGCTCGGGGGTTTATTACGCCAACGGAGCTTGAAGCGGAAGAATTAAATCTCAGTAAGGCTAGGAACAGGCAAGCGCAAAAGGAAACCGCACTAAGTTTGTATATCCAATACACTTTTCCTAAGGATGCTGAACAGAAATTATCTGAATACGAAAATGCGATAATGAGTTATCAGCGGCAACTGAAGGAGAATATCGCAGAGCAAGCCCAAGACGAAGCCCGTTTCAGTTCGGCCGCGCGCAAGTTTAATCTTGAGCGGGTTAAGTTGACTGATATTAATGAACAGCTAGAATTTGCCACCATTCGTGCCGAGCTGCCAGGAATGGTTGTTTATGGTGCGGCCGATCAGAACCAGGCACGTTATCGGGGCAGCAGCAGTCAAGAGGCGATCCAGGAAGGGGCAACGGTCCGGGAACGACAAGCCATCCTGACCATCCCTGATATGCGTGAAATGGCAGTGAAGACCAATATCCATGAATCGGCTGTACAACGCGTAGCGGTGGGTCAAGCTGTTAGGGTCGGAATTGATGCTTTTCCCGATGAACGATTAACTGGAGTAGTGACAAAGGTTGCTGTAGTAGCCGATTCTGCGAACGCATTCATGAATCCGGACCTAAAAGTCTATCCTACCACTATCAAGATAGAAGGCACCTACGACTGGTTGCGTCCAGGCATGAGTGCCGAGGTCGAGATACTTGTAGAGAAGCTTGAAGATGTAATTTACGTCCCATTGCAGGCTGTGACTTATTGGGATGATAAACGAGTCGTTTATGTTGATAATTTTGGAAACCCGGAACGGCGCGAAGTTGAAGTAGGGGCGTTCTCTGATTCGTTCATTGAACTTACCAGCGGGCTGAGAGCGGGAGAAGAAGTATTACTGTTGCCTCCCCAGCAGAGCCTTACCGATATAAGCTTTTAGTGTCAGTCTTTTCGAGCGTCCAGAAATGACAGCTCTCGATATGCAACTCAATGAGGGGGCTTCTCGCCCGACTGCGCCGCTCGGAAATGAAGTCGTAGCAAGCGTTGAAGGAATTCGCAAGACCTATTACATGGGATCGTTAGCGGTCGAAGTCCTTCACGGGATTTCCCTCGATTTTTATTCGGGAGATTATGTTTCCATTAGGGGTCCCTCGGGTTGTGGTAAATCAACTCTCATGAATATCTTAGGTTGCTTGGATCAGCCTACCGAGGGGAAGTACTATCTTGGCGACGAAGATACCTCGACTATGGAAGATGATGAATTATCCGCGATTCGCGGCGCTCGCCTCGGTTTTATCTTCCAGTCTTATAACTTGATACAACAACTTAACGTGCTTGAAAATATCGAGATGCCCCTATTCTATCAGGGATACACAGAGTCAGAGAGTAACGAGATAGCCTTGAGTCTGGCTGAACGAGTGGGCTTGAGCGACCGAGTGGGCCACAAACCATACGAGTTGTCGGGTGGACAGCAACAGCGGGTTGCAATAGCTAGAGCTCTAGCCGTAAATCCGTTGATTATTCTCGCGGATGAGCCTACGGGCAACCTGGATTCTAAGTCAGGATCAGAAATATTGGATCTTTTTGATGAATTGCATGCTCAGGGTAAGACGTTATTGACAGTAACGCATTCCGATGAGTTAGCGGAACGGTCTATGCGCGAAATCAAGTTGCGCGATGGTGAGATAGAGAGCGATGAACGAATTAATTCTTGATACCCACGCTCATTCTGCAAGTAATGGCGGACGCTCAAAATCGCTCTCGGGTACAAACTTGGTGCGCTTTAAAAAAATTATCGATGTAGGCATCAAGAATATTTTTTCCCATGGGCTACGCTCGATGCTTACCGTGTTAGGCATCGTCATAGGGGTGGCTGCTGTGATCGCTATGCTTGCAGTCAGTGAGGGAGCTAGCTATGAAGCCCAGCAACAGTTTCGTGATCTTGGGGCGAGTAACATCCTACTTAAGAGTGTAAAACCTGCTGAAGTCGAAGAGAGTACAAGCCGGGGATTTGGGCCTCCTCAGGCAGTGGTCTATGGGCTTACGAACGCTGATATCACCACTATTCGTGACACCATTCCTAGTATTTCCAATGTCATTGCTTCTCGTATTATAAAGAAAAACGTGTGGAATCTCGGCTTGAACATAAACACCGATGTGGTCGGCACCTCTGTCGATTACCCGATTTCGCGGAACTACAACTTGCGTGCCGGCCGATTCTTCAGCGAATCGGAGATGCGTGATCATGCCAACGTGGTCGTGTTAAGCGATGAGGTGGCTGATGCGCTTTTTCCTATTGATAATCCAATAGGACAATCTATTAAGATCGATAGTGACTACTACAATATAGTCGGCATCATGGAGTCGGAGGGGTTCTCAAACCTTGGGCAAAGCCAGGCCGGCAGTTCTAATGCAGCCCCGAATCGTATTTTTATTCCATTCACTGCTTCGAAAAGTCGGTTCGGTGAAACCACCACTCGGCAAACAGCTGGAGGTATGGAGTCAGAAACTGTAGAGCTGCACGAAGCGATCATTCAAGTGGCAGGGCAGGAATTGGTTATTGAAGTCGGTGAAATTATAGAGCAGATTCTGCAGCGCCGTCATAAAGAAATTGACTACGAGATAGAAATACCTTTAGCTTTGTTGAGGCAGGCGGAAGAAAGCGCGTTAAGAGACCAGATTGTAGCTGGTGCTATTGCGGGTATATCGCTGCTGGTAGGTGGTATCGGCATAATGAATATTATGCTGGCTAGCGTTACCGAACGGACTCGCGAAATCGGTATTCGCCGGGCAATGGGAGCCAAGAAGCGGGACATCATTACTCAGTTTCTGGTAGAAGCAGTCATACTCTCTGGCGTGGGAGGGTTAATAGGCGTAGTACTTGGAGTTGTTATACCGTTCATTATTTCCACTTTCTGGGGTATGACTACGATTGTAACGCCCATAGCACCGATACTGGCCTTCTCCATATCAGCGATGATTGGGGTTATCTTCGGAATTTATCCTTCCATGAGAGCGGCGGACATGGACCCTGTGGAAGCTTTACGCCACGAATAATGTTCTGGGTTGTCGGAAATATTATTAAAGCAATTACCCGGGAACTCCCACGAAATTGTATGGTACTTAGATTTCTGCTGTGACTCGTAGCCTCCAGTATATATTGATGGTCATCCTCGCATTGAACGCAGGATCAATTGGTGTAGCTGCAGATAACAATATTACATGGGAACGCTATGATGAATCAGCGGATCTCACCGCCCTTGCTGCTCATCAAAACGAGAGCATGCATTATCAGTTGCTTCTCTCTAAGGTGCTCGACAAGAACACTTTATGGGAGCCTTTTGTCCAAGAGCTCGAAGCTTTCAGTCATGAATACTATGAATCACTTAAACCCCTAATATTAGATAAACCTATTAACGAGATTCAACGTGTCGTTGCTGAAGGCAGTCTAAGCTACGAAACGCTTGCCACTTTTTACATTTATCGCATTAGAGAAATCGAAACGGATAATAAGCGATACATCAACGCGGTAATTACCCTCAATCCTAGCGTATTGACCCGTGCCCGCATGCTGGATGAGCAACGCAGGCAGGGCAGGGAAATTGTGCCCGACTCAATATTTGGGATACCGGTATTGCTAAAGGACAATGTCGGTGCGTTGGGGATGGCTACCACTGCCGGTGCTGTCGCGCTACAGCACAATTTCACTAGTAATGCCTTCATTACAAACCGTTTGATAGAAAATGGCGCAATCATTCTCGGTAAGGCAAATCTTAGTGAGTGGGCTTACTTTTTTTGTGAAGATTGCCCTTCCGGATACAGTGCCATGGGAGGACAGACCTTGAATCCCTACGGGCGGTTCGATTTTGGTACAGGTGGTTCCAGTTCTGGCAGTGGCGCGGGTACGGCGGCTAATTTTGCTACGGTAGCTGTAGGGTCTGAAACTTCTGGGTCAATCCTATCTCCAGCAAGCGCCAATTCTCTAGTCGGTCTCAAACCTACAACCGGTTCACTTAGCAGGAGTGGAGTGGTACCTATCTCGTCGACACTTGATACCACTGGGCCGATTACCCGGAATATAGCTGATGCAGTAATACTCTTTAATGCTATGGTCGGGTTTGATGAAAATGATATGGCCATGCCGCTTCTTAGCGCGGACTTGTCATTGATATACCGTACGGTAGACCTAAATGGTAAACGTCTGGGTGCCTTGGAAAATTTTTCTGATAATGAGTTTTACCAGGAAGCGCTGGAGATGCTATCTGAAAATGAAGCTTCTATCGTTGATGTCATAATGAACTATGAGCGCAATGAAGGGTTCAGTGATTTATTAGGAAGTGAAATGGTGAGAGACCTGGCACTTTATCTGGAAGCTTATTCTGCGAAAGAAGTAGAAATTGATTCTATTGCTTCTCTGCGAAAATTTAACGAAATGGATCTCGATCTGCGAGCTCCGTATGGTCAAGAATTAGTAGATATGATGGATGAACTTGCACTCGCTCCCGCAGATGTGGAATCTCTAAGAGACGAGTTACAATCCAATGCTAAAGGTGCGCTGGAATATCTATTCACCGAACTCGAACTCGATGTGCTGCTATCAATCAATAATCGGCACGCTAATATCGCAGCACTGGCTAATTACCCCGCATTAACAATTCCGTTGGGTTACGAAGCCTCTGGCAGACCAGTTGGCCTAACCCTGATTGCACCGTCTTTCCAGGAACAGGCTCTAATAGATATTGGCGTAAGGGTTGAACAACTTACCCAGGCGCGCAGAATTCCAACGCTCTATCAATAATTTAGTCAATCTCCGATACCATATACTTGTGGCTGCTTTTACCAGTAGTTTTCAATAGTGATATGTCCTGGCGTGCGGCGGCGATTCTTGGTGAAATCTTGATTCTTTAACACTTCTACCGAATCCTTAACCATATCCGGATTGCCGCACAACATAATATGGGATTTGTTGACGTCCAGCTTGCGACCTACTTGTTCTTCCAGCTGTCCTTTTTCAATGGCTATAGGGATCCGTCCTTTGATGGTACCGGGTACTGTCTCTCTGGAGACAAAAGCCTGGAAGGAAAACCTGCCGCCATACTTACGTTCAAGAGAATCTATCAGTTCCTGGTAGCGCAGGTCAGACTCAGCGCGTACGGCATGCACTAATACGATGTGCTTGAACCGGTTCCATGGTTCGTCGGTGTTCAGAATAGAAAAGAAGGGTGCTACACCGGTACCCGTGGCCAACATCCACAGTTCTTCTGCTTTCGGAATTTCGTTAAGTACAAAGAAGCCATTAGATTTTTGTTTTACCCAAATTAAGTCGCCTGATTCGAGTTTTACCAGAGCATTGGAAAGAATGCCATCGGTAGCAGTATAGAAGAAAAATTCAAGGGGACGTTGGCCGGGTGAGCTTAGATAGGAATATGGGCGGGCTATTCTTTTGCCACCAATGTCCAATGCTAGACTGGTAAATTGTCCAGCGCTGAAGTTATCAACATCGGCATCGATTTTTAAAGAAAAAAGATTCTCGGTCCAATGGATATTGTCGACCACTGTGCCTTGGATCCATTTCGCCATTGCTCGATCCTGTTAATCCCCAGTCAAGTACTGGCACTATGGTATGAATTTCTATAGTCTCCTAGCAAGCTCTAAATGGCTGTGTGAAGTAGACGTACTGCAAAAATTACAAGCTATCAGCAGTTAAAAACAGAAATGACATTATTCGCGTTTCCGCGATGTTGGAGAAATTAAATGGGGAAGTGGTTCGAGATAGCTTTGTGGAAACGCATACTAGCTGCTTTAGTGTTAGGTGTTATCGTAGGCATGATATGGGGACCCGGTTCGGAAAGTATCGTTTGGATCGGTGACCTGTTTATTAGGCTTATTAGAATGGTCGTAGTTCCATTGGTTTTCGTGACCTTAGTTGCAGGTGTAGTCTCGATGGGCGACCCTAGTAAACTGGGTTCGCTGGGAGTTAAAACTCTTGCGATCTATATGTTGACTACTCTCGTGGCTATTTGCATTGGTTTACTGCTGGCAGCCACCATGCAGCCTGGAATCGGAGTCGATTTGAGTATGGCGGTTCCTGGAGAAGTGCAGGAACCAATCGCGCTCAGTGACCGTCTCATGAGCATTGTCCCGGCCAATCCTATTGCGGCTCTTGCAGAAGGCAACATTCTTGCAATAATCTTTTTTGCACTGTTGGTTGGGATTAGCCTGCTCACTATTGGCGAAAAAGGTAAACCTGTCGCTGACCTTATGCAGGCCTCTACCGAGGTCATGTTGAAAATCACCCACTGGGTAATGGAGGTTGCTCCTTTTGGTGTGTTCGCACTAATTGCCTGGGTATCGGGCACTCAGGGAGCAGCGGCGTTGTTGGATGTTGTTACACTTGCTCTAGCGGTGGTCATTGGTTGTTTTGCGCACATGATTTTAATGCACGGCATCATAATCATGAAACTGATGCTTAAGCTCTCACCTGTGTTGTTTTTTCGTGGGGCACGTGACGCTATGTTAGTAGCGTTCTCTACTTCTTCAAGTTCAGCGACTCTGCCTGTTTCGATGTCTGTAGCGGAGAAAAATCTGGGCATTAAACCGATTGTCTCTTCTACTGTGCTTCCACTAGGAGCTACGATTAACATGGACGGCACGGCGCTCTATGTAGGCATCGTATCCGTATTCGCGGCCCAAGCATTTGGAATCGAATTAGGCCTAGCAGATTATGTACTAATAGCAGGTTCGACCACTTTGGTATCTATCGGCACTGCTGCAGTTCCCGGGGCTTCCATATTTTTAATGGCGGCGGTAATGGAGACTATAGGTATTACC
>Ga0310123_10002619_pt1 | contig 14226 bp, 14 predicted proteins | sample CB6_AW_1057_MG_FD_203505 | JGI IMG/M metagenome (GOLD analysis project Ga0310123, IMG submission 203505) | Marine microbial communities from Western Arctic Ocean, Canada - CB6_AW_1057 | ecosystem: Environmental > Aquatic > Marine > Oceanic | place: Canada: Western Arctic Ocean | collected... | reverse complement strand
GGGAGCCGAGCAATCTGGTCCTTGAGATCCTGAATGGGCATGGGCTACACTTCGGCGTTCATTGCGCGGGACTCCCAGCCCCTCCTCAAGATTGTATCGCTCGGCGTTCAGCCTTTCGACATCTGGCTAATAGCTCCATGACGTTTACCGGGATGATCGGCGCGGTGTGCATGTTCCCACTGCGCGCCATCATTAGTCTCTGCGTCCGGCTCCGGATCCATCCCAATGTCCTGACGTTCACCGGCGTCATCGTCAATGCCATCTCGGCGTGGGCCCTCGGCACCGGCCAGTTCCGCACGGCGGGCGTCGTCATGGTCCTCGCCAACATCTTCGACTTCATCGACGGGAAGGTTGCGGAAAGGACCAACCAGGCGTCTGATTTCGGCGGGTTCTGGGACTCGGTGATGGACCGATTCTCCGACATCTTTCTGTTCATCGGGCTTATCTATCTCTACACGGAGGCGGGCCGCACGGACTACGTCCTGATCACCGCGCTCGCGTTGATGTTTTCCGTGATGACGAGCTACACGCGTGCACGAGCAGAATCGCTGATCGAGAAGTGCAAGGTCGGATTCATGGAGCGCCCAGAGCGGATCGTCCTATTTATGATCGGCGCCTTTGCCAATCGGATGGCCGCCGTCCTGTGGGTCATCCTCGTGCTCTCGATCCTCACCGTGGTCGATCGGATCTACCACACGTGGCGTGAGCTCAGAGTCGGGCCGACCGATCTCCACCCCGGTGTCGAGATGACCCTCAAGCGAGTCATTGCGCTCCCCGCTCTGGCGGTGTGGCACGGCCTGTTCTGGACCTTCGATCGAGCGACCTGGCAGTACGACCTGATGGTGATCGCCATTCTGGCGTTCGTGTGGATCACACCCCCAGCGTGGATAGGTGACCCGACCGCTCAGGGACCAGGGGTGCTGGGGCTCTTCACGAGATAGCAGGTCGGGCCTCGCGCCCTACACTCGTTCCCGTTCGTCTCCGCCGAGATCGAGCGCCTTCAGCGTGAAGTGGATGTCGTGACTCGCGATCTTGTCGCGAAGGTCGCGTCTCACCTCTCCGTAGTGCTTTCGGGGTACCGCCAGTGGGCGCGCGAGGCTCCGAAAACGGTAGATGATCACCAGCGTAATGTTCTGCTCCTCTCGCCAGCTCAACCCGCCGATCTGTCCATACGGCACGAAGTCAGACTGCGCCCAGATACCGTCTTCATAGAGCCCCCGCGGTATCCGTAAGCTCATTGGCCACAGGTAGGCGTAGTACAGCAGCATCGTGCCCTCGCCAAAAGCCTCGATCGGTGGTCGCTGTTGGACGAGCAGCTTCACACAGACAAGCACACCGAAGACGACCCCGAGGGTCAAGAGGAATCCGTAGTACGGCGGCTTGCGAGCCTGTCAGGTCACGAGCATCCGGGCGCGGTACCGGAAGAACCGAACGAACCGAAGAGTGATTCTGATGTTGGCGATCAGGAACCCGACGCCAAGACCGAGGAGCGCGATGCCGGCCGCCTGCGAGAGGTCGATCTCGGTCACGACGATGAAGTGGTTGCTACGCGCGGGACTGGTAGTCTCCCGTTTCGGTGTTGACCCGAATCTTGTCCCCTATCGACACGAAGGGGGGCACCTGTACGACCAGCCCTGTCTCGAGCGTGGCCGGCTTGAGTTGGGCGCTGGCCGTCGCGCCCTTGATAGAGGGTGCCGTGTCCGTGACCTCGAGGTCAACGGTCAGCGGAAGCTCGATACCCACGGGCTCATCCTCAATGGTCTGGACCGTGATGACGGCGTCCGGGAGCAGGTAGTTCACCGCGTCGCCCAGTGTCTCCTGGGTGAGATGTGTCTGCTCGAACGTCTCGGTATCCATGAAATGATACGCGTCGCCGTCGGCGTAGAGGAATTGCATCTTCCGAGCGTCGAGCATGGCGCGTTCGGCCGAATCCTCTGACCGGAACTTGTGGTCGTTCAACGATCCGGTTCGGATGTTCCGGAGTCGGGCCTGGACGAAGCCGTGTCCTTTTCCTGGGGTCAGATGAGTGATGTCGAGAACGCGAAGAAGATCCGCCTTCATCTTGATCAGCATTCCCTTGCGAAGTCGTGTTGCCTGAATAACGTCCATGAAGATGGCGATCGTACCACAAGTGCGATACTCAACGACCGGAGACGCACGCGCTGTCCACGACGGCGCAACGCCACCGCGCAGCGATACCAACACGGATGCCGACCCGCGGTGTCCATTCGACTTTCGGTTCGCCTCCCACGCCGCCATCCTCGACAAAAAGGCCCGCACCGCAAAGGTCGAGGCGGTTGTGCGCACCCGAGATCCCGAACGCGCGAGTGAGGTTGCCGGGACCGCGACACAAGTCTTTCTCGGGCAAGGATGATGCACGCGCCAGGCGGCCATTGGTCTGCCGGCGTCGACGCATCAGATCGATCCCCTCGACCGGCTCTGCGGCGCGAAGCAAGACGGCCGCAGGCACTCCTTCGGGTTCTGTCACCGCGTTGACCAAGTGGTGGATGCCGTAGTTCACATAGACATACGCCCGACCCGGTCGTCCATACAGCGGCGCGTTTCGTCCGGTCAGTCCGGACGCGGCGTGACAGGCCGGATCGCCCTCACCGATGTAGGCCTCGACCTCGACGATCAGACCGGATGTCCGACCGCTCGTGGTGACATGAACCAGTGTCTTCCCAATTAAGTCGCGAGCGACCTGTAGCGTGGGGCGCGCATAAAACCCACGCGGCAAGACCCGGTCAGCCACAGGAATCTGCGTACGCGTGAGTGCGACCGGCCGCGAGCACAGGCTGAAGATAGCGGCCGGTGTGGGACGCGGGGTGAGCGACCACGACCTCGGGTGGCCCCGACACGACCACCTCGCCACCATCGTCACCGCCCTCTGGACCGAGATCGATAATCCAGTCGGCGGTCTTGATGACGTCAAGGTTGTGCTCGATCACGAGCAGCGTATGGCCAGACTCGAGCAGCTTGCGAAAGGCCGTCAGCAGCTTTGCGATGTCGTCGAAGTGGAGTCCCGTCGTCGGCTCGTCCAGGATGTAGAGCGTCCGGTCACCGCCGCGTGACGACAAATGCGACGCGATCTTGATCCGTTGTGCCTCTCCACCCGACAACGTCGTGGCCGGCTGCCCGAGTTTTAGGTATCCGAGACCGATTTCGTCCAATACCTGCAATCGGCGCACGACCTTAGGGATGGTTCCGAAGAACGACAGCGCCTCGCGCACCGTCATGTCTAGCACCTCGTCGATCCGCCGCCCTCGATACAGCACACCGAGCACCTGCGGCGTGTACCGCTTCCCATCGCAGTGCTCGCAGGGCACGGAGACGTCGGCCAGAAATTGCATCTCGACTCGAACTTCACCCTCGCCCTCGCACTCGTCGCAACGCCCGCCTGGAACATTAAAAGAAAAATGACTAGGCTTGAACCCATTGGCTTTCGCGTCCTTGGTCGACGCGAAGAGCTCGCGAATTGGGTCGAAGGCCTTCAGATACGTGACCGGGTTGGAACGTGGCGTCCGTCCGATTGGCGCCTGGTCCACGAGCACGACGTTGTTGACCAGCTCGATCCCCTCCAGCCGCTCGTGGGTGCCAACGCGCTTGTCCCATTCGCCCTTTGCGCGCTTGATCGCCGCATAGAGCACATCGTGCACGAGCGTTGACTTCCCCGACCCACTGACACCCGTCACGCAGGTGAGCATGTTGAGTGGGATCTCGACATCCACCTGCTTGAGGTTGTGCTCGGCGGCACCGACGAGCCGGAGTGTCTGGGTTGTCGGCAGGCGCTTCCGTCGAGTCACGGGTATCGGGATGGCCAGCTCCCCACGAAGATACTTCGCCGTGAGCGACGTTGGCTCGTCCTGCAATCCCTCGAAGGGACCCGCATAGACAACCGTGCCGCCACGCGACCCCGCGCCCAACCCTAAGTCGACGACGTAGTCGCCGGCGCGGATCATCTCAGCATCGTGCTCCACCACCAGAACCGTGTTGCCCTGGTCCCGCAGCTTTCGGAGGATTCGCATCAGGCGCTCGTTGTCTCGTGAATGGAGACCGATGGACGGCTCATCCAACACGTAGAGCGTCCCCACGAGCGCCGAGCCTAGCGACGTCGCCAGACTGATCCGCTGCGCTTCTCCACCAGACAGCGTCGAGGAGAGCCGGTCCAGCGTGAGATAGTCCAACCCGACGTCGCTCAGGAACAACAATCGTCTCTCGATCTCTCGCACGATGCGAGTCGCGATCTCGGTCTCCTTGTCGGTCAGCGTCATCGACTCGAAGAACGCACGGGCGCGGGCCACTGTCAGGCCGCACAACTCGTTGATGGAGCGGTCTCCGATGCGGACGTCGCGTGCCTCCTGCCGCAAACGTGCCCCATCGCAATCAGGGCAGACCTGGTAGCCGCGATACCGGCTGAGGAAGACTCGGACGTGGACCTTGTATTTCTTCCGCTCGAGACGGCGAAAAAACCCTTTGATCCCTTGATAGCCGGCGCCGTTGCCGTCGATGACGAAGTGTCGCTCGTCATCGGTGAGCTCATCCCAGGGAACATTCAACCGCACATCCAGCGAGCGAGCAGCCTTCTTGAGTCCCGCAAGTTGAGACCGGTAGTACGGCTTGCTCCACGGTTCGATCGCATCCTGCTGGATCGACTTCGTGCGGTCCGGTACCACGAGGTCAAGATCGAGCTCGATGATGTTGCCGAAACCATGACAGGTCGGGCACGCGCCGAACGGGCTATTGAATGAGAACAGCCGCGGCTGGGGCAGCTCGTACTGGATTTCACAGTCACCGCATTCGAAGAGCTCGCTGAAGGTGTGCACGGTCGACGTCTTCCCGTCGAGCTCGATCGCGAAGGCCGTCCCCCCACCCTCCAGATACGCGGTCTCCACTGAGTCGGTAATCCGGCTCAGAATATCGGGCGCAACTTTGATCCGATCGACGACTACTCGAAGGTTGTCGTATCCGTCGAGTGCCTCGATATTGAGATCGTCGAACGAGACGGCCTGGCCGTCGACGACGATGCGTCGAAATCCCCGGCGGCGCAGGGAGTCGACCGCCTTCTGGAGCGGCGTCTCACTCGCTGCCGCATCGGAGTCACGGGTGCTCCCACCGCTCTCCGTGACATCAGAGGCGTCAACGACCGGCATGTCGAAGCCGACAAGAAGCCGTGTTCCGTCCGGGAGCGCGGCCAGTTCACGCGCGGCCACCTCGGCGCTGTCTCGACACACCTGCTTGCCGCACTTCCGACAGATCGTCCGGCCGACACGGGCGTAGAGCAACCGCAAGTGGTCGTGGATCTCAGTCGTCGTGCCGACAGTCGACCGCGGATTGCGGATGCTGTTCTTCTGCCGAATGGCAATCGCTGGACAAATCCCGTCGATCAGATCGACATCCGGCTTTTCCATCCGTTCCAGAAACTGGCGAGCATAGGCAGACAACGATTCCACATAGCGCCGCTGTCCCTCGGCGTAGACCGTGTCGAAGGCCAGCGAAGACTTCCCCGAACCACTGACGCCCGTGATAATGACCAGCTGCTCTTGCGGTAGCGTCAGGTCGATGTTCTTGAGGTTGTGGGTGCGCGCTCCCCGGATGGTGAGCGCTTTTGTGCGGTCGGAGGTGGACGACGCCATAGAAGTCTCGGCTGCAAGACGACGGATCTCGTAGCCACCGAAACCAACAATCATATACTAGCGATGTGGACCTTCACGTTCGCGTACTCGCCATCTTCCACATCGCCTTTGGCATCGGCGGGCTGATCGGCGCGCTCGCTGTCCTCATCGTGTTTGGCGGCATGGCTGGAACAGCCGCGATGGCTGTCTCCGACAAGCCCGACGCCTGGATCGCCGTGCCACTGCTGAGCATCGTCGGCAGCGTGCTGATCATCATCGCGCTGACCCTCTCGGTCCCGGGCATCATTGGCGGTTGGGGGCTGCTCCAACGACGGTCATGGTCTCGCGTCTTGATGATTGTCCTGTCGGTGCTGCACCTCATCAACATATCGTTCGGAACGGTCCTGGCGGTCTACGGACTGTGGGTGCTACTCCCGAAGGAGACCGAGAGCCTGTTGTCGGCGCCGAAGCAGGTGACGACCTAGCAGCGTCTCCCGTGCTAGAATCGCTTGCTTCGATCTTCCCTATAGGCCGGCGTAGCTCAGCTGGTAGAGCAGCTGATTCGTAATCAGCAGGTCAGCGGTTCGAGTCCGCTCGCCGGCTCCAGACTTAACCTTCACAGCTTTCCCTGAGTGCGTCATGATTGCGTCCCCATCTCACTCGAATGATGGCCTCGAGCAGGGAGTGTCGCGACCGGCCGGCGAAGCCTCAGGGTGCAGATGTCGGCATGTGTACCAGGTAGCTTGACCCACTGCGGTTGAGCCAGACACGGACGTAGTCGCCCCCCAGCAGTTCGTCGACTCGGACCTGATTGCGCGGCACCCAGTCCACGGCAACTTCTTCAATCTCCGAGTCCGGCACAACGGTGGCCAGCGCACGGCCGGCGATGGACCCATCCTCTTCGTGCAGGAACTGGAGCCAGCGCGTGGTCATGGGCGGCTCCTGGTCGACGACCGGCGCCGACTCGTCGGTGAGCCGTACACGGTAGGGACCCGGCTCGAGTGGCTGGCCGGTGGCGTACGCCCTGCGGGGCAAGTCGAAGCCCCCGCGAACCGCGCGAGTCGCCGCGTCCTCGTCGACTCCCTCTTCGGCAGCGGCCATCGCCGCCAAGGAGCTCCCGATGTCGCGTGCGGCGGATAGTGCTGACCGGGCGCCTTGATGGGCGTCGGCATATTCTCCAGCCTGAAGGTTTGATTCCACAGCGGCGAGTGCCGACTCCACATCGTCGACGCCTGCACGCAGTCCGACGACGTCTTCGTCATCGAGTTCGGCGATGTCCGGTCGGGCTTTGTCGAGCGCGGCTTCGGCATCAGTGACGAACCCGCGAGTCTCGGTCTGGAGCCGCTCCTTTTCCGCCTCGATGGCCGCATCGACGGTGTCGGCGGCTGTCTCCACCTCAGCGGAGAGCTGGGCAACCCGGTCGTAGGATCGGGTAAGCGCGAACCGGTCGGCCTGGGCCTGAAGCTCGGCATCGAGTCTTCCAACCGCTTCGCGGGCCGCGGCGTATTCCTGAGGAGCATAGACCTGGCCTTCGGCAGCCACGGCCTCGACTCGCGCTCGGGCGGCGTCTACGGTCGCCGTGGGGGCCTCCGCGCAGGCGCTGACAAACGTGACGACACCCGAGATGATGAGAACGAAGGTGCGGTGCTTCCTGATGGTCTTCATCTTCGTATGATCCCACTTTCGCTCCCGAGTTCGAAACTCGTGGCCGACGAGAGTGACGCCGGTCCACCACTTCGATGACGAGACCTGTCGGCTCGAACCGATCGAGAATCCGTTCAGCCCAAAAGTGTTACCCATGTCCTCGGAATAATCTGCTACCTATGTGCCCGGAATAGACCCACCTTTTATGGCGTCCCCAACGGGACCGGACCGCCTGCAAGCACCGATTGACCGCTGGTTTCAGGCAGGCAAGCCGAGGCGCGCGGCGTGACCCTGGCAGCAGCGGAATGATGGACGAAGTAATAAGACATCATATCTGCTATCGTCTGAGCGTTTAGATCCGCACCGGATCCGTCACCCAGGAGGCTGACTCCCGCTCATCGCAACACGCTGGCGGCCACCCACCGGCGCTCGGCGTGTCATTCGGAGATCGGTCCATGTTCCAGGTTGCCGCGGTCGCCGCTTTCGCCGTCGCCCTGCTCCCAGCGCCCGTTCTGGCCCAGGTCGAGCCCGCGCCCGGCCCGGTGTCCGCCGACGACCTGACGCCCTACAAGGGGACTTACACGATCGCGGCTCCCGGCGTGGCGAAGGCTAACTACATGGAGGTGCTGGAGGGATTCCTCGAGGCCGCCGGCGAACCATTCGGTGGCGGCAGTGCGAGGAACCAGCTTGCGGCCGAGCTCGACCGGCTCGACCAGGACACCGCGCACGACACGGTCGTCAACGATAGGAATGGCCACACCTGGGTGGTCGGCGCACCGACGGCGGCGGCGGAGGGCGAGCCCCACGGTCTGTTCGTGTTCATCTCGCCGAGGGACCAGGGGAGCATTCCGGGCAACTGGCAGGAGACGCTGGAGGAGAACCGTCTGATCTGGGTGGGGCCGAACGAGGCGGGGAACCGGGTCTCCACGCTCTGGCGCGTGGCCGTCGCGCTCGAGTCGATCGATCTGGCGACGCGGCGATACACGATCGATCCGGATCGCATCTACATCTCGGGCCACTCGGGCGGCGCCCGCGTGGCCAGCACGGTGGCGTTCTTCCACCCCGACCGCTTCACGGGCGGGATCTACTTTGCGGGGGTGAACTGGTATGAGCCCTCGCCGGCGCGCGCGGGCCGGTTCCGCTCGCCCTCGATCGGCAAACCGCCGGACTCGGTCCTGAAGCTCGCCCGGGTCCGCTCGCGACACGTCATTGTGCAGGGGACGGACGACAACGTGGCTACCTACGTGCCCAGCGTGTGGAACGTCATCAAGCAGAATGACTTTCGGACGTTCGAGTATCTCTCTGTCGAAGGGCAGGGCCATGGTCTCCCCGACGCCGAGTGGCTGGACCGGGGCTTGGCCGTGCTCGACGGACCTCTGCGCGCGGGTGGTGGCTCATCTCGTTGAGCCCTGGGTGTTGGCCTATGGCCTATGTCTGTGTGGGATTGGGCGACCATGATCAGGCGGTCGCCTGGCTGCAACAAGGGGCCGAGGAAAGCGACGGTTTGATGCCGGTACTCAGCGTTTGGCTTCCCTTCGACCCCCTCCGCTCCGACCCCCGCTTCGGGGCCCTCCTCCAGCGGATGAACTTCCCACAGCAGGCACAATAGGCCGAAACGGATTACCCCGGCGTTATACTCGGCGCTCCGATGGACGTGGCACCCGGTTCGCAGCTCGGGCCGTATCAGATCATCAGCCAGCTCGGGGCAGGCGGGATGGGCGTCGTCTACCAGGCGCATGACCCCCGGCTGGATCGCCATGTCGCCATCAAGCTCCTGCCGCCCGACCTGACCCGCGACGAGACTGCGAAACAACGCTTCCTGCAAGAAGCAAAGGCTGCCTCAGCCCTCGACCATCCGAACATCTGCGTCATCCATGAGATCAACGAGACGGACGACGGCCAGCTCTACTTGGTCATGGCCCACTACGAGGGGGAAACGCTCAAGGACCGGATCGCCAGAGGGCCGCTAGAGCTGAACGATACCATCGACGTGTCGACCCAGGTTGGTGAGGGACTGGCGGAGGCGCACAAGGCGGGCATCGGGTGCTTCCGTCATCAAGTGTTGTTACGCGGCGACCGGCATGTACATGACCGCCGCAGCGGCCCTCCGGCGCGCGTCAGCGAACACCCGCACGCGGCGTAGCCACCTGGCTACGCGCCGCAGGGACACGAAGATGTCCCGCAGGGTCAGTCGCCGCGTGGCAAGGCCCGCCTGCATCGCGGGCGTCCGGGTCTCGCGTCCGAACCTCAGCGCCCCATGCGGGCGAACGAAGTTGTAGTAGCAACGCAGCAGCTCGAGATGCGCGTCGAGCGTGTCCGTCGCGCGCGCATGAGACAACGTCCGTCGTGACAGGTAGGCGGAACCTTGCCGGATGGTCAGATTCAGCCGTTCGATGAACGACGTGTTCACGGTCGAGGAGTCCTCGGAACGCTGGAGCGCGTCGTCGAATCGCCAGGCGGCGCCGATGACCGCTCGTCGGTCGACCCGCACGACGCGATCGTGCCGACGGGTCTTGATCACCTGCGCGTAGAGCGCCGCCGGGCCGAAGACCCGACGGATGACTGGGCGGTAGAACTTGAATCCATTCGTGACGATCAAAGGATAGGTCGCGAACTCCATGCGCGTCGCGACGTCGCGAATGAGGGCCCACGTGTTCCGGTAGCTGCGTCGTCCGACGACGGTCGACGTCCAGAGACGCGCCCCAACCTCAATCGCCGCGAATACCCACGTCGGCCGGGCCTTCCCCCCCGTGAACGAGCGGATTTCGTCGGCTTGCAGCTCCTCCACCGCGAAGCCGGTGGTCCTCCCGTGGCTAAATCGACGACACACGGCAGCCGCCCACTCGAACCAACGGGCGACGGTGTTCCACGCCAGCCCTTCGATCCGGGAGATCGCGGACAGGCTGACGCCTTCGACTCTGAGCGTGACAACTGTGTCGAACGTCGCTCGCCGATGCTGAAGACGGTAGTAAAGGGTGCCTTTCGTGGACGAGAACGTCTGTCCGCACGTGACGCACCGGTAGCGACGGCGTTTCCCGGCCGTTGTTCGGTAGAATCCGTAGCGGATGATGCTGCTGGACCTGACATTTCCGTGCAACGAACACGTGGGGTTGAGACAGCTCGGTGTCTTCACGGTGCGTGGGCCTTGTCGACGGGAGTACTGTGGCACTCAAATGACGGCCCAACCTCTAGCATGTAGGTGGGTTAGGGACTGGACGCCAACAGTTGATTGCGGAAGCATCGCTTCTATTGCACGGTCAAGGCGACCAACTCCGCGATGTTCTCCTCATCCAAAGCCGCTACGACAATGTACTGTTCGCCGCCCGCCATGTACGTGATCGGGAACCCGATGGTTGGTCCACCCGGAAGCTGAACCTCGTGGACAACGTCACCCGTCCGCTTGTCGTACGCACGGAGAACCGGTTCGCCCCGTGCTCCCTCACCCGAAAACAGCAGGGTAGACGTCACAAGAAGGCCGGACCCTTGCGTCTGGCTCCCCGTCGTCGGCACGTTCACGCCCTGGAGGTCCGGATGCTCCCGGATATAGCCGGGCGTGCCGCCGTGTGGGATCTGCCACAGGATCTCTCCCACGGTCAGATCGATCGCGGTGATCCGGCCATAGGGAGGCTTCACGAGGGGAAGGCCACGGACGGTCGGGACACCCGCAGCAAATGAGATGTGGTAGCGCACTCCGGTCCCTTCAGTGCCGTCTGTCAATCCGAACAGCGACGGCCTCGTAAGCGACGGCACAAAAAGGACACCCGCTTCGACATCCACCGCACCACCCGGCCAGTTGACGCCGCCACCCGCGCTGGGGAGTGCGAGGGTCCCGCGATTGCCGTCCGGCTCAACCACGGACGGCGGAGTATAGAGAGGTCCGAGCCTGAAATTCTCTACCACCTGCAGGGCCTCGGCCCGAAGCTCCGGAGTGAAGTCGATGAGGTCGTCCTCAAGAACGCCTTGGCGTTCAAAAGCCGGCGGCTGGGTGGGAAAGGGCTGGGTGGGAGACGTCCACTCTCCCGGAACGTCAGACTCTGGCACCTGCCGTTCCTCGATCGGCCAGACAGGTTCGCCTGTCGCACGGTCGAGTACGTACGCAAACCCCTGCTTCGAAAGTTGCACCAGGGCTTTCACCAGGACGCCATCGACCTCGACGTCCACGAGGATGGGGGCAGTCGGGATGTCGTAGTCCCAGAGCTCGTGATGGGTGAGCTGAAAGTGCCACACCCGCTCACCGGTCTCCGCGTCGAGGGCCACCACGGAGTTCGCAAAGAGGTTGTCTCCCGGGCGATAGCCACCGAAATAGTCGTTCGTAGCAGTCTCGGTGGGCACATAGAACAAGCCGAGTTCCTCGTCCACCGTCACGGGTGCCCAATGCCCGATGTTCCCAGTGTACTTCCAGGACGCATCGAGGAGCTCTGGGGACTCTCGCACCCAGTCGTGCGTGCCGGTCGCGACGTCCCAGAGGGCCTCGTCCGCTTTGTGCCAGGTGTCGACGCCGAATTCTCCCTCCTTCGGGACCGTATTGAAGCGCCAGAGCACCCGACCGGTGCGGGCATCGTACGCCACCACGTCGCCAGGGATATTCATAGGCCACACCTCGTTGGGAGAAGCCCGGGTTGGCACGCTGCCGGTGTGCAGTGAAATCGACGACACCAGCACATTCCCAAGAATCGCCGGCGGTGACGTGTTGGCCACTCTACCCGCTCTCTCCGCTGCCGGCCGCTCATCCCAACGCAGATCGTCCATCATGTCCACGACACCGGCCACTCCGAATCCCTCCACCCGATTCCCCGTCCGAGCGTCCAGGGCCACCAACTGATAGCTCGGCGTCACCACGAAGATGCGCTCATCCCCTGCCCCATCCGTCCAGTAGCTCACGCCACGCCCGGCGCTCCGTGCCACGGGCTCGATGATGTCGCCCCACCGTCGTTCGCTGTCGCCCGGGTGCCAGTTCCAGAGGGGCTCACCCGTCGCGGCATCGAGGGCCACCACGCTGCGATGGTTGCCGGCGGTCGTATAGAGGACCCCGTTGATCACTAGGGGACTGATCTGCATCCGGCCGGACGGAGGGGGCGTGCCTTGGTTCCGAGCGCTCCATCGCCATGCCACCTCCAGATCCCCGACGTTGCCGGAATCAATCTGGTCGAGCGGCGAGTAGCGAGTGGCACCCGCGTCCGCCCCGAACACACCCCACTCCGCATTGGCGGCGCCCGACTGAGCGGTCAGAGCAGCCGCGCCCAGACACGCGACAGCCGCAACCGCAGCGGCACAACGGATCACAGGGCCCCGAGCAGAGAGTACCTTGCTCATAGCTTGCCTCCTTTTCGCTTTGCCGCTGGCCGCAGGCATCTGACTTCGCTATCTCCTCGATAGGTCAATCAGTCACGACAGGGCTGTCCGAGATCCTCTCATCTTCGCCCATACCGCCTTCGCCGATCTTGGCGGTGACTTGATAGGGGCCGAGAGTGGTGCCGGGCGAGAGTGACATCGTTAGTCGACGGGCACGAGGCGCTTGAGTTCCTCGAACCAGTTCTGGACGAGGATGAGCTTTCCTTCGGCAGCTAAAGTTTCGGGAGTTCCCTCATCATCCTTGATCATGAGGAAGCGCTGGCCGTCGGGGGTGATGTCCCATGTGCGGGCTACGTGGAAGTCTGTCAGATAGACACCCTCGAACAAGAGCCTTGGAGTCCCTGGGTTGAACGTCGGGATCGTGTCGTTCACCGCAATCATGGTCCTGCTTGAACCGCTGAAACCATCTTCCACTTCCCAGTAGAACAACTCGCGGCCGGCATCCGTTCGGAGGCATTCAGCCACGGTCCCGTCGGCTAGTCGGTCCCGCCGATGACTTCAACCGATGTTTGGGCAAACAGACCGGTCACCTTACTGGCGATTCTTCGCGCTGAGACCGTATGCTCGCCGGAGCTTTGCGTTATAGCGTGTGGCTGGCGAATTCGTAAGAATCCCAGAAATCGCTCACTGTTGCTATCGCTTGAGCCAGAGTCATCCGCAACAAGGTAGAGATGGCGGGCGTCGAATGTGCTGCTGAAGGAGTGCTCTTGCGTTTCGCGATGGCGGACCCGCGATGGACCTCGAAGACTGGCACATCGATTTGCCGGCCAGCGTCTTCACGTTTCAGATGTCAAGCCGCGATCGGCATCTGATAAAGACCGCAGCAATGCTCTTCCCATCGGTAGTGGTCGAGCGTTGCGACATCCTTCCGTGTCTGGACTGGCGTCCGTCCTTCCAAAGACGCATGGGCCCGATGGGCATTGTAGAAGTCCTGGAATGCAGACAGTTTCCCCTCCAGGTCCGCCGCGGACCAGAATAGTAACCGATCTACACATTCTCGTCGAAGTGTGCCGATCAACCGTTCGACAAATGGATGCGACATCGGAACGTACGGGACACTCTTGACCTCGGTCACGCTCAGGAGCCGAAGGTTGGCGTGCCATTGGTGGAACTGGTCTAGCGGATCGTTGTCGGAGCTGACGTACTTCGGAGTCGACTGCGCTCGAATGGCATGGTTGAACATGCAGCACAGTGCTCTGCCATCCACGACTCCGGCATGGATGCCGAAGCCGACGATCCGCCGCGTGTATTGGTCCATCACCACCAGCACCCAATGGCTTCGCAGAATCGCGGACTCGCATCGGAATAGTTCGATGCTCCACAGGCTGTCTTTCGCATGCCCCAGGAACGTCAACCAGGAGGGGCCACCTGAGTCGGGTTCCGGTCGATAGTGCGTGGCGAGCACCCGGCGCACCACGTCCTTGTCGATCTGGATGTCGAAGGTCAGACCGACCTGCTGTGCAATCCGCGGACACCCCCCAATGGGGTTTCGCCGCTTCATCTCGACAATGGCATTCACCAGTTCTGTGGACGGACCGTTGGGACCCGGTCGGCCACGGCGCTTCGGTGAAAACAGCAAGCGGTACTTGCGTGCGCGTAGGATCCGATGGAAGTCCAG
>Ga0310123_10002618_pt1 | contig 14228 bp, 11 predicted proteins | sample CB6_AW_1057_MG_FD_203505 | JGI IMG/M metagenome (GOLD analysis project Ga0310123, IMG submission 203505) | Marine microbial communities from Western Arctic Ocean, Canada - CB6_AW_1057 | ecosystem: Environmental > Aquatic > Marine > Oceanic | place: Canada: Western Arctic Ocean | collected... | reverse complement strand
ACCGAACCGCTGCAGACGGGCATCAAGCCGGTCGATGCGATGACTCCGATCGGGCGTGGCCAGCGTGAGTTGATCATCGGGGACCGCAAGACGGGCAAGACCGCCATCGCCCTGGACACGATTCTCAACCAGAAGGGCGGCGACGTGGTCTGCATTTACGTGGGATGCGGCCAGCGGGCCAGCACGATGGCCACCGTGATCGACGTGCTGACCGAGCACGGTGCGATGGACTACACCTGCGTGATCGCCTCCTCGAGTGCCGACCCGGCTCCGCTGCAGTACATCGCTCCCTATGCGGGTGCGGCGTTGGCCGAGTACTTCATGTACCAGGGCAAGCACGCCCTGGTCGTCTACGACGATCTCTCGAAGCAGGCCATTGCCTACAGGCAATTGTCGCTCTTGATGAGACGTCCTCCGGGTCGCGAGGCGTTTCCCGGCGACATCTTCTATTGCCACAGCCGGTTGCTCGAACGAGCCAGCAAGCTCAGCGATGAACTCGGCGGCGGCTCGATGACCGCCTTGCCGATCATCGAGACGCTCGAGGGAGAGGTTTCGGCCTACATCCCCACCAACGTGATCTCGATCACCGACGGCCAGATCTACCTCGAACCCGACCTGTTCTTCGCCGGCGTCCGCCCGGCGATCAACGTCGGCATCAGTGTCTCTCGGGTGGGTGGCAACGCCCAGAACAAGGCGATGAAGAAGATCGCCGGTTCTCTGCGACTGGACCTGGCCGCCTTCCGCGAACTCGAGGCGTTTGCCCAGCTGGGCACCGAGCTCGACAAGGCCACGCAGGCCCAGCTCGATCGTGGCTACCGCATGGTCGAAATCCTCAAGCAGCCCCAGTACAAGCCTCTGCATGTCGCCGACCAGGTGATCAGCATCTATGCCGGGACCAATGGCTACTTCGATGATGTCGAGGTTCCCGACGTGGCCCGTGTCGAAGGCGAGATGCTGACCTTCATGCGGGAACAGAAGTCGGAGGTCCGCAATGCGTTGATCGAGAAGGCCGAGTTGGACGACGAGCTGGTCGCACAACTCCGGGCTGCTCTCGGTGAGTTCAAGGTGCAGCTCTCGGCGGGGTCCTCAGACGATTCCGACGCGGCTGAACCGGCTGCTGCGGCCGAGTTGCCGACGGAAGTGGCCGAGGAATCGGCCGCGGAAGGAGTTGATGAGTCGGATACCGTAGTCGATGCACCGGCAGCGGATGAAACGAGCGAGGAAGATTCCGAATCCTGAAACCCGCCGGGCCGCCACTTCGGCCCGGGCGTTATTTCCTGTCACCGCACCCCTGAGTTGAAACGCCAGCGATGGCCAACATCCGAGCGATTGTCAAACGCCTGAAGGCGGTTCGCAACGTCCGCAAGATCACGCGGACGATGGAGCTGATTGCCACGGCGCGATTCAAGAAAGCGATGGATCGTGCGACCGAGGCGGCTGCCTACACTCAAAAGATCGCCGAGATCGTCTCGGATCTCTCCGGTGCAGCTCTCTCGATCAGCCACCCTCTGCTCGAGGCCCGCGAGACGCAGCAGAAGTCTGCCCTGCTGGTCCTGACCAGCAACCGTGGTCTCTGTGGAGGCTACAACGGCGGCGTGTTGCGGCTGGCGGTGCCGCGGATGAAGGAGTTGCGGGCCGAGGGCCAGGACGTGTCGCTGGAAGTGTCGGGAAAACGCGGGCTGGCGTTCCTGAGATTCCAGGGTGAGACGGTCGACCACGAATACACTCATTTCGAAGAAAAGCCGACCTTCGACGAGGTCGATGAGCTGGCGAGTCGGTTTATCGACGCCTATATCGCCGGCGACCTCGACCGGCTCGACGTGGTCTATACCCGGTTCGAGTCCTCATCGCGTCAATCCGCGACCATCGAGACCCTGCTGCCGGTCGGTTCGATCGGAGCCAGCGACGAGGCTATCGATGACCGTCCCGCCGCGGACGAGTCCGCCGGCGGCGGTTCGGTAGACTACGAGTTTCTGCCGTCGGCCGGCGAGATTCTCGAGGAAATCGTCCCGGCGTCGTTCAAGGCCCGGCTGTTCAAGTGCTTCCTCGACGCGGCCGTCAGCGAGCAGATCTCTCGGATGGTGGCGATGAAGGGTGCCACGGAGAATGCCGGCGAGATGATCGATACGCTATCGATGAAGTACAACCGCGCCCGCCAGACCCAGATCACATCCGAACTCAGCGAGATCATCGGCGGGGCCGCGGCTCTCGAATAATCCCCACACGAACACGACGTAATCCACAGACCACGAACAACCAGGCGTGGACTCACACGCAGGAGACACCGTGATGGCAACGGCCACTGAACAATCCGTCGGGCAGGTGACACAGATCATCGGTTCGACCTTCGACGCCGAGTTTCCCGAGGACAAGCTGCCGGCCATCTACAACGCGTTGCAGATTGACGCGGAGGTCAAGGGCCTGACGGTGAAGGTGGCCGGCGAGGTGCAGCAGCACCTCGGCGGCGGCCGTGTCCGCTGCGTCGCCCTGGGCAGCACCGACGGCATGGTCCGTGGGATGGACGTGCACGACACCGGAGGTCCGCTGTCGGTGCCGGTGGGCAAGGAGACGCTGGGCAGGGTCTTCAACCTGCTCGGAGAACCGGTGGACGGGCGTGGTCCGGTCGAGACCGAGGAGCGGTGGCCGATTCACCGGCACGCTCCTCTGCTGTCGGAATTGAGTTCGAAGACCGAGATCTTCGAGACGGGCATCAAGGTGGTCGATTTGCTGACCCCCTTCGTCCGTGGCGGCAAGGCGGGTCTCTTCGGTGGAGCGGGCCTGGGAAAGACGGTGATCCTGACCGAGTTGATCGCGCGAATCGCCAGTGCCCACGGTGGTTACTCGGTGTTCGCCGGCGTCGGCGAGCGGACCCGGGAGGGGAACGACCTGTGGCTGGAGATGCAGGAGACCAAGATCGGCCAGTCGGATCGCTCGGTCATCGAGCAGACCTGCATGGTCTTCGGCCAGATGAACGAGCCTCCGGGCGCCCGCTTGCGGGTCGCGCTCTCGGCGTTGACCATGGCCGAGTGGTTCCGCGACACGACCGGAACCGACACGCTGCTGTTCATCGACAACATCTTCCGTTTCTCTCAGGCCGGCAGCGAGGTGTCTGCCCTGCTGGGCCGGATGCCCTCGGCGGTGGGGTACCAGCCGACACTGGGAACCGAGTTGGGCGAACTGCAGGAACGGATCACCTCAACCAAGCGCGGCGCGATCACCAGTGTGCAGGCCGTCTACGTGCCCGCCGACGATCCGACCGACCCCGCCCCCGCGACCGCGTTTGCTCACCTGGATGCCTTCATCTATCTCGAGCGGAGTATCTCGGAGAAGGGTATCTACCCGGCCATCGATCCACTGGCCTCATCCAGCCGGGTACTCGATCCGCAGTACGTTGGCGACCGCCACTACGCGGTGGCCCGCGAGGTCCAGCAGATCCTGCAACGCTACCGCGAGTTGCAGGACATCATTGCCATCCTGGGCGTCGATGAACTCTCGGAGGACGACAAGCTGGTCGTCCACCGTGCTCGCCGGATCGAACGATTCCTCTCGCAGCCATTCCTGGTTGCCGAGGTCTTCCTGGGCAAGCCGGGCAAGATCACTCCACTGGATGAGACGATCGAGAGTTTCGAGGAGCTGGTTGCCGGCAAGTGGGATCACCTGCCCGAATCAGCTTTCATGTATGTCGGCGGGATCGAGGAAGCCGCCGAGCAGGCGAAGCAGATGGCCGAGGAGGTCTAGGGAACCGTGGCAGAGAGTGCACTGCAGATTGTCTTGGTGACGCCGGAAACGACGCTGCTCGATGCGCCGGTGCGGTCGTTGCAGTTTCCGCTGTACGACGGGCAGGCCGGAGTGCTGCCGGGCCGTGCCCCCGTGGTGGGTCGGTTGGGTTACGGCGTGCTGACGGTCTCGACGGCTGATGGCGAGGTCGAGAAGTTCTTCATCGAGGGTGGATTCGTGCAGGTCAAGGCCGGGACGGTGACCCTGCTGACCGACCGGGCCCAGGGCCTGGATGAAATCGACCGCCAGGCCGCCGAGGACCTGCTCGCGGAAGCCTCGAAACGGGTTCCCACCTCCGACGCCGAACTGGCCGCCAAGGAGCGTGACCAGGAATGCGCCAGGCGGATGCTGGCCGTCACTCGCTGAGCGGCGATCGACTCGTCGAATTGTTAGTGGTCGATCGCGTAGTAGTGTTCGTAGACGCGGCGGGCGAGCGCGGTCGCCTCGGTCCAGTCCCACCCGGTTTCGGTGAAGCGGTTGGGGCTGAGGCTCATTACGTATTCGGACGGTTCGTCCCCAAGTGATTCGACGACGTGCCGTCCGATGCCGGCCGATCCCGACACCCCGTGGGCGTTGCAGCCGCCGGCCATCACGAAGCCGTTCACCCGGGAGCTCTCGCCGATGATGAATCGGCCGTCGGGTGTGAAAGTGGGCCAACCGCGAAAGACGCTGCGGATGCCCAGTTGCGAGACCTGGGGAAACTGTGGAGCCAGCTGTTCGGCAAAGGCGGCCAGCACGTCGTAGTCTTCGCGGATCGGGGGTGCGGGTTCCTGGAGCGGGAACTCGCGGGGATCCAGCGAGAGGCTGTTTGGTTCCCAGCCCCCACACAGCAGTGCATCGGTTTCGGCACGCAGGTAGAGCCTGGCGTCGGGGATGCGGATCACCGGCAGGTCGGGTCTCAGTCCTTCGGCGGCGACTGTCACGAAGAACTCGTGTCGCACCGGGACGATCGGCAGTTCGAGTCCGACCGAATGGGCCAGGTGCCAGGCGTGGGCACCGGCGGCGTTGATGACCATCGGGGCCGAGATGCGGCCCTCTGACGTTTCGACTCCGACCACCCGATCGTTCTCAACCAAAACCTTCTCGACGGTGGTCCCGGTCAAGAACCGCACGCCAGCGGCTCGTGCCCGGGCGACGTAGGCCATGGCCAGGTCGCTGGGTTGCAGGTAACCGTCGCTGGGGCACCACAGCACGCTCTTGACCTGATCGAACTGCATCGCCGGCCACAGCGAGGCAGCCTCGTGGTTCTCCAGGAACCGTGTCTCGAGACCCGCCTCGTTGGCGACGGCCTGCATTCTCTGGAACTCCTCGACCCGCTCTTCGCACAGAGCCAGTCTCAGCGACCCGACCTGCCGCCAGCCGGGCCGGGCTGTGTCTCCCTCTTCGAGATCCGAAAAAGTCTTGACCGACCACATGGCCAGCCGGGTCCGGTCGAGTGAGTTGCGGACCTGTCCGACCAGTCCGGCGGCCTGCGAGGTGGTGACCGCGGCGAGGGTGGGTTGCTGTTCGATCAACAGGATCTCGTCGTACCCGGCGGCTGCCAGGCTGTGAGCGACCCCGCAGCCGACAGCTCCGCCGCCGACGATCACGATGCCGGCCGTTTCGGGTTGGATCACTTGGGGTCGGCCCCCACGGTGGTCAACTGGTCGAGGTACCAGTTGAACAGGGCATCGACGTTGTATTCCTTGGCCGGCGAGAGTGGCCCGGGGGTGTAGTAACGGGAGGTGACACCGCGTTGTACGCTTTCGCAGATCGACCAGTCCTGCTCGGAGGTCAGCTGCCAGAACGGCATCAATTCTTCCAGAGAATAGTCCTGTCCTTCGCGGGCGGTCGCGTCGACGAGCCAGGTGACCTGGATTTGAGTTCGGTTCGGGCCCTCGGGCAGCAGGCGGGTGCTGACCGAGTGGTCACAACTGGAGTGATTCCAGAAGTTCGGCATGGTTCGGATCCGCAGGGTTCCCACGTCGGGGTCGGCGTAGTCGCCCATCAGCGGGGCCACCTGTCGTCCATCCATCGATTCGCTGAGGTATCCGTCTACCAGCGGCGTGCGGTTGACGGTCACCCAGCCGGCGGGACCGGGAGCCGGGAAGCTGGCCATGCCGGTGCTGGTGTGGGTTACTGCCAGTCCGCTGTCGGTCCAGCGTTGGTGGCTGCGTCGAGTGGCCTCGTCGATCGCCGCCTGGATTTCCGGCGAGGTGTCGTCTGAGTTGTAGTGATCGAAATTGGCCAGGATGTACTGCGGGTGGTTGGCATTGCAGTGGAAGCACTCGCGGTTGTTCTCCCAGACGATCTTCCAGTTGGCTTCGACCTGGTAGTCGACGGTCGCCGCGACCCGGGCCCGCTGGAGCCCCTGAACGGTGGCAGCTGGACCGATTTGATTGGCCGCCACGTCGAAGGGGATGGGGGATTCGGCCAGCGAGACATAGACGAGCCCGGCGGTCTCTTCGACGGCGAAGCGATGCAGGCTCAGGTTGCTGGTGTCGAGGTCGTCGTCCATTCCCCGACAGCTCACCAGGCTGCCATCGCGATCGTAGGTCCACTGGTGATAGGGGCACACCAGTCGGCCGATTCGGCCGGCGGATTTCGAGCAGAGGATCGTGCCGCGATGTCGGCAGACGTTGGAGAATGCACCAAGCTGTTCGTCGTCGCCGCGGATGACGATCACCGGTTCGGTGTCGACCTGCAGGGCCAGGTAATCGCCGGGTTCCTGCAACTGGCAACTGTGGCCGACGAACAGCCAGCCGCGGAACCAGATCGATTCGAGGTCGGCCTGGTGCAGCAGCGGGTCGCCGTAGAATCGGCTGCCCAGGCCGTGGCCGGAAACTCGAGCCTCGGCCAGTTGCCGAATGGACTGGTGTTGCTCGTGTGAAAGACCGGTCATGTTGAGTTGGGGGCTGGTGGATGCTGGGTGATGTGCTGGCCGCGGTGATGCTGGTGCCTGATCAAAAGTGTCGCACAGGCAGCGATCAGCAGCAGCGTGCCCAGGAGTGACATGAAGTAGGTCAGGCCGCGGAAGAATTCGAGTCTCGAGACGTCGGTGGCGATGAGGTCCTTGGTGAGCAGCACGGTGATTGCTCCTCCGTAGCCAATCGCATCGGCGACGTAGATGGCGAAGACGGCGGTGCCGGTGGCTCGGGTCGAGGCGATCAGTCGATCGAAGAGCACCGAGCCGTAGGGGACGTAGGCGAGGTAGGAACCGAGACCGGCGAGGATCATCCAGGTCATGCCGTCGATCCGTCCGGCGTCGTGCATCAGCGTGGCCCCGCCCAGCAGAACGACTCCGATGACCATGATCACAAACGCGCCGATCAGTCCTCGGCGGTTGTCTTTGACCAGGTTCAGTGCTGCCAGCGTGCCCAGCACACCGACAGCGACCCAGATCTCGCTCCGCGTGAAGATCAGCGACTGGTCCTCGCCGTAGCCCAGCGCATCGAAGATCTCGACTCCGAAGTTGTCGCGGTAGTCGCGATAGGCGGTCAGGAAGAAGTAGTTGATGACCAATAGCAGCATCGCGGGCAGAAACTGGCGGATGAACTGCCACCTCTGCCGCCGGTTCATCGTGGTTCTCTCGACCCGAGCCGCGATGTCTTCGGCCGACGGTTCGGGCAATTGGTTGAGCAGCCAGACGGCCAACAGAAAGGGGGGCAGGAAGCAGAGTCCTGTGACGAACGGCATCCAGAACTGGTCGACGTTGACCGAAGTCATGAACCACCGTCCGACGTCCTTGACGACTCCGCTGGCGACGATGAACGAGCAGCTCAGTCCGGCCAGCAGCATCTCCGAGGTGCGTCGCCCTTCGAGGTACCAGACGACCAGGCCCCAGACCATGCCCAGTGGCAGCCCGTTGCAGAAGATCGCCAGCACTTTCCAATTGCCGGGCAGCACGGCAAACAGCAGCAGGGAGAGCTGGGCCAGGCCGATCAGTGCCACCAGTCCCACCGCCCTGTGTCCTCGAGACGCCTCGGGGCAGACCTTGATCCCGATCACTTTCGAGAGTGCATAGCCGACGATCTGGCTGACGACCAGCGCGGTCTTGAGATCGACGGTGGTGCCCAGGAAACTGAGTCCTTCATAGCCGGCCGCCGAGAACGGCTTGCGGAAGGCATACATGCAGAAGTAGGTCGAGAAGGACGCGAAGATCACGAACACCGTGAACAGCGGACCGGGCGCACGCTCGAGCCAGCCGGTCAGCCTGCCGCGGGGTTGCGGGCGGGGCGTGGTTGATTCCGAGCTGTCCATTCAGCCGGACTCCTCGAGCGATTCGACCAGCACTTCGGCGAGATCGACGACGTTGACGGAGGCCGTCTGCGTCGCCAGGCCATCTCCGATCATTGTCCGGCAGAAGGGGCACGACACAACCACGGTCTCGGCGCCCGCCTCGGTGATCTCATCGATCCGGTCGCGGCCCACTCGTTCATCGGGCCCGTCGTCGAGCCACATCCGTCCTCCGCCTCCTCCACAGCAGGCGGTCCGGCAGCCGTTGCGTGGGAGTTCGTCGATTGTCGCCCCGGACGCTCTGAGTACTTCGCGAGGTGCGTCGACGATGCCGTTGACCCGGGCCAGGTAGCAGGGATCGTGGAACGTGACGGCCTGGCCGTTGGACTGATCGACCACCAGCCGTCCCTGGTCAACCAGTTCGGCGAGGAACTCGCTGTGGTGCACGACTTCGTAGTGTCCGCCGGCGTCGGGGTAGTCGTGCTTGAGGCTGTTGAGGCAATGGGGGCAGTGGGTGACGATACGGGTGACTTCGTGTCGGCTGAGTTCTGCGACGTTGGCGGCTGCCAGTTCCGCGAACACGAATTCCTCGCCCATCCGCCGAGCCGATTCTCCGGTGCAGCGTTCTCGTTCGCCCAGCACCGCGAATCGCACGTTCGCGGCGTGCAGCAGTCGGACCATGGCCCGCGCGGTGCGGCGTGAGCTGCGATCGTAGGCCGCGGCACATCCGACCCAGTACAGCACGTCGAAGTCCGGCTGCTCATCGACCGTCGGCACCTCCAGGCCCTCGGCCCAGTCCATCCTCTGATCAGCGGGCAGTCCCCAGGGGTTCCCCGAGCGTCCGAGCTTCCCGAGTGTGCTGGCCGCAGACCCTCTGACCGCTGCAGTTCCGACCAGGTGACGTCGCATTCCGACGATCAGCTCGAGCGGATCGACACCGAGGGGACAGACCTCGACGCAGGCCGAGCAGGCGGTACACGACCAGAGTGTCTCTTCGGACACTACCTCTCCGGCAAGAACCGGTGCGTTGTCCGAGAAGATCTCGGGCAATTGTGCAGCCAGGTCCTGGACGACGTTTCGCGGCGAGAGTGGTTTGCCGGCGGCGTGGGCGGGGCATTCGTCCTGGCAGCGTCCGCACGAAACGCATGCTTCGAGCGAGACGAGCTGTCGGATGGCCAGGTGCGTGAGTTGTCCGGTTCCGTAGATCCCGGTCGCCTCGACCTCCTCGATCGTCACGCTGGTGAGCGTGCCGAGTGTCCGTTGCGGGTGGCCGCTCAAGAGCAGTCCACCGGCGACGGCGTGCCAGAGCCGGGTCGAGGGCACCGCGGCGAGCAGTCCCAGTGCGACGACCGCGTGCAGCCACCAGTTGACCTGGTGCAGCAGGACGGCGGAGGTGCGGGTGACTCCGATGGCTTCCAGCAACCCGGCCACCGTGGCTCCGACAAACGACACCCAGCGTCCCGGGCTGTCGGCCTCGATGATCCTCAGCCCTTCGACCAGGAACCCGCTGGCGGCCAGGAACAGCAACCCCCCGAGCACGAACCAATCGGAGGTCCGATGTTCGATCGACGAGTCGGCACGTCGTCGCCTGAGCAGGAACCAGCCGGTTCCCAGCAGCACGGCGAGTCCGGCCAGGTCCATCACCGGCTCGTAGATTGCGTAGTAGAGCCCCTTGTGGAACACCGGGTCGTCGGATGCTCGACCGGCGATCAGGGAGGCAACGTGTTCGACGGCGATCAGGACAGTGCCCAATGTCAGCACGGCGAATCCGACGAAGAGGCAGCGGTGTGCGGCGGATGCGGCCGGGCGGGTCTTGCCCAGGGTGGCCTGTCCGAGCACTCGGCCGGCGACGGCACGCAGCACCTGGCCGAGCGAGTTCCGCGAATCTTCGGGGCGACCCAGTTTCCAGCGTCGGATCCGTTTCCAGGCGGTCGCAGCTGCGACCAGCCCGGCGACGGTGGCGGTGGCGTAGAAGATGGCCTTCGGCACCGGGCCGATGTTGCCAAAGATCTCGCGAGTAAGCGTCTCAATCGGCATCGAGTTGCTGGATCATCTCGGGCACGATGTCATACAGGTCGCCGACGATTCCGTAGTCGGCGACTTCGAAGATGGGAGCGTGGGGGTCGGAGTTGATCGCGACGATGGTGCGGGAGTTTTTCATCCCGGCGAGGTGCTGGACGGCACCGGAGATCCCCACGGCGATGTAGAGTTCCGGAGCGACGACCTTGCCGGTCTGTCCGACCTGCAGGTCGTTGCGAGTCAGGCCGGCATCGACCAGGGCACGTGAGCTGCCGGTGGCACCATCGAACACGTCGGCGAGTCCTCCCACGAGTCGTTCGAAGTCGTCGGTTGTCTTGAGGCCCCGTCCTCCAGAGACGACCACTCGTGCTTCGGTGACATCGGGTCGGTGGCTCGGTCGGCCGTCGAGTCCCAGGTAGCCGGTGGAACTGGGCAACCTGTCGGCGTCGATTTCGACGGGCGTGATCGAGCCGGGCTGGAGGCGGGGTTGGGGCGCTTCGGCTGCGGTGGGCCGAACGGTGATCACCAGCGGGCGGCCATGCAGGACGACGCTGGCGGTGACTGCTCCGGCGTACATCGGCCGCTGCCAGATCAGTCGGCCCTCGTCTCGCCGAAACCCCGTCACGTCGCTGGCCATGGCGCCTCCGAGCAGCCCGCCGGCGCGGCCGAGGACGTCTCGGGCGAACGTCGACGAGGCACCCAGCAGGATGTCGACCGATTCGGATCGAACCACCCCGGCGGTCACCTCGGCCCACCGTTCCGCCAGCGGATCGGCCAGGACGGCGTGAGCACCCATCAGCACCTCGCCGTAGTCGGCCGCATCGTTGGCGACGTCATCGACATGCTCACCGAGCACCAGGCAGGTGACCGTGCCACCGTCGTGCTCGGCCAGGTCTCGAGCGAACCCGAGCGCCGCGGCGGTCCCCGCCCGCAACCGTTTCCCGTCATGCTCGGCTAACACCAGCACATGCATCGCGGAGTTCTCGTTGGGTGTTGCGAGGAAAAGTGCGAGAAACGGTGCTTAGAACAGGTCGGTATTGTTCCTGAGGCATTCCAGGAGTTGCGTGACGGTGTCGAGTTGCTGTCCGGCTCGACGCGAGGAGACCTGTTCGAGTCCGACCAGTTCGACTCGCGGCTCGATCTCGATCTCCAGTTCCTCGAGCGTGATCTCCTCGATCGGTTTCTTTCGTGCGGCGAGGATACCCGGCAGCGAGGCGTAGCGGGGTTCGTTGAGCCTGAGGTCGGTGGTGATGACGGCGGGGAATGTGATCGAGACAGTTTCGATCCCGTGGTCGGTTTCTCGAGCGACCTGGGCTCCGTGGTCGCTGTCATCGATTCGGGATGCGAAGGTGGCCTGGGGCCAGCCGAGTCGGGCGGCCAGGAACTGGCCGGCCTGGGCCGAGTCGTCGTCGACGGCCTGCTTGCCCATCAGGACCAGTTGCGGTTCGAGTCGGCGTGCCAGTTCGGCGAGTATGCTCGAGACGTTCCAGGGGTCCAGCGGTTCGGGGGCATCGACGCGGATCGCCCGGTCGGCTCCCATGGCCAGTGCCGACCTCAGTTCGTCCTCGTACGCCTCGCCTCCGATCCCCACCACGACGACTTCGACGTCGTCGCGTCGTTCCTGTAGCCGCAGTGCCTCCTCGACGGCGATCGCGTCGAAGGGGTTGATGACGAACGAGAGGTGCGAGGAATCGACGTTGAGTCCATCGGGGGCGACTCGTATCACCCCGTCGGTGTCGGGGACCCTCTTGGTCGGAACCAGCACCAGGAAGCTCATGCCGTCGACCCGTCCTCGAGTTGCCCGTAGTACCCCGCGTGCATCTGGTAGCAGGCGGATTCGATCTTGCTGCGGTCCTGCAGTTGTGGGTGTTCGAAGAACCGGTCGGCGTGGATCGCTTCGATGTCGTAGTCGGTGTGCCCGTCGAGGACGAGGTCGGCCATGATCACTCCGATGACCGGGCTTTGGACGATCCCGTGGCCGCAGAACCCCGAGCAGTGGAACAGCCCTTCGAATTCGGGTCGTTTGCCGCAGAGCGGTTTGCCGTCGGGTGTGAATGTCATGATGCCGCGGGTGATGGTCATCGGCGTGCGTTCGTCGATCCAGGGGAACCTTTGCTTGGTGGCATCGATCAGCAGTGCCACGTGGAGGTCGTCGGGTCGCACGGTGAGTGCGGACATGTCGAAGTCGTCGGGCAGAGACTGCATGTCGTGCTGGGGTGTTTCGGCTCCGTACATGCCCACGATCAGGCCACCGGATTCGGGTCTCGAGTAGATCCGCAGGTGGCGGTCGCGGATGGCCGGGCTGAGTCGATCGACGGGGTGCAGGTCGTCGGGTCGGGTGGTCAGGTAGACGTGGCCCAGTGCGGAGGTTTGCAGCGTGGAATCGGCCATGCCGGCGACCAGGTACGACCAGGGTCCCGCGGCGTTGATCACCACGCCCGTGGAGATTGTGCCCTCGTCGGTGACGACTCCAGAGACACGGTCTGCGGAGAACTCAAGACCTCGAACCGGGCAGCCTGTTTTGTAGACGACGCCCCGCTCGCGGCCGACCTGCAGGTAGGCCGCAACCAGTTCGGCCGGTTGCAGGTGTCCGTCGGTGGGACAGTAGCAGGCGTCGACCAGGTCGTCGGTTCGCATGTAGGACAACAGGCCGGCCACTTCGCTGATTGGCAGGTGGTCGATGTCAAATCCGATCTGCCGTCCCATCTCGACCAGGTCACGGATTTCACCGGCCCGTTCTTCGGTCTCGGCCACTCGCAACGAACCGGTCTGCACGAAGATCTCGACACCGGCTCGTTCTTCCAGGTCGGCGACAATCTGGACCCCGTCCATCAGCATGCGGGTGGCTGCGGGGGTGCCTCGCAGCTGTCCGAGCAGTCCGGCGGCACGGCCGGTCGAGCCGTTTCCCAAGCGTTCTCGTTCGAGCAGCGTGACCGAGGCACCACGGGAGGCCAGTTGCATCGCGGTACTCAGGCCCGCGACTCCACCACCGACCACCACGACGTCACTGGTCTCGGAAAGCGTGTCGACCATCGGGAGCCTGGTCCGAAGCAGGGTCAGAGACTCGCAGCAGGCCGCAGTCTAGCGAGTTGCCTCGGGTTGGTGAAAGCGAGCCGATCCAGCCGGTTGTCGTCGCCAGGAATCGGCACACTCTACCAGGACTACCCAGTTTCTCGATTGGGCCACGCGAGGAGTCCGAGCGGGGTGTTCGGTTCATGTCATGGGCCCGCGGTTGACGAATCAAGAGGTAAGGCGGTCTGGCAAATGGGCGGTGGGCCGTGCTGTTTCCTGTTGAATGATCCGTCCAATGGCCCGGGCAGTTGGGAACCAGTTTGCTGATGAAGAACCAGACTCAGACCGACGAAACATGTGGCAACGGCCTGGAGATTCACCGAGGTCGAACGGCTCAATCGTTCCGGCCGACGGTCGAGGGTCGGTTGGTGCTGGGTTCGGCTCCCGAGTGCGACCTGCGGCTGGGTGGTGCGGGCATGCCTGCGGTGCACAGCCAGGTGCACGTGGATGAAGGCAAGGCGTGGATCGAGGCGATTGCGGCCGATCCTCCGTTGCTGGTCAACGGGGAGCCGTGTGACACGGTGGCGTTGTCTGACGGCGACACGATCGTGGTGGGCCCGTTCGCGTTCACATGGCGAGCGGTCGATGAACCGGCTGCGGCAGCGTCGGACTCGGAGGAGTTGTCGTTATCGGAGCTGCTGGATCGTCTCGAGCGAGACATGGCGTTGGTGGCCGGGCGTGACGAGGCGACTCGTCGGGCGGCGGTGACAGTGGTCGAGGCGGCGTTGGAGACGATTTACGGAGGCGGAGCCGGGTCGCGGCCTGTGGGCGGTGACCGGGACGCCCTGGTCGCGAAGCTCGACGAGTTGACTCAACGGATCGAAGCCAACGAGTCGGCTCATGCCGAGTCGGTTTCGGGCCTGCTGGACACGCAGGAGCGGCTGGTGGCCCAGGTCGAGTCGCTGGTTGAGCGGCTCGTAGGCGAGCAATCCGGCGGCGAGGATTTGCGGGCCAGCGCCTAGCCGCCGCCCTCGCGGAACTTCAGCTGAGGTTTCTCGAGTGTCACCACGGTATTGGCTGGGACGCTCTGGGTCAGCGACACGCTGGCCCCGATGACCGAGTGGGCTCCGACGACGGTTTCTCCACCCAGCACGGTCGCATTGGCGTAGATCACAACGCCCTCTTCGATCGTCGGGTGTCGTTTC
>Ga0310123_10002617_pt1 | contig 14228 bp, 11 predicted proteins | sample CB6_AW_1057_MG_FD_203505 | JGI IMG/M metagenome (GOLD analysis project Ga0310123, IMG submission 203505) | Marine microbial communities from Western Arctic Ocean, Canada - CB6_AW_1057 | ecosystem: Environmental > Aquatic > Marine > Oceanic | place: Canada: Western Arctic Ocean | collected... | reverse complement strand
CACACCGTAACTGTTGTTGTTGAACAACAAGACCACTATGGGAAGCTGGAACTGGACTGCGGTTGCCAGTTCCTGACAGTTAAACAAAAAACCACCATCTCCTGAAATCACAACCACCGGACGTTCCGGCCGCGCTACTTTAGCACCAATTCCGGCCGATACACCGAATCCCAACGTGCAGAAACCCCAGGGATAGATACTGGTACGGGGTTCATACACATCAAGTAGCCGACGGCACCAGTAAGCAGCCAGCGTGAGGTCACTGACAATGATTGCCTCGCGGGGCAACGCCGACCGGAGGGTCTCCACAAGTTCGACACCTTGTGGTGCAATCTGACGGCAATCATCGACAATCTGTTGCCGTAAGCGGGCGACCTCCCCATCTCGAGCCTCCATCACTTTTATCTGCATGGCATCCAAACTTCCGTTTAGCTGCCTCAGCGACTCACGGGCATCACCCACCACAGCCACCGTCGGCGGGTAGTTGCGCCCCATCTCTTGCGGGTCGATGTCGACATGAATCAAGTTGTCTGGTAGCCGTAACGTCCACCCGACCGCTTCTTCCTCAGTGAAGCGTGTGCCCACGGCAAGCATCACGTCGCAGCCCGCAACAAACTCTCTCGCTGCGGGATGGACCATCGCGCTGCCGGCTGAGAGGGGATGATCGCCCGCAATCGCTCCTCTTCCGAGAATGGTCGTAAAGACCGGCGCCTGCAAGCGCTCCGCTAGTTCCCGCAACTCGGCACTGGCACCGCTGCTTATCAAACCTCCGCCAGCCCAGATCACGGGTCGCCGACTTTGACTCAAGAGTTGGGCCGCCTTTTCGATCGATTCCGAACTCGGTTGCCGACGGACCCAGGTGGCCGGCTCCGATATTTCAACATTGTCACTGGCATCCAAAACGTCACAGGGGATTTCCAAGGCGGCCGGGCGGGGGCGCCCTTCCTGCATTTTCAGAAATCCTTCCTGCAACATCCCCGGGATGGTGGCCACCTCGTTGGCCAAGCGGCACCATGTCGTCACGGGACGCAAACAAGCCAGCTGGTCACGACATTCATGAATGAACCCCTTCTCCTTGCCAATCATTTCGCTCGGAATTTCACTGGCAATGCAGAGTACGGGGGACGAATCACAATAGGCGGTACCCAGGGACGTGATCGCATTCAGCACTGCCGGCCCCGAAGTACAAAGACAAACTCCCACCTTTCCACTGGCCCGGGCATAGCCATCCGCCATGAATGCTGCGCCTTGTTCATGACGCGCGACAATATGGCGGATACCGCCCGCGTCTAGTAGCGCCTCGTACAAAGCCAGATTATGAGCGCCGGGTATGCCGAACACCGTGTCCACGTCATGGACTTCCAAAGCATGAACAACCGCTTCGCCACCGGTCATCTGCATCGAATCCAGCACCCTTTCCACTGGCTGCGGAACTAGCCTGCGGTGGAAGAAATTGGCCCTGCAGCGTTCACCTCACTGCTCACACCGTTGGCATAGTGGACGAAGTTTTCCGTAAACAAATCGGCGAGTTTTTTTGCCGTTTGGTCGTAGGCAGTTCCGTCGCTCCATGTGTTCCGTGGAATCAAAATATCCGCAGGCACATTCGGAACCTCGGTCACCATCTCCAAGCCAAAAAAACTGTCCGTCTGCGTGGGCGCATCCGTGAGTTGCCCGGCGTAGATAGCTGCGATGATCGCACGGGTGTGGGACAGTTGAATCCGTTTGCCAACACCATGGGGCCCTCCACTCCACCCCGTGTTGATAAGCCAAACCGCTGCGTTGTGCTGCTTGATGTTTTGCGACAGGAGGTTGGCATACTTGCCCGGATGCCAGACAAGAAACGGTCCACCAAAACAGGGAGAAAAAGTGGCCTGAGGTTCAGTGACCCCCACTTCGGTACCGGCAACTTTCGCCGTGTACCCGCTAATAAAATGGTATTCGGCCTGGGCCGGCGTCAGACGACTCACCGGCGGCAACACCCCAAAGGCGTCGCATGTCAGAAAAATAATGTTGGTTGGATGTCCGGCAACACAGGGAATCTTGACATTTGGAATGAACTCGATGGGATACGACCCGCGCGTATTTTCCGTGATGCTCGCATCGTCAAAATCAACACGGTGGTCCACCTTGTCGTAAACCACGTTTTCCAGAACCGCACCATATCGCAAGGAATCGAAGATCTCCGGTTCGGCTTCTCGCGTCAGGGAGATGGTCTTGGCATAGCACCCGCCTTCGATGTTAAAGATGCCGTTGTCCGTCCAGCAGTGCTCGTCGTCACCGATCAGCAGTCGTTGCGGGTCAGCCGACAACGTGGTCTTCCCCGTGCCGGAAAGTCCGAACAACACCGAGGAGGTGCCGGTCTCTCGATCGGCGGTCGCGGAACAGTGCATGGAGAGAACATTTTGTGCAGGCATCAGGTAATTCATCAGCGTGAAGACAGCTTTCTTCATTTCACCCGCGTACTGGGTTCCCAAAATGACCACTTCCCGACGTTCCAAACTCAGGTTGACGCTGGTCTTGGAGGTCATCCCCGTGGTATGGCTGTTGGCGGGAAAATCTCCGGCATTGTAAATAACACAATCGGGCTCACCGAACTCTGCAAGTTCGTCCCGGGTCGGACGGATCAGCATGTTGTGCATGAACAATGCATGGTAAGGCCTGGCGCAGATGACTCGAACCCTGATCCGGTAACGCGGATCCCAACCGGCAAATGCGTCGATACAATACAATTTTCCAAGTGTATTGAGGTAGTCGATCGCCCGCTCGCGATTGGTCATGAAGGTCGACTCGTCAATGCCGACGTTTACATCTCCCCACCAGACATCCCCCGCGGAATCCGCGTGCTCAACAACTCGCTTATCCTTGGGAGAACGTCCCGTTTTTTTTCCTGAATAGGCAATCAGTGCGCCCGTGTCTGAAAGAGCGGTACCCGCTTCTTCACGTAGGGCCTCCTCACATAAACCGGCTGGGGACAAGTTTCTCAGTACAGAACTAACCTGAATACCGTGGTCACAAAGATCAAACATGTTTTCAATTCGTGAACTTCTGGTGAAATGGGAAGGTGATTCTTGGATGATCTTAGTCAGTGTCGCCAACCGGGTCGCTCGTCATGTTCGCTGGAGCGCTTCAGGTTTCCGGCAAACGAAGCTTTGATGATAGCGCAAGACTCCTCGTTTGAAAAGTGCCCCGTCCCGTTATTTGTCCGTGGATTCGCCTCCGGTTCACCTGACAACTCGCCGGGAGTCCATTGATCGAAAGATCACGACTGGGCAAGATGATCACGTTCGACATGAACCACAATACGGCGGATGAGCCATCCGCCCCTAATCGTCAAGTCGCAGCGCTACCCGAATGACAATCGATTCACCAAAACACCACCGGCCCGTTGACGGAACTTGTAAACTGAAGACAGAAACTCTTTGCCAATCGTGGCACTCTGCAAAACAATACCACAGTGCAATTATTTTTCAGGCAGGAGACTATGGGACCAAAACAACTCGGTATTCTTCATCCCGGTTTGATGGGTGCATCGGTCGGTGCGGCTGCTAAGAACACGGGCGTTTCCGTATGCTGGGCATCAGAAAACCGCAGCGAGAAAACCGTGACGCGTGCCGCAATGGCAGCATTCGAAGATGTGGAGACGGTGGCAAACCTGGTTGGTAACACCGAAATTATTATCTGTGTCTGTCCCCCCGCGGCGGCAACCACCGTCGCTGAAGAGGTGGCACGTTGCGGCTTCCGGGGAATCTATGTCGATGCAAATGCTATTTCTCCCGCGAGGTCCGAAAGGATTGGCACAACCGTTCAATCTGCGGGGGCCAAATTCGTTGATGGGGGGATTGTTGGTGAACCTGCCTGGAAAGCCGGGACGACCCGTTTGTACCTCTGCGGAAGCCAGGCTCCGTTAGTTTCTGCATGTTTTCGTGAAAGCAATCTTGAGCCGTTGATCATTGATGCGCCTCCCGGCGCCGCCTCAGCGCTGAAGATGGCCTACGCTGCCTATACAAAAGGAACCACCGCGCTGCTAACAGCCGTCTTGGCGGTCGCTGAACATGAGGGAGTTCGTAGTCATTTGCAACATGAGTGGTCCTTGTCACAAACGACCCTCTCCCAGGAAGCCGTCGCACGGGTTTGTAAAAACACGTTCAAAGCCTGGAGGTTCGAAGGCGAAATGCGAGAGATTGCGGCCACGTTCTCTGCAGCAGGATTGCCCGATGGTTTTCACGACGCGGCATCAGAGATTTTTCGAAGACTGTCGAATTTCAAAGGTGCTGTGGAAGCTCCCCTCCTGGAAGACGTGATCGAGTCTTTGTTGACACCACCCAGCCCTGATTGAACCGATCCAGATCCCGCGAACCTGAAACATAAAGGCTGCCTGCGCAGGAAACAAAAAGTTGGTTTCACCACGGGCAGAAGAAAAAACAACCGTTCAGATGCAAAACAAATCGAGCACGGTTTTGACAGCACCATGGACCGGTCTGCTTTCGGGATCTTGCTGTCCATCAGAAAAACAGGCTGCGCGCGGTGGGCAATAGGTGTTAGAATTCATAGCATGGTTATTCGACGTTTTGCAACTCGAACTGTGGCTTGTGTAGTGTTCTGCATGGCAAGCGTTGTAAGCACTTCTTTAGCAGAACAGCATGCGGTTGATTTTGCAGCTGCCCGGGAAAGCCATTGGGCCTACCGCGCCGTCATTTCACCGCCGGTTCCAGTGGTGCCAGGAGCACCAGCCGGGTCCTCCAAGATCGACCAGTTCATTCTGGCAGCACTGCATGAGACTGGCTTGCAGCTTGCTCCCCCAGCCGATAGACAAACACTTCTCCGACGAGCCACATTTGATCTGATCGGATTACCACCTACCCAGGCACAGGTTCAGGATTTCCTGAACGACAAGTCGCCGGATGCATTCGCCAAGGTGGTCGACCGACTGCTCAATTCGCCACGCTATGGCGAACGATGGGGGCGACACTGGCTCGATTTGGCCCGCTATGCCGACACGCATGGCGGGGCACCGGTCGACGTGGTTCGGTTTCCATTTTCCTACACTTACCGTGACTATGTCATTGCTGCGTTAAATAGCGATCTACCCTATGACCGGTTTGTCCTGGAGCAGATTGCCGCCGACCAGTTGGGCCTGGACAGAGATTCCCGCCCTCTGGCTGCGCTCGGATTTCTGACCGTGGGACGCCGCTTTCGCAATCCTCATGACACGATTGATGATCGGATCGATGTGGTGACACGGGGATTGATGGGGCTGAACGTCACCTGCGCCCGTTGCCATGACCATAAATTTGATGAGATTCCCACGGAAGACTATTATTCGCTCTACGCCGTGTTTTCCGGCGACAGTGAACCGGACGATTTACCGTTGCTGGGCAGCCCGCAAGATACACCCGAATATCGAGAGTTTCAGCGCGAACTCGGGCGTCTCAAAAGCGTACGTGACAACACCCTGCGTGATCACAATCAAGTGCTGCAAAATCGGCTGCGAATGCAGGTCGGAATGTATTTACGAGAGCTTGTAAAAGAAACTCCGGAACAAGACCTCTCCACGATCTTTCTTTCCTATCGGACGGAAGACGTGCGACCGGCCATCCTCAACCGCTGGCGCAACTACCTGACCAAACAGGGAACCAAAGACGATCCGGTGTTCGGGCTGTGGCATCGTTGTTTGAAGTTATCCCCGGACGACTTCAAAACACGCAGTGCAGAAATCATTGCCCAGATGCGGGCAGAAAACGGCGAAGATGGCCAGGACCCTGACAAGTACAACGCCCCTCCCGGCACCGCTCCCCGTTGGAATCCGCGCGTCTTGGATGCAATGGCTGCTCGTCCGCTATCTTCCATGTTCGATGTCGCGAATGTTTATGGTGAACTTTTCACCACCATCCAACAAGAATGGATGCAGGGATTGTTGGACATGGCGCTGCAGGCGTTGCCGGATGCTCCCTATATTGGCGATCACGATCCGCGGTATGTGTTTCTCAACAGCCCCGTGAATCGACAGTTGCGATCACACCTGCAGGCCGCAGGAACTCCGACGGTGATCGCCTACAAATCGGCCAGGGACCTGCTCAACAGGACCTATCGAGATCGCGTGGTAGGAAAGGAAACGGAGGTGCATGACCTGTACCTTCAATCTGAATTCTCCCCACCACGCGCGATGACGCTGGCCGAAAAAGAAACTACGGGCCCTCAGCACGTTTTTTTACGCGGCAGTCCTATCAACCGCGGCAGGCTGGTGCCAGCACGGTTTCTCGGAGTCTTAACTGAGGGCGAGAGGGTCATTTTCTCGGATGGCCATCGCCGCCTGGATTTAGCGCAAGCGATCGTGGATCCGGACAATCCTTTAACGAGCCGGTTTCTGGTGAATTGGGTTTGGAGGCACCACTTCAGGCGGGGGCTGGTGCGCACAGCGGATGATTTTGGAACGCGTGGCGAGTTGCCGACTCATCCTCAACTATTGGATTACCTCGCGACAAGCTTCGTGCAGAACGACTGGTCCTTAAAACAGCTTCAACGACAAATCATGTGTTCAACCGTTTATCAACAAAGCTCCAGCCACGCAGAAATGCAAATGCAAATTGCCGCATCCGTGGATCCTGAAAACCGATTGCTCTGGCGGATGCCTCCCAAACGGCTGGAACTAGAAGCCATGCGTGATGCCATGCTCAGCGTGGCGGGTGTACTGGATACCTCCATGGGCGGGAGGCCCGTCAATTTATTTGCAGAGCCATCCGTTCCACGGCGCAGTATCTACGGGTTTGTTGACCGTGATGTGATCGCTTCCTTGTTCAGCACGTTTGACATGGCCGACCCGAGTAGCTGCACCGCCACGCGCCCGGAAACCACGGTGCCTCAACAAGCCCTGTTTGCACTTAATTCCACGTTTGTGCTGGAACAAGCCGACTCGTTGGCAACATCCACGCGCGGCAAGCAGCCAACGGGTGACTCCGAGCGGGTCCGTCGACTCTATCACCGTGTTTACGCACGGGATCCTGATCCAGACGAATTGGCCATCGCATTGCAGTACATCCACGCGCAGTCCGCCGATGCTAAACTGGACGGCTGGACGAAATATGCACAAGTGCTCCTGGCTGCCAATGAGTTCATGTTTATCGACTGATGTTTTTCTCCGAAACAAACGCCATGCATGACGCCATCAAGAGAGAGTCCTCACCGCTGGTCCCAGCATTCTCCCGACGGGACCTGTTGCGCCGCAGCGGGACCGGATTCGGCGCGCTGGCCCTTGCGGGCCTGGTCGGCCAGGAGACGATGGCGGCATCCCGGACTGGTACTGCCGTAGAACTGCCGACAACCGCGAAGGCCCCTCACCACGCGGGACGTGCCAAACACGTGATTCACATCTATTTGAACGGTGGCATGTCTCAGGTCGACACATTCGACCCCAAGCCCGAACTCACCCGACGCGCGGGACAAATGCTGCCGTTTACCAACCTGCAAACCGAACGTCGCACCGGGACGGCATTGGCTTCGCCGTTTCGTTTTTCCAGACATGGCCAAAGCGGCATCGAAGTCAGCGAGATTTTTCCGTATTTAGCGCAATGCGTTGACGATCTGACGGTCGTTCGCTCGATGTACGCCGAACTTTCTAATCACGAATTGTCCTTGATGTTGATGAACTGTGGCGATCAACGGCTCGTGCGACCCAGTATCGGATCCTGGGTGACTTACGGCATGGGAACCGAGAATGAAAACATGCCTGGATTTGTCGTGCTTTGCCCGGAAAACCTTCCCGTGGCGGGAGCCGACAATTGGCGAAGCGCCTTTCTTCCCGGAATTTATCAGGGAACTTTAGTGCATACCAAGAACTCCTCACCGGAAAAACTCATCGAGAACCTGCGCAACAAATACCTGGCTGCGGCGGAACAGCGTGACCAGCTCGACCTCCTGCAGACGCTCAACCGACGCCACTTGGAAGCTCGCCACAACGAAGCCGCACTGGAGTCCCGCATTCACTCCTTTGAATTGGCCTATCGCATGCAACTGGAGGCGATTGACGCCTTTGACACCCAGCGGGAGCCGGAACACATTCAACGTCTGTATGGTGAAGGAGTCCAGAATCGACAGCTGCTCATCGCGCGGAGGCTGGTCGAACGCGGTGTCCGATTTGTCCAGGTGTGGCACGGTACCCTTCAACCCTGGGACAGCCATTCCGACATCCAGACGGCACATCGCACGGTGGCCAGCCAATGCGACCAGGGGCTGGCGGCGCTGATCATCGACCTCAAGCAGCGCGGAATGCTGGACGAAACGCTGATTGTGTGTTCGGGCGAATTTGGCCGCACACCAACCGTCGAAATGAACACCTCCGGAGGTGGGGGAACTTTGGGTCGCGACCACAATCATTGGGGATTTAGTTTGTGGATGGCCGGAGGCGGCATCCAGGGTGGCAGGGTTTACGGCGCCACGGATGAGTTCGGTTTCCAGGCCGTCGAGAATCCTGTTTCCGTCCACGATCTACACGCGACCATGCTCCACCTGCTGGGCTTCGACCACGAACGTCTCACTTACCGCCACGCGGGACGTGATTTCCGTCTTACGGACGTCCATGGTCGCGTCGTGACCGATCTCTTTGCGTGACCTGACGCTGCTGTTAGAAGTCCCTTGCAAACTTTGACCGTCTGCTCGATCCACCGGCAGTTGCTGCTCACCTCACGCATGGATTGGAACAACTGGAGCGTCACTGAGGCCGGGCTGCCATCTCCAACAATGGCTTTAAGTACACACCGCTCCGACTGACGGCCTCCTGAATCGGCATGACATTGGCAAACGCCTGATGCACCGTGACATAGCCACTGTAATGCAAGTCCTGCAATCCTGTGAAAACGTCCTGGAAGTTGACTCCTCCTTCATCCCAAAGGCCAATCGGATCGAACCCCACTTCGCCCCGAGTCCAAGTCTTCGCTTTTATCGGGCTCTCCGGATTGGGATGGTGATTCTGCACGTAAACGTTGAACAAATACGGCTCCAGCTTGCGAATCGCGTGGTAATCGTAGTCCTGTCCCGCCAGCATCCAATTGGCAGGCTCGTAGATGATCCCGAAATTCTGTCGTTTGACTTTCTTCAACACACGTAAGGACCCTTCCACCGTTTCAAAAAGGCTTGCACAATGCGATTGATGGGCCAGACGCACATCTCGTTCACGCGCTTCATCACAGGCCTTCTGCGCCCAGCGAATGTCTTGATCTTTTTTCATGCAAACGCGAATTAAATCGGCACCAAATGTCTCGGCAAGATCAAGGTAAGGCGTAATGTTCCGCAGGCACTCCGGACCCTGTTGGTCATTTCTTGGTATAGCAGTATCACCCGTCACCATTGACACTCGCAGTCCGGCCGCCCGGATCTTGCCGCTCAGCTCACGAACGACATCTTGCGGTGTCTGAATGCCGGCTTGTGAGGCCCGCATACAAAGCGCCTGGTAGCCGTTGTCCTTCGCCAGACGGATCAACTGCTCCAGAGACATGGTGGACTTGTCTTTTGACGACATTGTCTCGGCCACGCGAACAGAGAGAGACAGCTTCATTCCGGATGGGCGACTTTCAGCCACTTCGGGTCGGGCCGCTGTGGATTTGCCACAAGCAAACCTTCCGACGATGATTCCCGTCGCTGCCATCCGCGAGGAAGTGCTGACAAATTTACGGCGAGTTATTTTCTGCATCATGAATACGTCTCACGCAGGGTACAAAAGATCGCACACACAAAAGCGGTAGAGTGAACCAACCTCTGATGCCTTCAAAAATTGGCGGATGCCTGTTGTTATTATCGCCCTGTTGTTATTATCGCAATGCCCGATGCAACCAGCAAAGCCTCTCATTTTCAATTTGATGAAGTTTTGTTTCACCGCGCCCTGCACAACTTCTTTGCAACGCACCTGTTACCACGGCCCAAGTACCAAGAACGCTTTCGGAACAATCTTCATCGACTCCCCGTGTCTAGGCAGTTACCAATGGCGTGTTTGCATGGACGAAAATACTGGTAGTCAGCTCTTCTTGCCGGTATCCGGAGGGCCCTTCTTGGTATGCCGATTACTCTGAAACCCATCTCGGGTTCGGCTCCCAAACCTTTACATGCGGAAACCCAACTGGAGTTGGTGACTGCATCCCGGGTTGGCCGCCATTTCTACCGTCAATCAGACAAACCGACCTACAGACAGAAAACCCGGATTACATACAGAGCACCCTCTTCTGCATATTTTCCGGTGGCGTTCCACTACCTGGCCGGGGCTTCCTTCGAAAATTGATTGTCTTCGCTCTCCGCTGCCATCCGCTGCCAGTGATGCTCCGGTTTCCAGCCAAGCAATTGCTTCAGCTTCGAACAATTCACCAAGCCGGTCCTATCAGGAAATTCTCCGCGGAAGTCCGTGACATGTGAATAAAATTTTCGAAGCAGTTCCTGCGTCGGAGTCGGGACACACACATCGTCGGCAGACACGTTAAAGACTTCGAACCCGTCTCTCTCCGATGCAATCCAAGCCAGGCACGCCGAGGCGACGTCTCGTGCGTCCACGTACGACCACAACGCGTCTACGGCAGCTTCATCACTTGTCGTGAATTTTCTAAATCGCCACTCGTACGATCCTTCGTAGACAATACGCTGGGGGCGCAGCCCGGCAACGGCCATCCCGTGCCAACGAACATAATGCGACGCGAGCGTGTCGAGATTCTGTTTCACAGCGCCGTAAATGCTTGTGGGCAGCGCGGGCGAATCTTCATCAATCGGCAGGTAGGCCGGTTGAAGAAAGTCGCCGTAGACCTGAGGGCTGCTGGCCATGACCACTCGCGGAATTCCCAGATTGGCTGCTGCCTGCAGAACGTGATACCCGCCCAACGCTAAATTTCGATAGGCCGTTTCCCACGAGGTCCACGAATCGGTCGGCAAACTGCCAAAGTGGACAACAGCATCAGCCCCGGCAAATGCGTCATGCACGGCTCCGCCATCCTGCAGATCAAGCTGCAAATAGTCTGTTTCCCAAACGCCACATGGTTTCAAATCGATTCCCAGCACGTCGTAACCCGCCTCTCGAAAGACCTTGACAATCGAGATGCCCGTGCCACCCTTGGATCCTGTGACAACAACCTTTTGCATGGTTCCCAGTCCTGTAGATGCTTGGTGCGTCAAAAATACCCTGACCGCCGTTTATCGTATCGGATCCCATATCATTCGACAACGAACCCGGACTATCTTGCTCTTCGCCGTAACCACTCGGCGGTCCCCGCTACGTTCTGTAAGGCCCCTTAATTCATAGTATCAAATCGGTAGAATGAGTTCGAAGAACAAAACCAGGAACCAACATCGCTCAGAACACGTCATCGGAAATCCACCCATGGCATTCCTGGGTGCCACTGAAAAACTATTTCTCCAAAATCTCGGCAGCAAACCATTCCATCGACAACAAGTAGCCGTCGCGGGGCGTGAACATTCAGGATCAATTCTCAAGCAACCACCACACAGAACCAGGATATTTTCCCATGCAGTTAAAAACTCGAATGCACCAACACCTCGAAGCTGGACAAACTGCCGGCGGCTTCGGATTTGCATTGAACTCACCAGAGGCAGTGGAGTTTCTACTGCAGAACGCCAAGCCTGACTTCATCGTGATCGACGCCCAACATGCGCCGATCACACCGGCTGATGCGGCCCACTTACTACGGGCAGCGCAGTCAACAGATCCATTGGCGACACCCATCGTACGGGTTCCCTGCCACGATCTCTATTGGATCCAGCAAATGCTGGATTTGGGTTACATGGGGCTGATCGTGCCGCTCTGCGAATCGGCAGAACAGGCCCGCGCGCTGGCCCAAGCCACCTACTACCCGCCACAAGGATTGCGGTCGATCGCGGGAAGCATTCGAGCCAACATGTATGATCAATACATCGATCAGATTAACGAACACGTTCTGCTGCTACCTCAGATCGAATCCCGTGGCGGATTGGAAAACGTAGAAGATATCGTCGCCGTCGAGGGTGTGAGTGGCGTCTTGCTTGGACCGGCCGACCTGAGTTTTGATTGCGGGTGGCGAGAGCATACTGCTGAATTGTGGTCCTACCCACCATTTGTCGACGCGGTCAGTCGCATCCGAGCAGCGTGTGACAGTCATGGAAAATTGCTGGCCACGATGGTTGACGGTGAAGCTGTGTTTCACGCACAGCGGGCCGGCACCAGGTTTATCTGTACCTCGGTAGACACGGGTGCGTTGCGGACCGGCGTGGCGACTGAAACCAACGCCACCATCGAGCGTCTACACACCGAGTCGGGTGCTTGATCACCTGTCTCCGGGCTGTGCTCGATGTAAAAATCCCTGACCGGCGGGTCACAGGTTGACAGGACCTTGCGTATACTTTGTTCGGTCAGACCCTATCAAGGAGCCCCACAAATTCTTGGCAGACGGTGATGCGATTGACTGTAGGCCCGTCACTCATTTGGACATAGGAGCTTTTAACCGTGACGCTCTCTGCCAACAAGGTCTATCAAGGCGACTGCATCCAACAACTCGCGAAGGTCAAGCCAGCCAGTGTCGACCTCGTTTTTGCGGACCCACCCTTCAACATCGGTTATGAATACGACGTTTACCAAGACCAGCGCTCACAGGATGAATACCTGGGTTGGTCCCGGAATTGGATGGCGGCGGTGAGCAACGTACTCAAGCCATCCGGAACGTTTTGGCTGGCAAGCGGAGATGAGTTCGCCGCAGAGTTAAAACTAATTGCCCAAAACGAGGTCGGGCTGACCTGTCGCAGCTAGGTGATCTGGTATTACACATTTGGCGTGAACTGTGTGTAGGCGTTCAGCCGTTCGCACACGCATCTGTTGCACTTCGTGAAGGACCCCGGGAACTTCACGTTTAACAACGACAATCCAGCAGTTACTGATAGCGATTACACATACTAGAAGAATGCACCCGGTCAGGGTAAGTTTTTTGATCCAATTGGTTGGTTTGTTCATTGTCTTCATGATCGTTCCTTTTTTTTCTCAGCAATTTTTCTGATTCAATGGATAGTACCCAGGACTCCCGTGATTTCTTTCAATTGATCGAATCTATTTTCGAGAAAATACTGTCTCGGCTGACAACCTCCCAAAAACAGGTGTTTGGTGGATTTTTATTGGTGTAGTCCGTTTTTTTGAAATGCCAAACTGGACGATTTGGATAATTAAGAGTCCTATACGGGCATATGGATGCTCCTGGGACAAGGAAGACCATTCTGAAAAAGCTGCGGATGACGCAGACAGATCAGGCTGCGTGGGATGAGTTTTTCAAAATCTACTGAAAACTGGTCCATAGTGTGGCACTTAAAGCCGGGTAGAGTCACGCTGATGCCCAGGAGGTTGTGCAAAACACGTTTATTAAGGTTTCCAAGAACATCCGGAATTTTGAGTATGATCCCGGCAAAGGAAAATTTCGTAATTGGCTGTGCCTGATCGCCAAGCAGCAAGCCGCCAACCTGTTCAGGAAATCGGAACCCAAAAAAGATGTAGTGGGTATCCACTTTACTCAAGTGACCACCATATGTTGTGGTCGCTCGTTCTTAGCCCCGATAGGGGCAGCCCTATGTCAGCCCAGGGTGGAGCGACAGGAGCGCAGCGACGGTCGCGCAACCCTGGGTGGCGGGTATCTTGGAGACGGGAACCCCAACGGGGTGGCCCTAAGAGAACCGCTTCAACGCCCGTTTTAGGGTCACCCCTTCGGGGTTTCGATTCCTCCCACTTCCTTCCCAGGGTTGCGCAACGATCGCTGCGCTCACGTTAGCTCCACCCTGGGCTGACATAGGGCCGCCCCTATCGGGGCTATTCTGGCCGTCGCTCGCGAATAACTCCAAACATCAAAAGAACTGGTATGTGAAATCGCGCATCTTGTGGTCACTTGAGTAAAGTGGATACCCACTTCGTTGTATTTAACCTGGTCCAATGGATTGTCGATAACCGGGTAAAGGAGGATATCGCATTTGTGATTCACGTCATTGACATCGTGGAGCCCGGCAATGGAGAAAGCGAATGGCCAACACCGACTCCGGTGCCAGCAAACAGTTCGAAGAATTCTTTCTGTGTCAGCGGATCGTATTTGTGATCATGGCATCGGGCACATCCGATGGTCAGGCCCAGCCAGGTCGCACCGACCGTTTCCAGCCGGTCAACGGCGTACTCGACGCGAAACTCTTCTGCAATCGATCCTCCCTCACCGTTGGCCCGATTGTTTCGCAAAAAACCG
>Ga0310123_10002616_pt1 | contig 14230 bp, 14 predicted proteins | sample CB6_AW_1057_MG_FD_203505 | JGI IMG/M metagenome (GOLD analysis project Ga0310123, IMG submission 203505) | Marine microbial communities from Western Arctic Ocean, Canada - CB6_AW_1057 | ecosystem: Environmental > Aquatic > Marine > Oceanic | place: Canada: Western Arctic Ocean | collected... | reverse complement strand
CCCTGTCAGGCGCCCCAGTGTGTATTCGGAATCGGAATTCCCCTTTCCTTTCTGGATTTGAGACTCTAGAATCTTCGCAAGGGTTGGGCAGTCAGCCTTGAGCTTCGTGCTCCGCGAATCGGATCGCGTTTCGAGCCACCACCGCGACGAAGGAGTCCCCAGATGGTCACGACCAACGTTCCCGGCCTCAACCTTGATTGGCTCAACGTGGACACGGAGCAGGGGCAAACGGCCGAACCGGGCCGGAGTGGGCTGACCCTTCAGCAGATCAACTCCACCATGTACGGTATCGACAACCTGGACGAGGTCCGCAACCGCTCCCTCACCGTGCGTGGTTCCGCCCCGGACCTGCGTTCGTCACCACACGCGCGGCAATACCACTACAAGGGTGACGTCTGGTCGGACAGCGCCATGCTGCTCTACGAAGAGGCGACCCAGCGTCAGTGGGCCAGCGCCACCGACATTCCCTGGGAGAAGGTTGAGCCGCTGTCGGACGACCTCGAGATGGCGATGTGCACCCTCTGCACGTTCCTGACCCAGGTGGAATTCATTGCCGGCGACGTCCCGGGCCGCTTCCTGGAGCAGGTGCCGACGGACTTCTTCGAGTCGCAGCTGTTCCTGGGTACCCAGGTGATGGACGAGGCGCGCCATCAGGACGTCTTCCGCAAGCGCATCTTCGTCAACGGCGGTGGCATGTCGGACGCGGGCTTCGGCGCCGTCAACCTACTCTCGATCGACGATTTCACCGAGATGACCGCGGTGCTGCATCTCTTCGCCGAGGGGCTCGTCCAGTCGCTCTTCCGCATGGGCGAGCTGATCTCACAGAACGATGCCGAGAAGCGCATGTTCCGCCTCTCCGCGCAGGACGAGAGCCGTCACCTCGCCTTCGGCGTGACGCATGTCAAGTACGTGGTGGAGAACGAGCCCTGGCGCACGGAAGAGCTGCACCACTACCTGGACATCCAGGAGCGGCAGACCACCCAGAGTCAGCAGGCCAGCCTCACCACCAATCCCTTGACCGGCGAAGCGCTCGCCATCTTGGCCGGCGGCGGCATCGAAAAGATGGACGACGGCTTCAAGATGGTTCTGCAGATGCGGCGCAAGCAGATGATCGAGTACGCGCATCGCGCCAAGGTCGTTGGGCTGGACCGCTCCGAGCGCATGGCCCCCGAACTGCGCGAACTGCTCGGCGACGTCGCCTAGCAGGCCCGCGAACGGTACCGCAGGAGACACTCCTCGCCAGATCTGGCGGGGAGTCGTCGTGTTGAGAGGCTGACCCGATGGAAATCCCCGCTCCCGTCATGGCAAAGGTCCGCGCGCGAGGCTGGTCGGACGAGCTGATTGCGCGCATCACAGAGTCGGTTGCGCGGCCCGACCAGGTCGCCAACCTTGCCAGCACGACCCTCACCGAGGAGAAGATCAACGGCTGGCTGGACTTCCTGGAGCGCGATCCCGAGAACCCCTTCGTTGCCGCGCCGCTGAGCATCCTGACGACCAAGTCGGAGCTGGGCATGTGGGCCAAGCCCGGCCCCGAGGGGCTGCGGCTCAAGGACATCAACATCGGCTCGTACGGCGTCGTGCCGGACGACTGGCGCTACGAGAACGACACGCCACGCGGCGCGCACCCCACGACGGGCATGTATATTCCCGCCTCCTACTCGATTTTCGACAAGTCCGAGGTCTGGGCGGACAACCTGGACGACCTCTACGAGGACGCCATCCGTGATCGCTGGATCAGCTCGACCGACCTCGACTGGGAGAACGGGCTGAAGGAGTTGCCCGAGGACCTTGAGCGCGCCGTCTGCCAGCTCTGCACCATCTACAGCAATAACGGCCTCGTCGAACAGAAGGTGATCGGCAAGTGGCTGGAGGAGATCTCTTACGGATTCTACGAGGCGAAGTCCTTCCTGGGTACGCAGATCTACGACGCCGGTCGCAAGGCGGAAGTGCTGCGCAAGCGTGCCCTCTCGAACGGTGGCGGTCTGGGACAGGCGCCCTTGGGATTGCACTACAAGGGCTGGTACGGCGCGCTCAAACTGACCGAAGTCCTAATCACGATCGACGTGATCTACAAGTCCTACGAACTCTCCACCTTCCAGATGGCGGGTGATCTCGCCCAGACGCCGCTCGAAGAGGAGATGTGGAGCTACCTCGCGCGCGATTCGCAGCGCCACCTGGACTATGGCCTGCACCATCTGCGCTGGTACATGGATCACCACGACCTCGCCCACGAGATCTTGCCGATCTTCTTCGGGCGCCAGGAGGCCACCTTCGCCGGCGAGATGCTGACGTCGCCGGCTGAGCGCGAGGCGCTGGTCGTCCTCTTCGCGGGCGGCACGGAGAATCTGCAGGCCGGCGTCGACAAGCTGCAGCAGCTGCGCGGCAAGCAGCTCGCCGATTACTTCGAGCGACTCGACTCGGTCGGCTACGACCACGCTGCGCGCGTCAACCCCGCGCTCGTCGGGCTGACGGAGGACCCGCTGGCGGCCCGCATGCTGGCACCGGCGACCGATCCGGAGCCGGAAGACAACTAGGTCCGTCGCAGGCTCAACCGCACGGAACGGAGCCCCGGCCCGCCATGGCCGGGGCTTTTTCATGCGTAGCCGACCGCAGGGAAGAGCGCGCATGTCATCATGCCCAACGCGCAACCGCAGGCACCACGCTGGGAGGACGCATGGATTTGCTGTCCGGTTTGGCTCACGTCGATCTGCCGCTCGACTCACGGGCGATCACGTTCGAAAACCCCACCGGCGCACGTGGAGCCGGTGGGCAGTCGAGGGGTGGCCGCAAGGGTTTCCCCCAACCGACGCCTGGAGCCCGGCGAGCACGTCGTCCTGGGCGAGATCGAGGGCCCGGCTACGGTGCGCCACATCTGGATGACGTTCCCGCCCGCCCCGCCCGAGGTGATGCGCGCGCTCGCCTTCGAGGTCTTCTACGACAGCGCCGCCGAACCCAGCATCTCGCTGCTGGCACTCGACTTCTTTAGCATGCCGCTGGGGCGGCCCGTCGATTACGCGTCGGTCCTGACGGCCGCCCAAGAGGGCCGGGGCTTCAACGCGTTTTTCCCGATGCCGATCCGCGGCAGCGCCCGCTTCGAACTGACCAACCTCTCCCAGCGCGTTGTTTCGTTTTACTACCAGACCGACTACACGATGGAGCCGGACCTGGACCCCGGCGACGGCTACCTGCACGTTTCCTGGCGACGCGAGAACCCCACAACGATGCTGGAGGACTTCACGATCGTCGATGGAATTGCGGGGCCAGGGCGCTTCCTCGGCTGTAGCATCGGCGTCCGGGTGCTCGATCAGGGCGACTGGTACGGCGAGGGTGAGGTCAAGGTCTTCCGTGATGGTGGCGACGCTTTCCCCACGATCTGTGGCACCGGTCTAGAGGATTACGTCGGTACGGCCTGGACGATGGGTGCGCACGCCGCGCCCTACGCCGGTTCACCGCTGGAGGTGCGCGGACCCGATACCGGCCGTCAGCCGGACTTGCTTAGCTTCTACCGCTGGCATGTGCTCGACCCGATCATGTTCGAAAGTGAGCTGCGGATCACGATCCAGCAGATCGGGGCGGTCCGCTTCGCCGTCGGCGATGAAGCGCGCTTCGAGGCCTAGGCCGCCACACACCCTGTGGCGGGGCCGGGTTGGCACATGCAGCCGTCTCAGGGCATGCACGCGTTTGGTATCGTGGAGCGCGTCGACGACTATTGCGCCGCCGCCTGGGTCTACGCGCAACAGCCGCAGCCCGTGCCCCGACTCAAGATCGACGAGGCACTGGCGGAGATCGAGCGGCGCCTGTTCGAGCAGCCGCATCCCTTCGAGCGCGGGATCGCCGCGATGATGGGTAACGAGGAGCCGTAGCCCGATAGAGTCCGCGGAGGACGAGCAACAGCTGCCGATGGCCGAGCCGGGTAGCATGGCAGACGCCCTTCCGAATGGGAGCAAAAAAATGAAAGTCAGTGTCTTCTATCTGCCCTCGATCGGATCCCGCGCGGAGATCGAAGAGGGCATGGCCGGGCTGCGCAACGACCTCTATCAGAAGATGCTTGGTGAGCTGACCGAGCAGGCCAAAGCCGCCGACCAACTCGGCTACGACTCGATCTCGTTCACCGAGCACCACTTCCACATCGAGGGCTTCGAGCTGTCGACCAATCCGATCATGCTGGACCTGTTCGTGGGTATGCAGACGGAGCGCATCCGCGTGGGGCAACTCGGGGTCGTGCTTCCGGCCCACAACCCGATCCGGGTGGCCGAAGACATCGCGATGCTGGACCACATGACGGGCGGGCGGGCCGTGGCCGGCTTCGCCCGCGGCTACCAGCGACGCTGGGTCGACACGATGGCGCAGCAGTTGCACGGTGTGCACGGTGTCCGGCCCGGCATGCACGACGAGATGAACCAGGCCAACCACGACGCCTTTGAGGAGCACTGGGAGATCATTAAACAGGCCTGGACACAGGACATGCTCCAGTTCGACGGCAAGGGCTGGCAGATCCCGCCGCCCGAGACGCCGTGGCGGTTGGACGCGACCGAGCAGTGGGGAGCCGGCGTCGAGAACGACATCGTGACGGCGGTCGGCGTGGTGCCGAAGCCGCTCCAGAAGCCTCACCCGCCCGTGTTCCAGCCCTTCGCCTCCAGCGAGCGCACGATCCGCTGGTGCGCGCGTGAAGGCGTCACCGCTGTCTTGCCACCCATGCCGCCGGAGATGCAGCTCAAGCTGTACGATGTCTATCGTGAAGAGGCGGCCGCGCACGGCCGCGATCTCAAACCCGGCGAGGGGCTGGGCGTGCTGCGCGACGTGATCATCGCCGACAGCGACGAAGAGGCGATGGAGCTCTGGCGCAACGGCGCGGCCTTCTGTGGCGCCACCTGGTTCGCCCCCTTCGGCTTCGGCGACGCGCTACGCCCCGAGGGCCGCGATCAGCCGTTCTCGCCGGAGGAGATGAAGGAGATGGGGCTGCTCTTCGTGGGCACCGTGGACAGCGTCAAACAGCAAGTGCAGAATATGGTCGACCGTTGCCCGGTCGATTGGATCTTCGCCTGGCAGTACAATGGCCTGACGCCGCACGGCAAGATCCTCAACACGCTGGACAAGTTCGCGACGCAGGTCCTGCCGGAATTCACCGGCTAACAGCCCGCGTCCGGCGAGGAGTGCTTGAATCCGGGCTTCTGGGCGTCCTAGACGCGTCAGTCCGGTTCGGACGGATCCTCGTTGGGAGGCAACGCGAAGCCGAGCGAGCGGAGTTCTCGGTTCTTCTCCGTGACCCTGTTGGCCAGGAAGCCGAGCCGCTGCAGCCGCGCCAGCCACGCCGTGGCGAAGCCCTGGATGATGTTGTTGCCGTCGTCGATCCGGCACGACGTGCCGAGGTCGGAGCAGAGGAAGAGGCGCATCAGGGTCCGCTTTGCCGGTAGCGGCAGAAAGTCGATGCCGCCCACAGGCTCCTCGCCGAGCTCGATGCGGAACATCTCCGGCAGATGGGGGTCTTCCTGACGCACGGAGGAGACATGAAAGTGCTCCTCATTCCATTTCAGGATGGGCGCGATCGTCTTCAGATGCGGCACGACGGTGTCCGTCTCCCCTTCGAGGATCCATTCAAATGACGGAACGGGGCCGTGTAGGTGATCCGCCCCATCAAGTGCTGCGTCTGGCTCGGGGCGTACGTCGTTTGGGTTCTCGGACATGGCGTGCTCCGTTCGTCGCCCTGGTTCAGGATCTACGTGTGGGAGATGCCGTCCGATGCATGGTAGGGACTTGGCCCCCGCAAGCCAGATGTATCCGGGGCACCATCGCGACCCGAGCTAGACAGCCCTGATCCCGGCATCGAGAATCGGACGAGCCTCCGCCTAGTGCGGCCACGCAGCGAGCGCGCAGGAGCGACATGGAGCCCGAGCTCGACTTTTCGCCGCTGCTCCTCGTCTCTGCGCTTGCCTTCCTGATTCCGATCGCCACCCACCGCCTCACGCGCGGCACGATCCCGTCGGTCGTGAGTGAGATCCTGGCGGGCATCATCTTCGGTCAGTCGGTCGTTGGCATCATCGACCAGAATGAATGGCTCGAATTTCTCTCGCTGTTCGGCTTCGCCTATCTGATGTTCCTCTCCGGGCTGGAGATCAACATAGCGTTGCTCGTGCGGCCGATCGGTCCCCAGTGGTACCGCCCCGCCGTGCTCTTGCGGCAGCCGATGCTGGCCGGCGGCATCGTGCTGGGCCTCACCGTGGCGACGACGGCGGTTGGCGTGGGACTGCTCAACGGGTTGGGGCCGGTCGACGACTTCTGGATGTTGCTCTTCATCTTGCTGGCGACGGCGGTTGGCGTCGTGGTGCCCGTGCTGAAAAGCCGCGGCGACGCCGGTCCCTACGCCCAGTCGATCATCGTGATTGGGTTCCTGCTGGAGTTCATCGCCATTCTCGGGGTGGGCGTCGTGGCTGCGCTGGAGCGGGAGGGGTTGGACGTCGAATTCTGGCTCATTCTGGCGATTCCGGCGGTGTTCGCGCTCCTGCTCTGGGCGGTGCTGCGTGGGCGGGCTCGGTTCCCGGCCGCCGTGGCGCTGATGCATGAGTTGGCGCACGCCTCGTCGCAGATTCAGGTTCGCGCCGCCCTGACGGTGCTGGTGATGTTCGTTGTGCTGTCGCAGGTGGTGGGCACGGAATTGGTGTTGGGCGCGTTCCTGGCGGGCCTTGCGTTGACGATCCTTTCGCCCAAGCACGGCTCCTCGATGCGGGTCAAGCTGGATGCGATGGGCTACGGCTTCTTCGTCCCGATCTTCTTCATCACGGCCGGCGCCTCGATCGACATCGACGCGATCTTTGCCGAGACGGGCACGCTCCTGCTGGTGCCCGCCTTCGTGGCTGTCGCGATCGTGGCCAAGGTCGTGCCCGTCTGGCTGGTGCTCTGGCCGGTCTACGGCTTCCGTCGCGCCCTGGCGGCGGGTGTGCTGATCAGCACGAACCTCAGTCTGATCCTGGCCGCCGGTGCGATTGCGTTGGAGCTCGATCTGATCGACGATGCGGTTAACGGGGCGCTGATCGTCGTCGCGCTAATCACCACGGCCGTCGCGCCGCCGGTCTTCTCGCGCCTGCTCGGTCCCCCGGCGGACGATGCGGTCAGCCGCGCGATCCTGACCGGCGCCGGCGACACCGGTGCCGAGATCGCGCGCCGCCTGCGTGCGGCGGGGATGGAGGTCACCGCGATCGATACGGACGAGGCCGCACTGCGTGGCCTGGCCGAGGTCGGCTGTCAGACGATTGTGGGCGACGCGACGGACCGACTCGTCCTGGCCCAAGCAGATCTGGACGGTGCCGAAGCGGCCGTGATCGCCGTCACGGATCGCGAGCGCACCGTTGAGGTGGCGCGGGGCTTGCGGGAGGCGAACAACGGCTTGCGGATTGTGACCTGGGTCGCCGAGCCGGATCCGCGACTGGAGGCGCTCGAAGTCGACACATACTGGCAGAAGATGGCCAACGCCACGGCGCTGACGGGCGCGGTGCTGAGACCAGGACTCTTCCACGCGCTCTCGGACGGGGAGTCGGACCTGAGCGAGACCGTCCTAACGGATGACGCGCTGGACGGCACGATGATCGCCGACCTGGGACTCCCGGCAGGGGTGCGGATCTTGCTGATTACCAGGGAGGGTTCGGCGCTGGTGGCGGAGGGAGATACGGCGTTGCAGCTGCGCGACCGTTTGACGCTGGCGGGAGACGTAGGGGCTATGGATGAGGCGCGACGGATGTTCGGCGCGGGCGCCGAACATCACTAGGTGACTGGTCGCCGAAAGCTGTGGCTGGTCAGCCGCCGCCCCCACCGGATGCCGGCACGGTAGAGGGGTCCGCGACGCTGGAGCCACCGCCGGCGGGTCCGCCCGGGCCATCCGGTGGCAGTCCGGCCTCTTCGCGCGCTGCGGCCATTTCGTTGGCCGACTCGCCTGCCAGGTGAGTCAGGTAGATCGGCACCAGAGGCAAGACGCAGGGCGAGAGGAACGAGAGGAACCCGCCCAAGAAGGCGACGCCGAAGCCGAACAGGCCGGTCACACCGCCGCCCGTCGTGGTCGCGTCTTCCGCAGCGCCGGGCAAGAAGGTGAAGCTGTCGTTCAACACCGTGACGCGGTCCAAGAAGATCAGCATGCCGACGAAGATGATCAGGATCCCCCCGCCGATCGAGATGACCTGCAGGTACGGACCGATCTTCTTCAGCACGGCGGTCGACGAGCCGAGTGCCGCGCCCGCGATGAGGAAGGGAACGCCCAGCCCGGCCGCGTAGAACACGAGCAGCAGCGTGGCCTGGGCGACGGAGCCGGAGTCGGCGGCGAGGGTCAGGATGCCGGCCAGGATTGGGCCGACACAGGGCGTCCAGCCCACCGAGAAGGCACCGCCGACGAAGGCCGAACGCCCGTAGCGCCGAACGGCGCCGCGTCGCACGGTGCTGGTCGCCTGCGGCATGGAGTTGCCGAACTGCGCCGTGCGCATCAGGAACGGGATGGTGATGAGTTCGGTCAGGTGCAGGCCCAGCACGATCAACGCCGCGCCGGCGATGCGCTGGAACCAGATGATGCTGTCTTGCAGCGCCACGCCGACGAGTCCGAGAGAGGCGCCGAGAATGACGAAGATGATCGAGAACCCGCCGACGAACGCCAGCGCGTGCATGAACGTCGCGCGCCGAGGCGGACTGACATCGATCGGCCGGGCAACTTGCGCAGTGGCCATGCTTGTATCCTACGATACCCTTGCTGGAGTCGGCGTTCGCCGGATAGCCCGGGGACCTATCTCAACTTACGGTGCCTGAGTGGGCCTGGATTCGCGTTCTACCGTGATCATTGTCACCCAACCGCGTCCGGATCTCGCGTAATGGGCGGGCTGCGCGTCTCCGTGGTGATCCCGACCTGGCAGGAAGCCGCGACGATCGAAGGAGCGATCGCCAGCGCCCGACGCGCGGGTGCCGACGAGGTGATCGTGAGCGATGGCGGCTCGCCGGATGGCACCGCCCGCCTGGCGCGGGCCGCCGGCGCGGAGGTCGTTGAGGGCGCACAGGGCCGTGGCCCCCAGCTCAACGCCGGGGCCGCCTTGGCGACGTCCGACGTGCTTTGGTTCGTGCACGCCGATGCGCGCCTCCCGTCCGGCGGCGCCGATGCGATCCGGGCGGCCCTGGCCGATCCGGGCCTCGTGGGAGGTAACTTTCGCGTCGTTTTCGGGCCCTCGGCCAACGGGCGCGTGCTGGCCGCGTTCTACCACGTGATTCGCCACGTGCGGATGTTCTACGGCGATTCGGCGATCTTCTGCCAGCGTGCCGTCTTCGAGACGGTTGGGGGATTTCCGCCCTACCCGATCATGGAGGACCTCAAGCTAGTGCATACCCTCTATCGGCAGGGAAGACTGGCATATCTTGATGGACCGGTCGAGGCATCGCCGCGTCGCTGGGAGAGTGGTGGGGTGCTGCGCACGTGGGCTTCTTGGCTCGTGATTCAGGCGCTCTACTTCGCGCGCGTGTCGCCCGATAAGCTGGCGTTGCTTTACCGTCACATCCGCTGAGCCGCGCGATGAGAGTTCCCCAACGATGCCAATGGGCCGCGAACCGCTGACCGAGCTTGAGTCGTTCTACTGGGTATTCACGCACAACTGCAATCTGACTTGTGCGCATTGCTACAACTGGTCGCGGCCGGGCGCGCCCACGGTGACGCGTGACGAAGCGATGGCCCTAATCGCAAACCTTCCGCCCCGCATCCGACGCATCAATCTTTCCGGCGGCGAGCCACTGACGGAGTACCCGCTCTTGCTCGAACTGGTGGGCGAGCTGCGTCGCCGTTACCCCGACGCCCGCCTGCAGATCCAGACCAATGGCGACCTGCTGGACGCCGAGCGGCTCGACGCGCTGCTCGACGCCGGCCTGGGCCATATCGCGCTCGCCTCTGAAGACGACTGGCATCCCACGCCTGAAGGCAAGTTCGATGCCCTGCGCGAGCTCTTCGCCTCGCGGGCCATGGTCGAGACGCCCCTGGGCGATCCCGGCGACCGCGAGCCGCTCCCGCCCGAGGCCCGCACCTTCAACGTCTGGGGCGCCACCCCCGACTTCTGGGTGGGCGGTGTCTGGCCACGCGGGCGGGCCCTCAAGCTCGGCCTGGCCAAGCTGATGCCGGATCACAACTTCTGCGACCGCTGGTCCGGCGCGCTTGGCTTTCTGGACAACGGTTCGAGCGCGCAGGAGATCGCCGTGCAACTGACGTCGGTCTACCCGTGTTGTCCGGGCACCGTTGAACCGCTCGGGGACCTCACGCAGGAGCCGCTGGCGTCCATCCTGGCACGCCACCAGGGGGATCCGATCTGGGAGGCGCTCAGCGACGGCGACCCGGCCGCGATGGGCTTGGAGGCGGGCGTCGATCGCGAGCATGCGCAGCGCCGGATCCAGGAGTTGGGCTCCGTCTGTCTCTGGTGCGACGAGTTCTTGCGCGAGCGATTGCTCGCTGCGCGCGGCGAGCAGGCGGTCGAGCTACTGCCGGTGATGGGTGAATCCGGCCACCCCGAACGGGCCTAGGCATGGTGGCGCGTGTCGGGCTGATGACGCGCGCTCCCTGGCCGGGGCTGAGCATGACCCGCTTGGCCGCCGTGATCGGCGCTCGACAGGCGGCGGAGTTCGCGCGCGCGGTTCTGCTCGACGTGAGCGAGCCGTTGGCCGCGTCGGATGAGTGGCAGACGACGTTGTTCGTGGAACCGCCGTCGGCGACGGGCGAGCTTGCGGCGCTGACCGGCATCACGGACGTTGTGCCACAAGAGCCGGGCCGCATCGGCGCGCGCATGTCCGGCGTCGTCTCGACGTTGCGCGGGCGTGGTTCGGGCGCGGTCATTGTCGTTGGCAGCGACATCGCCTTGCTGGGCCCGACCCAAATCGATGCAGCGCTGCGGGAATTAGGGGCGAACGACATCGTCTTCGGCCCGGCGCGCGATGGCGGCTACTACTTGTTGGCCCTCGCCGACGGCTTCGGCGCGGACCTCGCTCCGCTGTTCGACGACGCGGCAATTCCTTGGAGCACGGACGCCGTACTGTCAGCCTCGTTCGCGGTCGCCGAGGCGGAAGGTTGGCGCGTCGGCACCGTTGAGCTGTTGACCGATGTGGACACTGCCGCCGACATCGTTAGCCTGCGGGCGGAACTGAACGCGGAGCCCGATCGGGCCCGTGCTCGCCGGACGCGAGAATTCCTCGCCCGGCTGGAGGAAGAGGGACTGGGATGAAGCTGGCCACGTTCACGCACGACGGCGAGACGCGAATCGGGGTGGTGAAGGGCGCGGAAATGCTCGATCTGGCCGCGGCGCGGCCCGACCTGCCGCGCGACATGACCGCTTTCCTGGAGCTGGGTGACGATGGCATGCAGGCCGCCCGCGACCTTGAAGCCTCCGGCGAGCATGCCCTGCCGCTGGGCGATGTCATGCTCGGCCCGGTGGTCCCCCGCCCGCCCAAGTTCCTCGCCGTGGGGCTGAACTACGCCGATCACATTGCGGAGACCGGTCGCAAGGCACCCGACTTTCCCACCATCTTCAACAAGCAGACCTCGTGCGCCAACGGCCCCTTCTCCGACGTGCACCTGCCCCGCGCCTCCGACGCACTGGACTATGAGGGCGAACTGGGCTTCGTGATCGGCAAGCCCGGCCGCCACGTGCCGAAGGAGCGCGCCGAGGAGATCATCGCGGGCTACTGCATCATCAACGACGTCAGCGTGCGCGACTGGCAGGGCCGGGCCCCCACGATGACGCTGGGCAAGTCCTGGGACACGCATGGCCCGATGGGACCCTGGCTGGTCACGCCGGATGAGGTAGGCGACCCGCACAAGCTCAGCATCCGCACGGAGGTCAACGGCGAACTCCGTCAGGACTCCAACACCGAGCACTTGATGCTCAACTGCTTCGAAGCGGTCGAGTTGCTCTCCACGGTCTTCACGCTGCAGCCGGGCGATGTGGTAGCCACCGGAACTCCGAGCGGCGTGGCGATCGGCTTCGACCCGCCCAAGTTCCTCGTCGCTGGCGATGTCGTGCGGATCGAGATCGACAAGATCGGCCGGATCGAAAACCGGATCGTGCCCGAGCCCGAATCGACCGTGCGGATTGGCTAAGCCTGGTTAACTGGCCGGATCCGCCGCCAGCGCATCACGCACGCCGGGCCAGTTGCGCGCCAGCGCGCCCTTCGTCCGTCCCGTCGGCGGCGGACCGGGTTGGTAGAACGCCCCCGCCGGCTGCGTGATCAGCTCGATCAGCACGGGACCGTCGGCATCCAGCAGGTCGTCGAGCTCCGCATCGAACGCTTCAACATCGTCGAAGCGGACAGTCTTGGCGTAGCCGGCTCCCTCCGCCATCGCGGCGAAAGAGACGCGGCCCTCGGCGGGCAGCGGCTGTGCGCCGCTGGTCTCGTAGACACCGTTGTGGAAGACGATGTGCACGAATTTGGCTGGTGCCGCGTTGGCGATCGTGACGAGCGATCCCAGCTGCATCGAGAGCGAACCGTCGCCGTCCAGGATCCAGACCGGCACGTCGGGACGGGCCAGGGCGACGCCGAGACCCAGCGTCGACGCGCCGCCCATGAAGCCCACGCAGATCAGATCGCGATCGGTCCCCGCCCGCTCCCGCCACGGCCCCAGCGCGGTCATCGTGGAGACGACCACCTCGTCCCCGCGACGCCGGGCCAGGACATCCAAGGCCGAATCCCGGGTCATGCGTCGTTCGTTCTCAGTCATCGCTCAACTCGTTTCCGCGCCCACGAGCAGCGCCACGGGCCCGCCACGCTGCGTGGCCTCGTCGAAGGCTTGGTCGACTAGCCCCACGTCGTCGCTGCCGTCCAGCAGGTGGTGGGGAATGCTCAGCGAGTCCAGCAGCGGTTGCGCCAGGCGTACCATCGAGCCGAAGTTTTCGGTCGGCGCCTTGGACACGTCGCGCCCCAACAGGCCGATCAGAAAGACGAGCGGAAACTCGCCGTCGAGCGCGACGCCGCGAATGTTGTTGACGCAGGCGTAGAGCCCAGCGTGCTGGATCTGGAGGATGGGTTTGCGTCCGCCCACGATTAGGCCGGCTGAAACGGCGACGGCCTCATCCTCGGTCGTGGTCTGGATGAAGCGAATCTCGCCCGTCTCCTGGATCAGGCTGATCAGGCTGCGCTGGTGTGTGTCCGGCACCGCCACGACATCGGTCACGCCCGCTCCCAACAAGGCGTCGAGCAAGGTCTGGGCCGGAATCGGTTCTGCGGTCGTCATCGGCCATTCCCTATGCAAGCTGAGCCCCATGCAGGCTGAGCATCGATCCATTTCTGGGCGCCAGAGTCTGGGTGCCAGCGGTTGACCCCCACCTGGCGAGTCAGAATAGGGTTCCACCGGGTCCGCATCCAGTTCGCGGACCGGGTTGGGAAACCTCGGCTGTCGGGTGGGGCCGTGGCGCGAATCCGTTGACGTGGATCGGCGGGCCCCGGACGTCATAAGCTGCCAAGAAGCCTGCAGGAAGAGGCCGTCCACGACGGCCTTCTGGGCTGCGGGCGCCGGAGCGAGGTTTCCACGAGCGACCGATCAACAAGGGTGGGGTGGGGACGATGGCCAAGAGCCGCAGTGCGCGACGCAAACAGCGACGGCAGGCGCCCGCCTCCACGCAGCCACCGCCGCCCGAGGGATTTCCCGAAGAGAATCCGAACCGGCCGCGCGAGTACCACGGGCGGCGCACGATGTTCGCGGCCCTGGGGGTGATCGGAGCGGTCGTCCTGGCGCTCTGGCTGGCGCTGGGCGGTGGCAGTTCGTCCACCCTGGCCGGCGATCTCGGAGTCGCAGAGCTCCCCGCTTACCTCAACGAGAGCAACATCGCGGTCCGGGCTAGCGCTGACTCGCTGGTGCCGGACTTTGAGCTAGAGACGCTCGACGGGGACCGCTTCCGCTTCTCCGACTTCCGCGGGCACCCGGTTATTCTCAACTTCTGGGCCTCCTGGTGCGGACCGTGCCGGCGTGAGACGCCGGTGCTCGTGCGCCTCGCCGATCGCTTCCGTGACGCCGGCCTCATTGTGATTGGCGTCAACATTGAAGAGTCGCGCGGCGCGGCGCGTGGCTTCGCCGAGGAGTTCGGGGTCCCCTATGAGCTGCCGATGGACTTCGGTGGCGGGGTGACGCGTGAGTTCTTCCGGGCCGGCGCGGGCCCGCCGCACACGTTCTTCATCCGAGCCGACGGCACGATCCGCCAGATCTTCGTCGGTCAGGCGGCGGACGACGACTTCGAGCGTT
>Ga0310123_10002604_pt1 | contig 14282 bp, 2 predicted proteins | sample CB6_AW_1057_MG_FD_203505 | JGI IMG/M metagenome (GOLD analysis project Ga0310123, IMG submission 203505) | Marine microbial communities from Western Arctic Ocean, Canada - CB6_AW_1057 | ecosystem: Environmental > Aquatic > Marine > Oceanic | place: Canada: Western Arctic Ocean | collected... | reverse complement strand
CCAAGCCACCCAAAATACCCCTTTATGAGATGATCTATTTGAACCGGTGATAGTGGTGTTCCTCCGAACCAATCTTGGAATGCCTGAGAGGAGACAATAGAGAAGTCAGACGACGTTGCTGTAGCCCTCCTATGCTTTGGCGTGTTGAGTTGCTTTCCTAATGACTCTATGTTTTTATTCCTGAAAGAATCATAGTTAAACCCAACTTCCAAAGCGGGACGTACTATTTGCGGTCGCCAATCGAAGGCCAGTTGATCCATAAGAATCTCACCGACACGCTTTGCGAAAAATGCTGGATTGGCACTTTCATCTACAAATGTTTGTGTAAACCGCTGGGCTACAGAAGCCATCGCGCCAATTTCAAAAGGCTTGGGGATGTAGAACCAAGCGTCATCTCCCGGCATCTTGACAGGCCAGTATGTGTCTCTAACCCAATCAGGCAGGCTCTTGTATTCTTCATCGTCATCCATGGATAGTTCGTACAAAACACTTGCCAGAATCAATGAGCCTACTACAACCATAGCCCTCCCGCGCTGGTCACCGCCCACAGCCCTTCCAATCTTGCTGAGACCTTGCACGCGAGCGTTTAGGAAGGGGATCATCCCGATTAAATACTGAGTAACAAGGAAACTCCCATGACTTGAAAAGTTAAGTAAATCCCTCGCCTCGAAAGAGGCTTGCATATGCCCAACTTCATCTACGCGATTGAGGTACAGCGCTACGCGGTTAGCGTTCTCCATTCGGTTACCCACCTCTCCGTAACCTTCCCACAACTTGCGAGCAAACCCTAACCCCTTCTTGCTGGTGTCTAAAACATTTGCCCGTTTCACGCCTCTTCTGAGAAGTCTGCGTATAGCAGACGGGTCATCATGCAGAAAACCAAATGAGAAAGCGCCGCCACTAGCGAGCATACTTTGGTAAACTGGGTCAGCCACTTGGGCGCGCTTCAATCCCTTGGCTACATTTCCAAATATGTTGTAACTTGTTTCGCCGACAGCAATAGTGTGTACGGAATCTCGGACTAAGTTGCGTATTTTGAATGCTGGGCTTGCTGTTACGCCTAATGTGAACCACCTCTTGAAGGTGGAAGACGCCTTCATCCAACCGTTATCAACGCCAGACCAATTAAGCGACAGCAGCGACTTCAAAACTAAATTATCGCTAACTTCATACCATACTTTCTTCCCGTCTTTTAGGATATAAATATAGTTTGCGAATTTATTTGTAGAAGCCTTCGGCTTTCCGAAAGCGATCTGAGATGCTTCTTGCTTGTCTTCAATCAATCTTGCCGCCCCAATTTTGACTGCGGCCTCAACAGCGGCAGTCCCGGCGCGATTCTTCATTGACGCACTCAGCAAGGAGGCCCAATTCATCAAGAGGTTGTGCAATACATCATTAGTTTCCAGTTCACTACCCTTCAACTTATGAACAACGTCTTTAATATTTACAAAACTTCCGGTCATTGCCGGGCCGCGAACAGTATCAGAGCGAGTGGTTTCCATCTCGCGGTAAAATGGGACATAGAAGTCAGCGGCTAATGTTGGCCTATCTTCTTTAGAGATAACTCCAGCCTCCACAGAGAGGTCAAGTATGCTTGACTGGAACTTACCCAATTCCCTCATAGTCTGAGCATAAAGAAGGTGCCTTTGTTTCCCACTGGCAGTCGTCCCTCTGGCAAAATCCTTGAGGCGCTTAATATCTTCTTCGGAAAAGTTCTTTTCACGGCCCTCTTTCATTAACTTGGCGGCACGGTGTCCGACTATCCAAGATAGAAATCTATCGACCTCGCCTTCAAGCCCCCAAAGGACGTCTACAAGTCCGCTGCTGTCCGGATCAATGTCGTACCCGTCAAACCTTCCATCCCTCTGCCTAGACATTGGCCTGCCGAATTGCAAGACCGCGTGCATAAGGTTCGGGGCGTTATCGGAAAGGTGCATCATCATCCAAGCCTGCTCCCCAGCCTCGCCCAATCTATTACGCACACTCCTGTACTTATCAACAAGACCTTGAGACAACCACAACATGGTTTGGCCTCTAGCCTCTTCAAGGTTGCTGAAAAGTCCGCGACGCTTAGTCCTCCCGGTGACCCGGTTCAATAGCGCCTTGTCTTCTGCCGCAAGGTCGTTTTCAGAATCATCCGGCATGGAGTAATACTTAATCGGCTTTCGTCCAACGCCTTTCTTATCCGGATTGGGCGCCATCATGTCTTCGGTAATGAATCCATAATCATGGGCAACTTGACTATGTTCGATCATCAACCGACCCCTGCCCGGGTCTAGTTCTTGCCACAATCTAAGCATGTAGTCCATGTAGGATTCTCTCCCATTCCAACCCGGAGTAGTTGCGGGGTCAGGAAGGAGTCCCAACTTGTGGTCTAAGGCCATCTTGTAACCAGACGATTTTGTAAGTTTCCCCTGACTGAACAACTCTAACGACTTCTTGATGTCGCTAGTCATCTCTGCAAGAGAGATTGATCCCTCCCCAGACACCCTACCCATGCTTCCGAAATCAACGATAGGGCCAGTCATCGCGAGAAGATTAGGGTTTATTGGGGCGAATCCGAATCGTATGGTAAGCATTTCATCGCCCATCCTTATCCTGACGAGGCGCTCGCTTTCACTCATTGTTCCCTTGCTTTCAGATGGGAAATCTATTACCGCCCCCTTAATCCCCATGTCGTAAAACATCTTTTCCGTAGCCGCTAATGCGGCAACCATTTTTTTCCTAGCCGCCTTGGCAATCGAACCCTCTGCCGTCTGGTGTGAGAAACTGGCATGGCTTGAGGCTTTGTCTACACGGCCTGTAGGGTTATTAGGGAATTTACTTGGTTTATACACATCCTCTCTAGTAGTAAGGATATTGTAGAAATTGCCCTCGTCGGTAAATTTGTCTTGAACATAAGAGGCAAATACAGTATCCCTGATTAGCTGCCCTCGAATATCAATCTCTCCTCTCATGGACTTCCTGAGAGAACCCCTAACCAGAGCCTGAAGATCACTTGTATTTAAGTCTATTCCCTTAAAGTACTTCGAGAGAAAGACACGTATCCTCCCATACAACTCCTGAAGCAACCCCATATCTTGAGCATTTTTATCTTGGGCTATCTTGGCAAGAACCTCTTCTAAGAATTCTTCGGAGTCCTCAACAACATCTCCGCTCTTTAGGAGCGCCTCATAGGAAGATTTTACTCTGTCAAAGTACGGCTTAAACTCAGCGGACTCTTTCCCGCTGAGAAGTCTCTGAAGAATGTCATCAAAGGCGACCCCGCCAACCATACGACGCAGACCAAAATGGACACCAACTTCGTGCATAAGCACACCAGAAGCCCCGCCCTCTTTGATGTTGCTCGCAATCAGGTAAGCAATACTGTTTGTACCGTCATAAATGCCTTCCGCAGAACTGTATTTGCCCTCATTGAGGTGGATAGGCAAACCGTCTACACCATCTACAATCTTCAGGACGCCACTTTCTTCAAGATTCCTTATATTGTCTTCACCATACTGACTAACAAGTTCCACCCTTGCATCAGCCGCAGTCTTTCCTGAAGGCTGTGCTGTGGGTTTGGGATCAGCCATCGTCATCGGCGCTTCGTATGGCATCGAATACATTGGAAGACCCCTGTTTCTCAGGTCATTCCTCATTTCATCCGTCATATCGAGCCGCCAAACCTGATACGGGTCACGCCTATTCTCTTCTACAAACTTTTGTACAATTCCGACCGCCTCATCCAAAGTCGCATTGGCTGGAATTTTTATATCACTGGGATCAAGGGTGCCACCAAAGACCCCTTCGTCGCCCCAAAAATCCAAGTGGTTCGATATGCGTGTCTTAGCCTCCCCCGCGAGACCCATGGCCTCACTTGTAAGTTTGAATTTGTAAGACGTACTGTTTTCATCCGATATATCGTATATAGCGAAATTGCCACTAATAGTATTGGGTTCAGCGGACATTTTAATTGGTTCGGCTATCTCCTCAACAGGCAGGGAGACTAACTCCAACGTAGAACCCGGATACTTCTTTATGAGACGCCTTACATATTTCGGGAGAATATTGTCATATATTACTCTGTGCAGATCAGCCCCAATGGGTTCGGATAGGTTGTCATAATTAGTTAGAACCTGCTTGGCCCCAGCAAGAGAAAGATATCTCTCTACTGACGCCTCCGCTTTTTCTCTGGTTCGAGTGTCGTCAAAAATAGACCATGTATTCTCCCCATCTTCCGATATTTCTGGGGCATATACCCTGACTTCATATCGCTCTTTAGTGATGGGACCAGCAGGTTTGTACGGATGGATAGAAACGCGAGGAATCTCTATTGTTCCGTTGCGAGAGTCTTTGATTATCTTATTGGCTAATTTGTTTCCTAGCGTATTCTTTAATTCTTCTTCTGTTAAGGATATGCGTGACTGCCAATTATTAGTGGTCTCATTTCCGGGGATGGTCGTCCACGTTACTGAATATCTGTCAGTCTCTTGGTCCCATCTGGCGCGAAGTTTCTGTATCTTGGCGAGTGACTTGTACCTCTTTCCGGATTGCTCTCCGGAAATCCAAGTAACCACATTATGGCCAGTGTTGGCTGCATGAACGAGGGCATGCTTCATTATCAATGCCTGCCAACTGTCTTTGAATGGCGTCCACCCAACCCGGCTTTGAAATGAGTCGAACAGGCTGGTTACACCCCTGACGTCACTAAAATCGCCATTACGAATTTCGCCTTCAGGTATATTGAATAGAGTTGCCGCCCCCTTTAGGTGTTGCTGTGTAACCAGTGCGTTATACGCATTGATATAAACCTTCAAAGCCGCCCTTTCATCTACGGTTAAGGTAGCAGTTCCGAGTCTGGCTTCCCCTACGGGAAGTACAGACCTGCGACGCACGATTACGTTGCTCTTTCTGGCGGCTGTGTCTATGCTCCGTAAACGTTGTAACGGCAATACACCCCGGGTTATTCGGTTGTCAATAGTAAGGGTATTGCGCATTCCCCCGAAAAAATTCCGCCCTTCAAATTCGTTTCTTTGAAGCTGGTCATGGAGGTAATCCATATCAACAGATACCCATTTACCACTCTCGTAAATTTCCCAGCCGCTGAATAACGGGATCGTCACTAGGTTGGCTTCATTGCCCTCTTCGGCCAAAATTATTCTAGCGTCCCTCGCATCATCTCCTCTGCTGATTTTCGCTGTTGATGGTTGCGGAATGTTTCCCGCCCAGTCCGCGTGAACGTGGGGGGGCTTTGGACTCGAAGCCTCCGCAAGACGCCGCCAAGCCCTGACCATTGTTTCCGACAAAATCAGTTCATCTATAAAAGGTTCCCTACCAGACATCCCCACTTCTCTGGCTTTGTGGTGGCGGTCGGACTGAATCTCGTCAATGTGGAAAAATTGACGAATACCCTTCCATACCCCATGCGTATCTGATGGCGCTTCTCTGTGGTGCGCCCTGAAATGAGCGATTGGGTTTTCATCATTTGGCCAATGGAGGTGGGTCCAAGAGTCTTCTTTACTTTCTATGATTGAAAGCAAAAAGGTTTTATCAAAAGCACTCAACTCCTCATCAGAATTGATCCTATCAATAAAGTCTTGGGTGGCCTGCTCGTGATTGAGTTTAACAATGAATTCAGCATGTCCGTGACCGCCCGGTACATGTAGCGGACTGTCAGAATTCCCGCCGTCATACTCGGACCTGTAAGTGCGGCCTGTATATAACGTGTGGTTCTCTGCGACGCGGCCGCCTATCGCCTGAATTGCCGCATACACTTTATTTACTTGTTGAGTGTAGGTTCCAATGTTTTCAAAGGTTACGGGTAGGTGGTCCGGGTGATCGGGGTTAGCCCTTTTGAGGATATAAAAATATGGTTGCTCGGTTTCTTCACGTCCCGCCTTCAGAATTTCGCTAAGTTCTCCCCGCTCCTCTTGAAGCATTTCATGGAAAATTGATAATGGGATCGCCCTTTCTCCTCCCCAAGATGTGCCATACCCCTCTTCCGCTTGCGATACTATTTCATCATCAACCTCAATGTTGACCGTTACGTCGCTTTCCTGATCAAAAAAACCACTTGGGCCGACAACAATGCCTTCAACGCCATCTAGTGAAGTTAATGTTTCGTGATGAGAACGAAGGTCGCCCAGCAACCAACCAGTGAACTGTTCGTAGTCCTCCCTCATTGTCACAGCAAGGCGGACTTTGTTATTCCTTACAAACGCGAGGAGTTCTTCTTTTGTGATGCTTCTTTTACCAAGAACTTCAAGGTATGTAGCAAGACCCATCTCCTGCGCTTCCGCAAACTCTACGCCACCGGCCTTTCTCAGTAATGCTGTTATTTCGTTACCAGTACCAGATTTCCGACCCCAATTCTGAAGGAAGGATTCCGTTGCTGAGAACAATCCAAAACTATCCCGTTCCGGAAGTATCCGGTTTTCGGGCATAGAAAACTTTACATTAGGTATTTTTGGGGTGGGTGTAGATGGGGCGGGGGATGGTGTGGTGGGTTCAACAAACTTTAAGTCTTCTGTTCTCGCGCCATAACTCGCTGCGAGTTCAAGGAAGGCGTCACGTCTGTTATCAAGGTATGGGAGTAGATCGGCGAATCCTGCTTCGCGAATTTGATGCCTGAGACCCGCTCCAAGTGGGTCTTCGTTCCAGTTGTGTGTGATTTTTTCTGACGTTGCTGTGAAGAATTCTGCTTCGAAGCCATAAGTCTTACCAAACCTTGCTTGTAGCCTGCCCATCCTGCGGGCAAACTGACTCTTACTTATTGAGTCATTGTGGATAATAAATTCTTTCTGAGAAATTCGGATCAGTGTTGCATCAGGTCCGAGCAATCTCTGAACTTCTTTATATAGTTTACCAAATTGTGAATCGTTTAATATCTTTCCTGAATTCAGATGCGCACCAAGAGATGTTGATTCCGCATCTACGTCAAGAGAGTTATCTGGCCGCGACCAAGTAATACTTGGTTGGGAAAAGATATACAGGGTGGAGAGGGCGTAAGCACGGGCCACTCTTTTCCTGTCTGTGGAACGGGATAAAACGAGGATTGTGTTGGGGGATATCGTTCCGCCTTCCCCAGTTGCCCCAATCTTCGCGTGCGGTACGAATACGCCAGCAATCTTACCGAGAAGTTCATCCCGTGTACCTGTACGTATAATAGCAATCGCTCTAGCATGGAACTGACGAAGTTTGTTGCCAGCCAGTCGGGCGATCTTTTTAAGGCCGGGTATTTCAGAAGTTGGTTTGGTTCCGGCAACAACAGTGTGACGAGGGACGGGCCTAGAAGGCTCTCTACTTTCGCCTGCAATTCTGGATTCTTCGCGGAGCCTATTTATTCCGCGATCAAGTTCAGTCAGTTCACCTGACTTCCACTCTCCAGCTTCCTTTACCCTAGTGAGATACCTCTCAAGGCCCGCCTCGTCGATCTCAACTTTGCCATCTTTACTCTCAAAAAACCTCTGTTTGATAATTTCAAGGTTGGTTCCAACTTTACCGCGAATAACACCTCGTTTCTTCTCTCTTACTACGACGCGCTTTAATGCCCGTTCTTCTTTGGCCCTAGCTACTTCCTGCTCTTGCTGAAATTCTCTATCGGCAATCTGCTCTTCGACGAGGTCTAAGTACTGACTTATAGTTCTGTCCTGTACTCTTGTCGTTCCAAGACCCGTTCTATTCCCACTCTCGTCTATAAGGGTAACTTCTTTATTCTTACCCCTAGCAGACAGCCTGTAACCCAACTTGCCAATGACCTTATTAACACGACCCATCTGGTGTGGCTTTTCAAGAGACTGCCTATAGTCTTTTACATCTTGGATAAGGGTATCTTTATCGCCGGTTGCAACACCGCGACCACCATCAGTTGTCGGTATGTCATTCTGGACTATTGTTCTAGCCAGAGATGGTTTGGTTACCCTTCTTCCGTCAGCCGTTTTCCCAGAATTAAGTTCTTTTATATTCGGGACGCGGTTGAGTTGACGCTTATTCTCATTGATAGCCTTTCTGGTGGCTTTATCAGCATCAAACTTTTGAGACTCTTCAACCTCAATCTCTCGCTGCCCAACATCAAACTCCCCTTCCAGAGTTTCAAGTTGCTCTTCTTGTTTTATCTGCGCCGCACGTCTTTCAGCGACAGAGAGAAGAGTTGTTCCCTCTCTCGCCTCTAAAGTTGTTTCTATGCCCCCTTCATCAACTAATGGGGACGGAGTTACCTTAGTGGCGTCAACAACGATCTGACCTCTTCCGGAATTACCTCTTGCTACAACAGCCTCTACAGGAACGGAAACTCGAACAACGTTTGTGCCGGTTCTTGATGGGGCGCCTGCCCTATCTATGCTTCCGACAATGTAGCCTTCCAAAGCAGATGCAGGAGCCGCTTCCTCTTCTTCAACTCTCGTTACATCGGAAATACCATGATTGACCACACCATCAGTTGATAATACATATATCGTTTTCTTCGGCTGATTTTGGCGCGAGGCCCGAATAAACTTAATGACAAGACCGTCTACCTCCTTCTCTTCAACAACGCCCTCAAACGCCCAGAGGTCACCAACCGGATTACCAGCTTCATCACTATCTAACTGCGTCCGCATCCGAACCCGCGTACCAACTGCAATGTTCGGAATATCATCTATCGCATTCGCCGCTGGCCCTGTCTCCGTTACCACTTTGCCCGCAGCTTCGGTTTTTTCTGTTGCGGTTGGCGGGCCTGCATCGAGGGATGCTTGGTCTTCCGGCGTGACGGGTACATATATTGTTACGGTATCGCCATGCCCATCCCGCAAAGCAGCATGAAGTTCTGCCTGATAAGCGGCGTACTCTGCTGACTCTTCAAGTCCTCCGATAACAGCGTCTAAGTGGTCACGACTTTCTGAATCGGCAAGTATTCCTTCGTACTCACCTATGTCTGCGGTAACAGTTGGAGCAACGCGCGCATCAACAACATTTATCTTTTCAACGCTTTCTACATTTAACTCAGCCCGCGCATCATTTAGATCAGAGGGGTCAATGCCGCTGTCCTCGCCTTTAGCTACCTTACGTGTCTGCTCACGGCTAATGCGTTGTAACGCCGCTTTACTTCCCTTGTAAGTACCAGCAAGAGATTGTGCGATTGCTATTTGAACGCCACTCTGGCCAACTGCCGCGAAGGACTCAAGAAGTGCTTCACCAGCCTTACCCCTTCCTTCCGCTAGATGCTCGCCGGAATACTCGCCAACACCTTCTCCGACAACTTCCATCCCGAAGAAAGCGGCTCCCCTAGCTATTTTCTTCCCGCGAGTGCTTCTGGCGGTATATCTTTCGCCTGCTAGGGTTACGCGCTTAACACCCTCTTTAGAAACTCCAGCAGCCACCAAGTACCTTTCAATAGCCGGGGCTAACTTAGCCTTTAACTCTGGACTCTTTAATGCGGCGCCAATAGTCTTGGCGCTGGCGGTTGCGGTATCAATACCCTCATCAGCGAAAACTTTAGTAATAGATTTATCTAGTTGCCTTGCTGGCGCTGTAACAATCTTCCCGCCTAACTTGAAAGTAATAGCGTCAATAGCGGCTATCGTTGTGCCTTTTATAAGACCCTTTCTTGCCGCCTCACCCCTGAAGCCTTCGGAATTCATCACAGCGCGAATGCTATTGGCATCTTTCATGTTGGCGCCATGCTCTTGCAACAACTCCATCACCTTGCCGCCAGTCTCAGTCGCAATCGTCCCTAAACTCATGCCGACAATAAACCCAGTTGTCGCGGTAACGGCTACACCGGGACCGCTCCATGCAGTAGCAACCGCCACCCCCCCAGCGCCAACAACGCCCAGCCCAAGTGACGGGTACCAGTTGGCAAGGTTCTCCATAATGACATACGACAATCCTTTTGGATCAGTGGCTATATCGCTGGCCATCTCACCGAAAGCACCTACCGAAGGCCAAAAACCTTCAGTGCGATCAAACTTCCCCTCGTTTGCCTGTAGTTCTGCTAAAAACTCTCTTACATATTCTGGTTTCGATGAAAGTCTGTAATGCTCTGCAATTCTATCTGCGTGGTCTCCAGCCCCAGCAAGATAAGCGGTGGCGAGCAACCTAGTGTTGGCACCATGCAGTCCTTGGCTGGCGGCGTGACCCATATCGCCCCACCATCCACGGGATAAAGATTCCGATGGTTTCGTGGTTGCGTAAGCGTCGTTAAGTTCTTGCTGTGCAGTCTCCCAATTTAGGGATGACTTTCTACTTGGCGCAATAACCCGTTGAGACGTGTCAGTAACATCTTCTTCATCAAGGTCTAGGCGAGGCTGTATTACGGATTTGCGACGTTTCTCTTCCTCATCGTCGTCCTTTATACCGTATATCTCGCGTAACTCTTGCTCCCAGTTTTGTCCGAATCTTGCCATTCTTGTCCTGAAAGTTATTTATTTTCGTACTAAATTACTAGCCCTTATATTTATCATATGCTTTAGACAACTCTTTTGCATATTGGCTATTGATCTTGTTGTCCGGAATCTCTCTGTACATCATCACTAGATGAATTTTGATTGACTGTTTGTTATGGCCATCTTCGGTCATACCCACAATTACACCCTCGATGTGTACGGCGGCTTCTTCAGAAGAGTAATCCAGTCGTCCCTTAATTTGACTCGCGGTCTTGGCGGATAACGGATAGTTGCCTCCATGAATCTGCCATGCTTTTGCTTCTTTGATATCTTTCGGGTGAGAGACAGTATGCTTGCCAGCCACTTTTACATTTTCCTCCAAAAGGCGAACAACCTCTTTAGCAGTTTTTGGAGGTAACGTATCTATGACGTCTACAGTAGACTCACCGTCAATTATTGCAGTGACAATCCTATCAGCCTCACGCTTCACAGTAAGATTAGCCTGTGCCTCTGCGATTGTTGCGGCTTTTTCTGCGGCTGCGGCCTTTGCGTCTGCGGCTTCTTTGCCTTTACCGGATGTGTTTTCTGCGTCTTTCGCGGCAGTTTCTGATTTTGCTTTGGCCTTATCGTATCTTGCTGCGGCTGCTTCCGCCTTGTCTTCTGCGGTTGGTTCTTTTTTTGTTTCTGTGGTCGCTGGTTTTTTGACTGCCGGGGTCTGCACTACAGTTTTATTATTATCTGTTGCTGCTGGCTCGACCTTCTCCGCCGCTGCCTTCGACGGTACGGCAACTGGTTCGGTTTCTGGGGATTCATCTGAATAAGCGTAGATATACTTCTTTGTATAAGCCCCCATGCCATGACGTTGCAATTGATGGTCAACCTTAACGACGTAGCCCTTACCCTTCACATGGTCTCCTACCTCATACGGATTTCCATGTTGGTCAACCCCTAACGCATTAGGTTCCGGCAAGGAATTCGATGGAGTAGAGACTGTCCCATCTGCATTTACAGTAGTGGTCCCACCCGCCGCTGGCGTCGTTACCACTCCACCCGCTGCGGTTGTGACTCCCCGTTTCTCAGAAGGAACAATGAGCAGGGCGTTCATAAACCTATCCCAATCCCTTTGTTTGTATGCTTCGCCTTTGAACAACTCTCCGCTCTGCCACATAGCCTGTATTTCGTCTCTAGCATCCTTAAAGGAAACAGTTTTTCCTAGTTCCTTTTGCCGTTTCATCGCTAGATCAATGGCCTTTATTATTACCTGATGGTCTTTATTCGCCCCATCCGGAGAACCGAACATCCAAGTCCCGTCATTCTGCAATATGCGCACATCGTGAAGCCCTTCGTCGTCGATGTTGACGTAAACGATTTCCTCCCCAACCTTCACATCTTCGTATGTTGTAGCATTAGTAATAGGATCAGTTGTGGCTACTCTCTCATATACATCCCTAGTTGTTGCCTTCCACTGTCCCCTTTTCGACGCGGTCTCGTCTATTTGTAACTTTGCTTCATCAATTTTTATTCCCCTCGTCGCCACCTGACCCATTATTTCTTTATACAAGACTTCCTGAGCGACTCTAGTTCCCTCAAGTTTGAGTTTCTCTCTATCTAGGTCAAGGATGTCGTCCTTCAAGGTCGCTGCTCTCACATTCAAGATCTTTGTATCGGCTTGATCCTTTTGGGCTAATTTGAGTCTCTCCTGAACAACTTTAAGTTCAGAAGACTTCAGGCTGTGGCTCTGGTTCCATTGACGCCGTTGCTCAAAAAATGACCTGTTCGTGTGGCTCTTGTCATAATTGAACTTGTCTTCTTTAAGACCGAACTCTTTTAGAAATCTGGCCTTCTCGACCTTGAGTTGGTCGCCAGCAAGGTCTAACCTTCCCTGAGATATTTTCGCGTTAATATCATCAATTTTCTCTACATGATCGCGGGTTCTTTCCGATATGGTCATATTATCGCGGTGCTTTAATCTCGCAAGGGCGAGTTGATCCAGCACCGCCGCCATGTTAGCCTCCATTGCTCTCAATTCGATAGCAATCCTCGCTTTTGTGTCTCCTTCAGCTACCTTATGCGCTCTCCTGACTTCTTCTAATCTGTCACGGTCCAGTTTAAGTTGCGCTTGACCTGCTGCGGAGAGGGTGCCATGCGTCATGTTTATTTTGTATTTTTGAAAAGCACGGTTTTTATCCGCCGTAGAGATAGTGGCCTCTAATGTGGCGCGGGATAGGGCGCGCACCTCTTCTTTATGCTCCGTTTCTCGATCAAGCGCCTCCTGCGCAAGAGTATGCGCGTCTTTTTTAAGACCGAACTCTTGTTTAAATTGCTTTTCTCCGATGTCTGTAGTTGTCTTAAATTGCTCTTGCTGAATTCTTCTGCCTTCCGCTTCAGATTCTAGGCCAGCAAAGGCAATAGTCCCCTTCATGTATTGCTCTTGCGAGTGCATGTCCGACAAGGTTTTCTGTTTAATGACTTCGACTTTGTTTTCTAAGTCTTTTTGGGTGAGGTTGATATAGTTACCACCTATCTGCATTAAGCCTTCGCCTAGCTTTTCGGCGCCTGCGCCACTCATACCGGCATACCTCCCCTAATAAGACCTTGCTCCTCTTCTGGAACAATCTGGCCTTGCTGTTGCATAGGAACCGCCTGTCCGGCAGGTGGTGGCATCGGTTCTTGCGACATTGGCGCCATCTGCTCTGGGGGCATCGGCGGCGCTTCGGCCATTGTTGGCATATCACCGGTCATTTCATTTGGATCGGCGTAGTCGTCAAGCTGACCATCAAGAACGTTATCAATAAATCCTGATACTTTGCTTTCATCGAGGTTACCTGAAGCCCCAAACTCTTTACCCAATTCGCCAGCGACCATCGTCAACGTGATGTTCTGGTTGCGTTCTAATTCTTCTTCATTGTCGGGGGAGTAAACTCCGGTTTGAACCGCCATATCGTATGCCTCAGAAACAACTTCTGCGGCAATATCCATCCCATACGAATAGGGAATTCCGGTCGTTGTCTCCGCCGCATTTATTTCGGGCATCAGCAAGTCAATGGATATCATGGCCAAGTCTTCGACTATGTTCTCGCTCCCTTGAAGTACTTCCATGTAAGTGTCGAATTTATCTCCATACATATCCTCTTTCGCAGAAGATATTATTTCCACCGCTATGCGGTTTGCGGATTCGTCATCCATTTCCAACGCCTGACTTTCCGCCTGAATCAGACCCGGCTCCCCTTGACCAGACATCATTGCTTCTGGCGGCATCTCTTCCATTGGCGGTTGTTCTGCCGTCGGCGGGCCTTCAACGGGTGGACCTTCAACTGGCGCCTGCTGTTGTTGCATTTGCGCCAGAACTTCTGGTGGAATGTCAGGCGGTAACTGTTGAGTAGCCATTAAGCGACCTCCACCTTGTTAGTTGCAATGTTTGGATTAACAACATCGATTGGGTCTTTGGGGGCTTTCCATTTAAGACCTTTCTCTCTCCACTCTTTCTCATCCTTTGCTGTTTCACTCGCTCCCCATGCCTGCAACAGTGCACCACCGCCTTGGAGAAGCAACCCATACATCCCCCTCGTATGAGCCTGTTGGGTCATCGCCATTTGTTGATCGAAGTTCCGCTGACTCTGCAATCCTGCCTCTTTTCTATAATCAAGCGAGTCTTGCCAAAGTCTCTCACTAACGGACATTTCGCCTTCTATTTTTGCTCCAGCAGCGGCTGAACCACCCGCTTGACCACCTGCGACGTCTTGGGGGGATGTTGGTGTTGTTGTCTGCGGAGCAACACCCGCTGCCCGTACGCCCGACAGTTGACCAGCCGCTGGGGGTGCCGCCGCTGGTTGGGTAATCATCCCCGCAAACTCATTTGCATGTTGCCGTTGCTGGAAATTAAGCCCATATTCCCCGGTGGGTTGAACTAACGCTCCAGTTTGTTCGTTGATCCCATAT
>Ga0310123_10002603_pt1 | contig 14283 bp, 11 predicted proteins | sample CB6_AW_1057_MG_FD_203505 | JGI IMG/M metagenome (GOLD analysis project Ga0310123, IMG submission 203505) | Marine microbial communities from Western Arctic Ocean, Canada - CB6_AW_1057 | ecosystem: Environmental > Aquatic > Marine > Oceanic | place: Canada: Western Arctic Ocean | collected... | reverse complement strand
CGAGACTTGAGATCATGGAAAACTTGGTGATTACGTTGACATACACCAATGCCGTATCTGCTGGTGGTCAGTTATTCGTGCTGTTTGGGTATCCGGTAAGTACTACTTCCCCCGCACATGTTTTTCTGCCCTGCTTTCGTTTTTGCTCAGGTTCACCGTAAAACGAGCCGGTTTTACAATCCCGCGACCTACTGACATCCGGTGAACGCTGCCCGTACCGTTATACTTAATCTCGCAGCGTCAGGCGCATGTTGTCCTGCGTCCGTGCCGTCATGTGACTCATCTCACAGGCCGATGCGCCTGCTGACCGGGTTGCCTGGCAAGTCAATAGCCCCGATCATAGCACAAACCTGTCCGACCGCCCCAGGACGCAGAAGAATTGGACGAACAACGGGGCAGAATCTTGAAAAAAGGTGGGCTGTTGGCTAAGTTTAACAGGTGATGAGAATTGAAATTACTATCAGTTGACCCGGTCATGCACCTTTGTCCTAATCGTATTGGCATTGATCCATGATCCCACGAATGATTGAAGTCGGGCAACGGGATGTGATGCCCCACCCAATCAGGTGAACACCTCCAATATTTGATCATCATGACCAGTTCTAAGAATCTAATCGCATTTGCGCTGCTCTCCACGGCGGCTGTTCCAATGGAAGTCTCAAGCACCTGCCGAGCGGCCAATGGGGAAGGCACTCAAACAAGCCAGGGATCTCAATCAAAGGTGGTGCGCGACTTGTTGTGGATCTGGGGCAATCCCGAAATGGCCAGTCCAGGCAAGCACTCGCTCGCGACGTATGCCCAAGCCGGCCCCGCTGAGCGCGCCCGGCTGCTCGGTGTTCCCAACATCGTGATGACCGGTTTCGGTCTGCCCAAAGATGACGACGTGGCCGACCGGCTGATGCGAAGCGTGACGGATTCGAATCGCCTGGTATGGCAGATCACCACCGATGGTGAACTGGGTGTAACCCCGTTTGTCTATCAGCACAGCATTTCACAGATCAACAGGCTCGCCGAGGAGAACCGTCAGATCGAGGCAATCCTGCTGAACGATCTGAGTACGATCGGGCTGCGTCACGGATTCAAGTCGAAGCACATCCATGGCATCCGGCAGTTATTAAAGGGCCCAGGCCGAGAGGTGAAAATCTGGGGTCGGGTCTACGTGAGCAGCCTCGCCTTCCTGTTGGATGGAGCCTCGGACTACGGTCTTGGTGATATCATCAAGCAGTTGGATGCCGTCGTTCTGGCGACCTGGGATGCCAAGGACGTAGTGGATCTGGAGGCGAATCTTGCCCACCTTGAACGGTTGTATGCCAAGAAACGGATCGTGATCAGTTTGGACCTGTATGACTACGGTGGCCAACGGCGCATGCCGCAAGAGCTTCTAGAATTACAGTGTGAGACCGCCCTGAGGCTGGCACATGCCGGTCGCATCGATGGGATCGTCTTCACGCCCGTCATCAATGATCCTCAGGCGATGGCCTGGACGACCCAATGGATCAAGCGCGTTGGCGATCAGAAACTTGGCTCACCCGAGGTGGGAGCCCGAGAAAAGGGTGCGACATCCGGATCGGACACCCCGCGCGTGAAACGTTCCTCCAAGAGTAATTCAAACCCCGAGCCGTTGACGATCAACAAGCTCTATTTTATGTATCACCCAGTTTGCTGGAGCATGGGCATGAATGGCAACGAGCCACCGGCCCACGCTTACGAGCCGGCCCTCCCGGGCGTGAGCAAACAAGACTACATGAACACCTTACAGCGCGAAGTGCTCACTGTTCGGCGGCAACAGCAACTCATGAGCCGGCTCAAATTTGACGAAGCGCTAATCCTGTTCCCGATCAGCGAAAACAAGACCATGCAAGATCTCGAACAGTATGCCACGCGGGCCTTGGGGCGACGCTGCATCATCGTGCGCGGGGTCCATGGCAGTCCCCCCGCTGCCTGGGCCGAGCTCTCGAACCCCCTCGAGCGTTTTCTCAACGACGACAATCTGGAGGGAAAGGCCGAATACTTGAAGGGAGTGCCGCCACAGATTCGCGCAGAGCTGGAGACCGAGATTCGCCAGGCATGCCAGATGCGAGGCTGTGACTGGCCCATTGTCTCGGCCTTCGATGTGATCTTTACCAGCCGAATGTGGGCTCTTCAGATCGAAAATGAGTTTCGTAAGCGCGGCTTGTCCTACGACCCGGCGATCGTCAAGAGCGTGGCATACGGTGAGGGATTCGAACAATGCGCCACTACGTGGAAGGCGATGTTGATTCCGTACTTGGGCTTAGCGCTACCGGCCGAAGGTGATTATCGACTGTCCGTCAGTGGTGCGCGATTCTTAACGCAGGGCGAGTTCAAAGAACAGATCAAGCTAGGTCGCAACATCCGCCTGTTCTTGTGGACCGATCCCCGGGGACGCCCCGTCGGCCTGTACATGCGGTCCCGGTGTCAACTCAAGGATCCACAATTCTATGCACACGTGCCGTTGGAAGGGATGTCCTTGGAGATCTGGAGCGTGAGTTCGTACGGAACCAAGCTCTGGCCGACGGAAGATTCGCGTCTGGACAAGTGGGTCCAGGACAGACACATGAAGGTGCCGGTGTATAATGGGATCCGCAAAGGCGGCGACGACGGGTCCTATTACCTGATCGGCAACGGCATCTCATTTGACGATTTTCGGGTACGCCTCGTCCAGGCGCTAATCAGCGAGTGAGTTCTTGCTCGATTCGAACCAGCTGATTCGCCAATCTTGCATCGACTCACAATTGGAGGAATTCGACGTGAAACGCCGTGAATTTCTGCAGCTAGGGATGGTGACACTGCCTCTGATCTCCGCCGTTGGTAATCAACGGGCCCAAGGACAAACTCGAGAAAGCGAACCGTTCGATTTGATCCTGAAGGGTGGGCGTGTCCTCGACCCCTCGCAGTCACTGGACGCCGCCAACGATGTTGCTGTATCGGACGGTAAGGTTGCGGTCATCGCGCCGGATCTCAACTCTGCAGAGGCCAAGCAAACGGTCGATGTGCGCGGTTATTTGGTCACGCCAGGACTCATCGATCTGCATGTTCACGGATTTCAAGGCGTGTCCCACGCGGGGATTCCCCTAGATCCGTACTGTATTGGCCGCGGAGTCACAACGGCGGTGGATGCGGGCACTTCGGGGGCGGACAGCTTCTCTGGTTTCCGCAGATACGTTATCGACACCTCCAGTACGCGCGTGCTGGCGTTTCTGAACATTTCGCGCGTCGGGTTAATCAGCCCGGTTGGCGAACTGATCGACCGTCGCATGATCGACAGGTCGGTGGCACTCCGCATCGCCCAAGAACACGCAGACGTGATCGTCGGCATCAAAGTTCGATGCAGCCACTTCGTTACCGGCCCCAATGATCTGGAGGCCGTACAGCTTGCCCGGTCGGTTGGCGACGCGATCGGCAAACCGCTCATGATTCATGTAGGTTTTCCCCATTCGCCCATCGAGAAGATTCTTCAGCTCGCTCGGCCTGGCGATATCGTCACCCACGCCTTTCGTGGCGCGGGGGAAGGCGGCGTCATCGGACCCGACAGGCGCGTCTCTGACTATGTCCGGGCAGCCGCGAAGCGCGGGGTTCTCTTTGACGTGGGACACGGCAGTGGAAGTTTTTCGTTCGAGGCCGCGGAAGCTGCGCTCCAAGAAGGGTTTCTACCTTCCTCGATCAGTAGTGACATCCACACGTCCAGCATCCTGGGACCTGCCTTTGACCTCCTCACGACCTTGTCCAAATTCCTTCTGTTGGGGATGTCCCTGGAGAAAGTCATTGAGCTTTCGACACTCGGCCCGGCACGCGCAATCCTTCGCGCGGAGACATTCGGATCCCTCCAGCCCGGGAGACCGGCCGATATTACGGTGTTGGCCCAGGTTCACGGAAAGTTCAATTTGGTCGATTCCAAGAAAAAGCAGCGCGTCGCCACTCAGAAACTGGTCCCCATCTTGGCACTGCGCGAGGGTAAAGCATTCTCAAGATTCAACACGAGGTAAGAGTAACAAACCTAAAATGACAAATGAAATGATAAACGCAGACGGCTTCACTCGAGCATTGCAGTTGTACGTAGTTTGACATGGCTTCACGTCATTTTTCTGCCAACCAGTCTTATAGTACGTTCATGACGGCCTTTTCCAGCAGCTTATTCGTCATTGGTGCTTCGTCATTCTGTCGTCATTAGATGTTTCGTCATTCGTCATTTGAAGGGGTCTGGGAGATCAACATGTTTCGCCCTAGTAGTCGTCGTGCTTGGTTCAAGAAAGTGTTCGGTTATTCCTTGCTCGGGTACCTTGCAGGCCGCGAGTATGTGGGGAAGCTAATGGCCCAGGGCATTGGCCACCGTTTTCGCAACAACGTCTATACCCGATTGGGGGTCCGACCGTTCATAGGGGCGAACATTCCCTTTACCTTCCTGAGTGGCTCCCTGGAGTGGCCGGAGGTGCGACGCTCCGTGGAGGAAGCATCGCACTACCTGGTGAACATCGTCGACTTGCAGCGGGCTGTGGGCAAACGATTGGCGGAAATCTCTGGCGCCGAGTCGGGTATGGTCACCTCAGGCGCCGCCGGAGCGATCGCCACTGCAACAGCCGCGTGCATTGCGGGCACGGATCCAGAGAAGATCTGGCAGCTTCCCGACACGACCGGACTCAAAGAAGAAGTCATGATGTGGGGCGGACGAAGCATATTCGATAGCGCACTACGGCTCGCCGGCGGAAAGCCAGTCGTGGTGAGGACTCTGGACGAATTGCGCGCCGCCATCAGTGACAAGACGGCCATGCTTCACACCGGATACACGGCAGATCCGAATCCCGTCGCTCCTCCCCCGTTAAAAGACATGATCGCCATCTGCAAGCCTGCCGGCATTCCCGTCTTCGTGGATGCAGCGGGTGGCATCCCGCCTGTGGAAAACCTACGCCGGTATGCGAGTATGGGTGTGGACCTGTACACATTCAGTGGAGGCAAGGGACTCTGCGGCCCCCAGAGCTCGGGCCTGTTGCTCGGTCGCCGGGACCTTATCGAAGCGGCACTGGCGAACAGTAGTCCGGTGGAGGGAGCTGTTTGCCGACCGATGAAAGTCGGAAAGGAGGAGATCATCGGTTGCCTGGCTGCAGTCGAAAAGTGGCTCACCATTGACCTGGACTCACTGTACCGAGCGCAGAGGAAAAAGCTGGGAAAAATTGCGGCGATGGTGGAGACCGTGCCGGGTGTGCGCACTGAAACAAATATCCGGACGGGTAGCAACCGCTTCATGCAACTCCTCGTACATTGGGATGAAAAGACCTTCGGGTTGACCGTAGAAGAATGCGCTCGCCAGTTGCGCGAGGGGGATCCGCCTATCTCCGTGCTCTCCAATTACAACCCCTATATCACTCGAGTGCGCGAGTTCTTCCCTGATCCGGAGCCGCACGAGGTTCCCAAGAGTCGTCGCACGCCGTTGACCGTCTATTCCTTGGGCCTACAACCGGGCGAGGAACTCATTGTTGGCCAACGGCTGCGTGATGTGTTACGTGCGGCCCAATCGTGAGCCACGACTTTTTTCGCAAACTCGTGCGATCCAAGGCGCGAGCTTGCCGCGACTAGTAACGATGATTGCAACCGATGTCGAAGGTAGATTGGCTGCTGCTGACAATCGATCTGGCTGTTCGGCAGCACCGGTGTACGTGTTTTTAAGTGGATGTAGCGCCGACGCTTGATTTACGCACTGTAATATATGTATCGTAAGCTCGCCATGTGGCGGCAATCCATTCCCCGTGCGAACCGCGATTTCCAGTCCCGTTAGGAGTTTACTCAAATGCATCAACGTCATAATCTGTCTGGCTTATTTCCAACCCGTCGTCGTGCTGCGGTAATGGCGGCCACAACCGTTTGCTGTATTTGGTTTTGCATGAGCCATTGGACTTGTGGTATATCATGGGCACAGGCCAGTCGTTCCGACTATGACGCCACACGAGTCGGCGACGACGTCGACGGGCGCATCGTAGTGCCGACCAATCAGGTTCTTTCGCCACTGGGGAAGCAAGTTGCTTTCAGCGGACGGCCGACCGACGTGGTGCTCAGCCCCGATGGCCGATGGCTCGCCGTGCTCAACCGCTACGAGGCAATACTCATCGATGTCGAAAGTGGCGAAATCGTCTCGCGGAGCAAACACCGAGGTGGCAGCTACAAAGGGATCGTTTTCGCGCCCGACGGCCGGCGGCTGTTCATGTCGTGTATTCGCGGCACGATCGAAGTGTTTGCAGTCAGCGAGAACGGAGAATTAGAGCAGCAATCGGCGATCGAACTTCCCGCGGTGCGCGCCGAAAACGCACTGCCCGTTGGGCTCACAATTGCCACGGCAACGAGCGATGCAAAAGAGAATCCGTCCCTGTGGGCGGCGTTGAATCTCAATAATACGTTAGCCGAAATCAATCTGACAGACGGCTCGTTGGTACGAGAGATCCCTGTGGGGAACGCTCCGTTTGACGTCGTCATGGTTGAGGCCAAGGTGTATGTCAGCAACTGGGCAGGCCGACATCCTGGCGATGACGACACGACGGGACCGGCCGGAAAGGGCACGCCCGTGCAAGTTGACCCACGTCGGCATATCGCTTCCGATGGATCGGTTTCGGTTGTCGATCTGAAAGCAGGGCGAGAAGTAAAACAGATCGTGGTCGGGCTTCATCCCTCCGGCTTGGCTGCAACCAAAGACGGTCGGTATGTCTGCGTCGCCAATGCCAACAGCGATACCGTGTCGGTCATCGACGTAGCCAGCGACATCGTTGTCGAAACTATCGACACGCGTCCCGACAAACAATTGCTGTTTGGCAGCACACCGAATGATCTAGTCCTCTCCGACGACGGCACCACGCTTTATGTTTCCAACGGTACGAACAACTGTGTGGCAGTGTTTGCGTTCAACCCACCGCAAAGCCAATTAGTAGGCTGCTTGCCGACAGGGTGGTACCCGGCAGGCATAGCACTCGATGAACAGCGCAAGGCATTATACGTCGCCAATATCAAAGGCGTGGGATCGCGCAATTTGGACTGGCAAGGCAACGCTCCAGCACGCGAAGTGGTCTCCAGCTTCAACTCTCATGACTACCTCGGCACGGTTTCGCTGACGCCACTTCCTAGCGATGATCAACTCCGCGCATTTACAAGAATCGTATTGGACAACAATCGCTTGACCGAGTCGATCGATGCGATGGCCCCACCACGAAAAAACGTGGCGCCGCGGGCAGTGCCCGCGCGGCACGGCGAGCCCTCGCTTTTTGATCACGTGTTGTACATCATCAAGGAAAATCGCACTTACGATCAGGTGTTTGGCGACGTCGAGCGAGGCGAAGGCGATCCGTCGCTCTGCATTTTCGGGCGAGAAGTCACGCCCAATTGCCACAAACTGGTCGAGGAGTTCGTGTTGCTCGACAACTTTTACTGTTGTGGCACGCTCAGTGCCGACGGCCACCAGTGGACGAATGAGGCGTATGTGACCGACTATCTGGAAAAAGCCTACGGCGGATGGCCACGTAGTTATCCCTACGAAGGCGGCGATGCCATGGCCTACGCGCCGAGTGGATTTCTTTGGGACAACGCGCTCGCAAACAAAAAATCGTTGCGCGTTTACGGAGAATTTGTGAAAGCCACAATTCGCTGGAGAGATTCCAATCGAGAAGGGCAGCCGAACTTCCTGGAGTGCTATCGCGATTTTGTGGAAGGCAATAACGAGATAGAGGTTAAAGCGAGCGCCACGATCAAGACCATTGAGCCCTACATTTGCCCGACGGCAATCGGCTTTCCCAGCGTCGTGCCAGATATCCATCGGGCCGAGCAGTTCATCCATGAGCTCAAGAAGTTTGAGCAGGGTGACCATCTGCCCAACTTGATGGTCATGCTTCTGCCCAACGACCACACGGCGGGGACTCGGCCTGGCATGCCGACGCCTGAGGCCGCGGTGGCCGACAACGACTTGGCGTTAGGCCGCGTTATCGAAGCGGTCAGCCGCAGCAAATTCTGGCCAAAGACATGCATCTTTGTCGTCCAGGACGATCCGCAAAGCGGTTTCGATCATATCGACGGCCATCGGACGGTCGCGATGGTTGTCAGTCCCTACACGCGTCGAAAGGTCGTCGATAGCACCAATTACAATCAAACCAGTATGATCCGCACCATAGAACTGATTCTGGGCCTGCCGCCGATGAACCAATTTGACGCGTCGGCCACGGCCATGACGAGCTGCTTTGTCGACCAGCCCGACTTTACGCCGTATGAGGCAGTGCCGAACGTCATTCCCTTGAATCAAATGAATCCCGAAGTGAATTCGATTAAAGACCGTCGTCAGCGGCATTGGGCGCTGGCGTCGCTTGAATTGCCGTTAGACGATGTCGACGAGGCAGACGACGAAACGCTAAACCGCATCCTGTGGCACGCCGTGCGCGGCCGTGACGATACCTTTCCAGCTTGGGCGGTAGTCGCCGAAACAAAGGAAACTGATTAAGTGCGCCAATCGAGGCCGACGCCAACCCCCGCATGTAAGAGTGTTTGAGTGACGAAGGCCAACCAATAGAACACTGACCCCATCAGAGTGGTGAGCAGCATGTTGATGGGGGCAAGCTTGGCGCAAAACTTGTGGCGTGGGCTATAGGCGTTGGGCAAGGGAATTGGAGAGAACTTCCGCAGCGCCTGGACAATGACAAACATCCACGGCAGGCTCATCACCGTTGTGGGGACAAGATGGATCCAGAGTGACCAATTCACCCAGCCTCGCGACCACACCGAATCGTAGTGAGAAGGCGCGGCGACTTCAGCCGGCCCGCACTCGTTCATTTTCAGCACAACGACCTCGCCGAGCTAGTACTTCCGACTAGCGTTCGTTGGCCTCCACACCGCTCGACACTCCCGCCGTCTTTGGCGCCGAAAAGGCTCGTCTGTTCAGTGACGACATGATCCTGGGTCGAATCCTCGGCTCAACGGAACCGAATCAGGCAAAGGCACTCGGTCGCAAGGTGAAGGCTTTCGACGAGGCAGTCTGGAAATCGAAGTGCCGCCAGATCGTCACAACAGGCAATCTTGTAGTCAGAGCAATTCGCGGATTACCTCGCCGCGTTCCAGCAAGGGTTTCGTGCGAACAGATGCGATCATCGGCGTGAATCTCGGGTCGATGCCCAAATGGTGGTACATCGTGGCAACGATATCGTACGGCCACAGCGGGCGATCTTTCGGGGTTTCACCCCGAGATGTTGAGGAACCGATGACTTGGCCGTGGCGATAATTGCCACCAGCGACCATGACACTTTGCACGCCGGACCAGTGGTCACGGCCGGCGTCCTTGTTGATTTTAGGCGTGCGCCCAAACTCGCCCCATACCACGACCAGAACCTTTTTGTCCAAACCCCGCTCGTGAAGATCCTGGATCAGCGTCGTCACGGCCTGGTCCATGCGAGGGCTGGCGGTCTTCGTCCCCCATTCCAGCTTTTTGTGCAGGTCCCAACCCGAACTGCTCAGTCCGACACCGGGGTCGATGACCGTTACAAACGTGACACCGGATTCGACCAACCGACGCGCCAGCAGTGCTGTTTGCCCGGAACGATTGCGACCGTAACGATCACGTGTCTTGGCGTCCTCTTTTTCCAGGTCAAAGGCGGCGCCGGTCTTATCGCCCGTCACCAGATCAGATGCGGCCTGATAATTGTGGTCCCACAAACTGGCCTGCCCTTGGTCAAACTGTCGGCGGCATTGGCGAAACTCTTCGAGCAGCGCGCGGCGCTCAAGCAAATCCTTGCGCGTCAGGTCTCCGATCGGGGCCAATCTTCGAACGCGAAAATCGGCGTCTTGTCCTGGATCTTTACCGTCTCCCGTTCGCGTCTTAAGGATCTCCAACGGGTTGTAGTTCACGCCCAAATAGGCGGCGCGGTAGGGATAATACCTGTGGAGGCCTTGATCATCGAGCGGATAGCCGATCAACACATACGGCGGCAGGCCGGGATGGTTCGGACCACGGAGCATCGCCACGAGCGAGCCACTGGACGGGTGGCTTGATTTCGCAAACGGATTGACGCCGTTCGCCTTGGCGTCGTGACCCGTCTGGCATCAGTGCATGCCGTGTTGGTGATCATTGTTGTCGTGATGCACGCTGCGGATGAGCGAGACCTTATCCATGATGCGTGCGTGTAACGGTAGCGTGTCACAGATGTGCGTACCCGGGACGTTGGTCGCAATCGATTTAAACGGCCCACGTATCTCGACAGGTGCATCCGACTTCGGGTCGTATGTTTCGAAATGGCTGGCCCCGCCGTTCAACCAATACTGGATAACCGCCACATTGGACACCGGCTGACCTTCGACCGCTGCCATCGCACGTGCCTGCAAAATCGCCGGCAACGAAAGACTACCCACACCAGCACTCAAAAAGGTGCGTCGATCAAGCAACTGTCGATAGCTTGGGCATGCGGTTGCTGTCACAGTTGACCCCCTTGAACGGCAGCGTGTTTTTCATTGCACCAACGCATACCGTTTCTGATAACAGGTCGCGGAATTGATCACAACAGCATTGTAACAATCGTTACTGATACATCAATTTCAAAGCAGTCGAGACCTGACCTGTCCGATCAATCGTTCCTTTGACGACTCATTTCTCCACAAGTCGTGAAGTTAGCACAACTTAAGCTGCGGGTGTGGGGAAGACGTATGCAAGAAAGGCCACCTAAGCATGTGTGATCGACTCATCCACCTTGTGAATGTCTTAACCAAACCACTCTTCGTCTTGGTAACGCCATTGCCAGCCCTTAAAACCGTCTTGGTACCACGGCTGGTCCTTGTGTTTAATATCCCATTCGTCCCGCAGGTAGTCAGATCAGGTCGGTTTCAAAATTCGCTCGTCAAGCGTCAAGCTGTCTCGGTGCGCGCGTCGGTCCGACACACCTCTAGCAATTGTGCTTTTGCCTAACTCACTTCCGTGGCGCACATCCAACTATTGACCTAACTGATGATGCTGTTAACGGTCCTGGAAAAAGATTTCTGCATTGTCCCGCGGATGAAATTCGAGGGTTTTCTCAGTAATTTCCAAGTCAAAAACGCGACGATCGTTGCGGCTGATCGCGTAGGCCAACATGTACGGAGCGTCGACCTCGATTGCCCTCACAAACGCCTCGACACAGTCTCGCTTACTGAGGAACATCGCACGCAGGTAGTCTTCGGAAACAGTGCCTTTCTTGACGCTTGCGTCGTCTTCAGGCACAAGCCACCCGATACGGAGACCGATGAATTGAATGTTGGCTGTCGTGACAAAGTAGCGGCCCAGGTTTTCGCCGAACAACTTGGACACGGCGTAGAGCGAATCGGGATGCGGAAGGTCGTTCAGTGTCAGGAGTCGCTGCTGTTCGTAGAACCCTAGATTCAACGACTCGGGTACCCGATCCATCGTGTACCCGTGTTGGGTGTGATTCGTCGTGGCAAAGACAATTTTGCGAACGCCGGCACGAACCGCCTCGTTAAACACGTTGTAGGTGGCAGTAATGTTGTGCTGGAGGACTTGCTCCCAAGCCGCACCTGGATCGCGATCTGCCGCCAGATGGATGACGACATCCAACCCGGAAAATTCGCCCCGGAGCGCGCTTTCATCAGATAGATCCACCATCCGAGTTGGAGAACCGTTCGGATCCGGTTCGATTTCCTTGCGGTCGTACAGGACCAGGGCGTACCGTTCGGAAAAACCTTCTCGTAGCGTGGTACCGATGTCCCCAGCGGCACCGGTGATTCCGACCTTGGTGATCGACATGGTTGTCCTTCCTGTGCGCGCACAATGAAAATGGTAGGATCATCGGTCTCGGTTCAACAGCGAATTAGCATTGTAATGCGATCTGAGCGCGACGAACAAGGAATCAACCATGAATACGAAGGTCGAATTGGTGGTCGATAGTCAGGATCAGATTGGGGAAGGCCCGATTTGGGACGCAAAGCGAAACATTCTCTACTGGGTTGACATTACGGGGGAGACGGTACAGAGTTTTGATCCCGCGACGAATTGCCACACGAAGCTTCATGTCGGTCAGGCCGTCGGAACCGTTGTCCCGCGATCCAATGGTGGCCTGATGGTCGCCGTGCAAAATGGATTTGCGTACGTCGACGAAAAGACGAAGCAGCTCACACTGATCCACAATCCCGAACCACATCTGCCTGAAAATCGTTTCAATGACGGTAAGTGCGACCCCGCCGGACGATTCTGGGCTGGCACAATGGCCTTCGAGCCAAAAGCCAAGGCGGGTAGCCTGTACTGCTTGGGTACGGACCGGAGCGTGCGAAAGGTGCTCGGCGACGTAACGATCTCCAACGGCATCGCCTGGAGCCTTGATCACAAACGAATGTACTACATCGACTCACCCACCTATATAGTGAGAGCCTACGACTACGATGTCGATTCTGGTCAGATCGGAAACGACCGTGTCCTGTTGACGATACCACGAGATGTGGGAATGCCGGACGGCATGACAATTGACGCGCACGGCAGACTCTGGATCGCGCATTACGGAGGTTCCAAGGTTTGTTGCTGGGACCCCGATACTGGACGGATTGTCCAAACCATAGAAACACCCGTGTCCCTGGTGACGGCATGTGCCTTCGGCGGTCCCGAACTCGAAACGCTCTATATCACGTCGAGATCGCTTGGTCTGAGCGAGGATCAGTTAAAGAAGGAGCCCTTCGCGGGGGCTCTGCTATCAGCCGAGCCAGGCTGCCGGGGAACGCAAACCTTCAGTTTCCGCGGATGAATGGATCATCGTCTAAGGTTGTGATGTTCGCGCACCTGCCACGATGATCATGTTTTCCGGATATTTGTTGTATTCATAGTCCTCGCTGTTGGTCGCATCGTGCAGTTTGTCTTCGCTAAGCCGGTGGTTCATCCAATCACAATCCTGACCCAAACCGACAATCAGTGAGTTGTCGTTATGGAGGTGCCGGAGCTGGACGGGACGGTAGAGGCCGTCATGGCCGGTGTCGGTAACGCCAGAGTCATCCAGAAACGTTATGGGGGTACCATTCTGCGGATGGGCGCGGACCAGCACAGAATAGGTGTGGCTTTGACTCTCGAAAAACCGTCGCCTGGTCGAAGAAGCCAAAACGCCGATTTTGACGTCCCCCGGGATGCTTGCGACAGAGGCGCCTAAAAGCGTCTTAATCGCCACTCAGCGGATTGTCTCAGGAGGGTCGTTTTCTGATGCTTGTCTCTATTTGGCCTATCATGCCGCAGAAACGTGTTTGCCTTCGATCGTCCGGAGAATTTGACACCCACCGTGAGGTGTTTTATGCTTATCCTCGGTGCTGAATATTCGGCGAGCCAGCCGAACGTAATCCCTGTCAATTGAACGAAAACATGTCGTGACGTACGGTGGCGCCGTCGGTCGCCCGTGAATAGTTCGCGTCTGGCCCCTCGTCACGTCGCTCGAGTAGGAGGGGTCAACGTGGATAAGAAGTTTGTCGGGCCAAGGGAGACAAACGGCAGCAAGGTGTCCAGAAGAAAGCTCTGCCAAGTGACCACACTGGCCCTGTGCGGGAAACTGGCATGGCCGGGGATTGCGCGGGGCGGGAATCAAACCAAGAAACGATGGTCGTCCACCGAAGAGCTGATCTCCGCTCTCGATGGACCCCACAATTATCTCCCCACTCCTTTTCACGAAAATTATGATCTGAATGTTGAAGGGCTTCGTCAGAACGTCGCCTATCATGCTCAACGGGACCGTTTGACGGTTGTGGTGGGAGGTGGCTTCGGGGAAGGATGGAAACTCAGTCTCGAGGAGCACCGGCAGTTGGTAACGGCGGCCGTTGCCGGAGCCCAGGGGCGGATGCCTGTGATGGCGGGAGTTATCGGTGGATACAAGCTCTCCATTCAAATGGCGATGAATGCTGAAAAGGCTGGGGCGGACGCCTTGGTGGTCTTTCCCCCCCGAGGGGAAAATTGGCCCGCTGAAAGTTTTCATGAGTATTACCGGGATATTCTGAAATCGGTCAGCGTTGGGGTGGTGATCCTGCCCCGTGGCCAGCATGATTTTTGGCCCGAAGTTCTGACGCAGTTGGCCGAGCTTCCTAACATGATCGGCTTTTTCGCTTCTTTGGGTCCGGATGACGACTACTATCCGAGGGTTGGCAGGCAGGTTTTGCAGGCTGTAGCCAAGCCTTTGCTATTCATTTCGGAGAACGAGCCGGCAGCGGCCAGTTCTTTTCCGTTCGGCAGCAGGGCTTATTCAACCGCCGCCGCTGCACTGGTCCCACAGGCCTCTCGGCGGTTTTGGGAGTATGGCGTATCAG
>Ga0310123_10002602_pt1 | contig 14287 bp, 19 predicted proteins | sample CB6_AW_1057_MG_FD_203505 | JGI IMG/M metagenome (GOLD analysis project Ga0310123, IMG submission 203505) | Marine microbial communities from Western Arctic Ocean, Canada - CB6_AW_1057 | ecosystem: Environmental > Aquatic > Marine > Oceanic | place: Canada: Western Arctic Ocean | collected... | reverse complement strand
TCAACAAGTTGAGTTTCTTCTGCGTTTTTAATATATTCTGCGATATCTGTTGAGATAACTTCTCTAAATGCTTTACTATCATATGTTTGTTCTTCTTTTTGTTCTGCTTTTAATTCTGCTAATTGTGCTTCAAGTTCTGTAATTTTATCTAATCTTTTACTTTCTTCATTAACTGCTCTTTTAATGTTTGTTGATATTGAATCATCAGCGTCAGACTCTGCTATTGCTTTAGCTATGCTTGATTCTACTTTTGGTTCTTTAGTGATTTCTTCAACTAGCTTTTGTGCTTTTTTAGAAACTTTTACAGGTTCAACATATTCTTTAATACCTGCTAATCTGGCAATATCTGCTAATGAAATATCTTTGTCGTCTAATACTTTTGGTTGTTTATTTGCCGCTTCCATTAGTTCTGATCGTTCTTGGTCAGGAGTTATATTACTCATTGCGTTTAAACGAGCAACTAGGTCTCTAAAACTATTATCTTCTGATTTATTATGTGCCATCTAAGTATTTATATTTGTCGCAGTTTTATTTAAGGCGTTGATTTAACATATCGGCAAGTTTTGACTCGTATTTCATTATTCGAGATATTTCTCTGTGATCATCTTTTTTACCAGCTTGAACTCTATCCCAATAATGTGAACTCATTTTACCATAGCCATGGCTCCACGCCATATGACGTAACTTGTCTTCATCAAAATCTTTAAATCTGTCTGCTAATTCTTCATCACTCATCATAGCAAGTTTTTGTTTATGCTTAATAATTGATGCTGGCATTCCTGCTTCTGCTTTAACAGGTTCACCTTGCATTCTAACATTTTTAATACCTTGTTTTTCTAATTCTTCTGGCATTTTAGTTACAATAAATCTACCACCTTTGTCTTGTTCATCAAATTCGTATCCTACTAAACCCATTAATTCTTTAATTGCAAAGTTGTGATCTGAAGAGCCAAAACCTTCTCCATCTGGCCAGTCACTATATCTTTGTTCAATTTCTTCAGCCGCTTGTTTCCATTTATCTTTTAAATGAAACCATTCTTCTGTTGTTATCCATTTGCTCATTAATGCTCTTCTTACCAACGACATTCCATCTCCAAATGGTACGTCTTCTTTTACTGCTGATTCGTTTTCAACATCGTGAGATGCTAATACCATAGCCATTGCATCTGCTACTCCAATTTTATTTCTGTTCATGTCTTCTAAGTCTGTAGTATCACCGTGGTCATTAAACACTGCCATATACTCATGAATTGCATTTGGATCAAATCCTGCTTTTTCTAATACAATTCTGCCTTTTTCTGAAATGTCTTCTTCAACTGATTCATCACTCATTGGACTTGTAGTTGGTGTTCCATTATCTTTTCTATATGCTGGTTTTAATTCTTTGTCTTTATATGCAGTTTTTCCTGTTGGTACTTTTTCAACTTTACCACCTTTGTTAAGATACTTTTGCATTAATGCATCACGTTCTGCTTTCTTTTCTGGTGTGTCGTATTCTTGTATAGCAGAATCTAATTTGTTTTGTAAAAAGTCAGTGTATTCTGGTTTCTTTCCTATAAATCCTTCGTTTGCTCTTTTTAATGCATTTGCAACATCTGGATGATCTGCTAAACCAGGAGCAATTCTATTAATAATATTATAAGCGGCTGTATAATTGCCACCTTTAACACTTGGATGATTTAAAACACGAAAAGCCTGTTTAATTTGGTTGTCGGTAAATTCTTGGTTTCTTATTCTATCAACATCAATTGATTGTATACCATCATGGTCTTCTTTTTTGCCTTTGGATTTATTATAAGATGCCCAAGCAACTGCATAAGGATTGTCTACTTTGCCTTTTAATGCTCTTACTTGTTTTTCTCTGCCCGGAGGTGCAACTTCTCCAACTGGATAATCGTCTGGTGCATCTGGTCCAGATGATGCGTAATCCGTACTAATCCAGTCAGTAAGTTCGTCTGTTCTTTCAAGTTCTTGTAATTCTTCATCAGTTAAATCTGTACCATCTATATATTTTGCTCCATGTAGCTCATAAATCATATCACTAAAATCCTGCATTTCATACTCTATGCTATTGTGATCTATTTCTTTACCACGAAACATTATATTGGCATAATCAACTTTTTCGTCTGTTGCTGGTTTTTCTCTAAGGTTATTAAATTCGTTATATTTCATTATGCAAATGCCACGTGTGTTAAATCTGGATGTGCTTGTTTAATTCTTCTTGCTTCTTTATTAAACTGCATAACCATTCTGTTTATCCAACCCTCAGGTCTGCCACCACTTATCATGGTTGCTCCGCCTCCGGATTTATCAACTGTTGTTGGAACATCGGCTGACGGTTTATCAAGATTTTTCTTTAACCATCCAGTAGATATGTTTATAAATTTGTCTATTTCCATTGGACCTGCGTCCTCAAAACTTGTATCTAATCCTAATGCGCCTAGAATCTCTCTTACACTATGATTACTTAAATGTCCAGTTTCTGTTTCAAAACCATCTGGGAATTCCCAAGTTTTTGTGTCTGCATTAAATTTGTATCCTAAGAAGTCTGCGCCTTCTGTGAATTCTTGTGCTCTCATATTAGTATTTATTTACAAGTGTCGCATCTACATTCATGGCATACTTCAATTTCGTACTCTTTGCCACCGTCAGATGGATACATATGTTCTGTTCTTGTAGCTCTAGTCTCACAATGTGAATCTCCACCACAGTTCTTGCATTTTTTTAGTTCCATTATGGATAACTTCTTTTAACTAATGGTCCACCAAATAAACTAGTGCCTGGCAAGTTATGAGCACCTTTAGCTGATCCGTCTGGGTTTTTAGGTTGTACTATTTTGGGTAGTTTTGGTGCTTTTGTGCCTGAACGTCCTGGTGATCCTATATAGGATTTATTGCCTCTATCCTTGCCTATTGCAACGTGTGGTGATGTAACAGTTGCTATATTGCCACTTGATGTAGCACCTGCAGTTGCTTGTTCACCTATTCTTTTATGTGTTATAATTTCTAGAATCTTCATTACTCATATTTATTATTGATTGTTGGCGTTTTAACCAAAACCAATAAGGGTCTACTGTTATATAACTAATGCTTTTTATCTTATCGTGCAATAACATAAAAATATTGTGTTTTTTTATTATAGATATCGTATATTTTTTTGATCCCCCTATCCACATATATTCGTAATGGTTAATAAAAGGAGTATCTAGATACTCTTTTACTAATTGCTTGTCCTTGTAGGTAATACTTCTAGTAGTTTTACATAATCTAGATAGTATTTTTTGTTTATCATAAAAAAGATTTTCAGGTATAAGTCCTATCTTATGTATACCCACCATGGCAGTATTTGTCATGAAAGAATTGGTATAATTATTGTCATGTATTTCAAAATTTAAAGATATATGCTTGTTAGTATTGTTTAACTCTAGAGAATATAACCATAGTTTAGATGGTATGTTTATAGATGGTATGGAATCAATATTTGTTAAAGATATATCTTTTGATCTTGGCAATCCAGGTTCTTCCCAACCTTTCAATCTGTTTATTACCCATCTAATTCTGGATGATTTATTTGTTGGTATATCCCAAGGAACATATAGCCCATCGTGCCCGATGGCATATATATCCAAACCTTTCACTTTGTTTATTACCCAGGTAAAATCTTTATGATAATCAATTGCCACTTTATCTATTGTTTGAGAATGCTTTTTTTGAAAATTTGGTATAGGATCAATATTTTTATCTAGAATAATTTCATCAATAAGTTGATCATCTAAAAATAATTTTAATGTGCTTGATTTTTTATAGTGTTTATAAAATAGAGATAATAAAAGAACATACTTCATATATGTAATTATTTGTATTATCTAAGGTGTAATTTTTTTGCTTGTCTTTGTGTTTCACCAGGCTTGACGTCTTGTGTAGTGTTTTGTTTTGTAATAATTCCAACACCAGCGGCATCTTCTTCACTCCAAATACCTGGTTTTCTCAAATCGTTTATTAATGGAGGCAAACTTTTTGTAGCTTGTTCTGCTTTTGTTTTTACAAACATAGATATATTTTCAGATGGAATTTTCGTTATATCATTAGCTAGTTCTAAATACATTTCTAAATGTGCTATACTTTTACCTACTAATTTAGCCATTTCTAAACCTTCATCTAATTCGTTGGCTCTATTGTTGCCTTTGTTTTTAAAATCAAAGTAGCCTTTTTTTTGTATTAAACCCATAGGTTTAATTGTTTGAGGCATTATCATCCATTCACCTATAATTTCATTGATTCTCATAATATTCTATTTCTGTAATAAAGATATTTATTCTTTTATAAAAATCTTCTTTAGTACTATAACCAACAAGTCTAGATAGTTCTTTTCTACCATTCCATATAATAAAAGTTGGTGTTCCTCTAATAGGGTTAATCCTGTTTTCAGCATATGCTTCTTTAAACCATTCAGGTTGCTTATATACATTAATTATTATTAATGGTAGAGTTTTTGCTTGTTCAGAATCGTTGTAGTCTACTGCTACTTCTTTTATAAATCTTTGACAAATATGACAATTTGGATTATGTGCCATTAATAATTCTAATGCGTATACTGGAAACGCAAATAATATAAAAAATAAAGTTAGTAATAGTTTTTTCATTGTAAAAATTTTCGTATATTCTTTTCAACTTGTTCTATTTGTTCAGGCATTGTGTCTTGTTCATCATCAGAATTATTAATAATATGTATATCATTAAATAAACGTTGAAATTTTCCTAAATTTTGTTTTATAATTCCGAAATTATTATGTATAAGTTTATCTGGTAATGTACGTTCTCTTTCTTTATTTCTGCGTAAAGCAGTTTGTAAATCTGTGTTTACAAATATCATTGTTGTTTCATATCCTTTACTTTCTAATTCTTGTTTAATTTTTTCAATAGTTCCATATATTCTACCTGTGGAATCTATTAGCAAACCTAATCCACTGTCAGCATATGTTTGTTGTTGTTTTGCAACTAATTCTTTTGATCTTTGTCTTTGTATTTCTCGTTCAGGTTCTTCCTCTGGTGGCATTTTCCATGATAAGTTTTTCTTTGTCATGAGACGTTTAAACCAATTGTCCATGTTTACTTGTTTTAATCCTTGAAATGCACCTGCTAATTTTCTAGCAACGTATGTTTTTCCAGAACCAGGAGACCCAGCAAAAAATATTGCTTTATGAGTGTAAGGATCGTGTGGACCTTCTAAAAATTCGTTTGCTCTCATTTTGCGTTAATCCTATCGTTAACTACGTCCCAATTTATTATCTTCCAAGTATTAGTTAGGTACTTTGCCTTGTCAGCCTGATAGTCAAGTGCCCATGCGTGTTCCCACCAGTCAACTAATAGTGCAATATTTTTTACAACTTTATGATCTTTAATTGTTTTAATTGTACCACTTGTATCCATATAGATCCAACCTGATCCTTGGATGCCCATAGCCGCTTTTGTAAATTCATCTTTAAACTTGTCAAAATCATTTATAAATTCATTAGAAATACCTGTAGGTTTGTTGCTACCACTTGGCTTTTTAAATTGTGGAAAATATAGACTGTGTAAGAATGCACCTGCTATTTGGAAGTTACCACCTTCACCTTTGTTGGCTTTGTCTACATAGCCTTTATATAATTTGCCATAGTGATAATCTAGTGTATTCTTGCTTATTACTGGCACTAGATCTGTGCGGTCGTATGGCAACTTGGCTTGTATATAATGTGTTTTAGCCTCTTCTATTAGGTCAATTTGGTTTATTAGATCTCGCATATGCGAGTATTTATTTGGATTTTGGCATTGGGTTCTCACCTGTTAGCTTGGGTCTAGCAAACCACAGTTTAAACCATTCGTCTGTTCCAGGACGGACATTATGTTTTCTTTGATATTCTGCTTTTTTTGTTCCGTGAAGAGAAAGGTTTTCTCCCATTGAATCTTCTACAGGTAGCTTATCTACGCCTGCTAATTTCTTTAATCTTTCAATGTCCATTAAAACCTCCACTTTTCTAGCATGTCTTTTGTTATTCTAGGTTTTACTTTCTCTACTTTGCCGCCCTTTTCTAGAAATTTTTTCATTTGTTCATCGAGTTCTCTTTGTTTTTCTTGGGGTGTTTTTTCTATCGGGTTTGCGTTATAAGGTCTATTAATTCCACTGAATTTTGACATATTTCCTTTTTGTTATTTAATCAAAACTTTTCCAAATTCTAGGTCTTTGCTTTTATCTTTTATATGATCTGTAATAAACCAATTACCTGAAACTGAAATTCTTTCTACATCTGATCTAAATGGTGGTACAGTATGTTTTAATGATGCAGGAAATACCCATAAATCATTTGTAGTAGGGATCATTCCTTGACCAGTAATAATACCTTTTTGTTCTTCTCCGTACATAAAACTTATTATTCCAGGTCCAGTACCTTGTCCTTTAAATTTCTTATTTTCTTCTTCTAATTCTTTTGGAACTTGCAAGTATAAAACAAACGAAAAGTCTCCACTGTGATTATGTGGTGGATTAAATTCTCCTTGTTTCATAAAATTAATCCATAATGTTGCGAGCCATACTTCTTTAAAAGGATCCATACCATAGTAGAAATCAGGGTCTGATATATTTTGTAATTTTTTAAAATAAGGAATAAAATAGTTTTGAAAATTATCAACAAACCATTGCTTATCACTGTTCTCAAAAATATTTTCTTTATCTAAATGTCCTGCAAGATTTTTAACGTGTGATCTAGTTGTTTTATGGCCACGATCTAAAAGTTCTTTACAGAGATCAGCATTACATCTTATGCCACCTATTACTGGGCCAAAGTGAAGATATCTATGATTGATTTGATTTACCATATTGGTCAAGTGCTTGTTGTACTTTAGTTAGTGAATCTCTATTTGCTTGATATAAAATTCCATAACCACCCGCTCCTTGCCAACGTTCAATATTAACTGGTCTGTCGTCTATTAATATGTTTGGTGTACCTGATGCTTTGTCTTTTGCATATGATTCTTTTCTTCCAGTAATAATAGTTTGTTCTGGTTTCTCAATATGTTGTTCAATCCATATTTTTTTGTATTTTGACGAAACTTCATGATCACCTCGTAATGGAGATGTTAGGATTGAAAACGAACTTCCAGTAAATTTTTTAACCATAGCAATTAATTGATCAGCAGTTGGAAATTCAGGTAATGTTGCAAAAAAATCTGTACCAGTAATTCTATTAATAACTTCTTGTCTTAAATCTTTGGTTTTATCTGTGCTTAATTCCTTCCAGTGTTGTACGCCATACATTTTTTCTACACCACCAAAGAAGTCTGCCAAAACTCCATCCATATCTATATACACAATTGGTTTTTCTTTCACCTCTTCATTATACAACTTTTTGTTGTTTTCAGCAACCTGAACTCCTAATGCATCTTGTATCTTATTGTAAAGTATTTCACTTTCGTCTCCACCCATGGCAATTTTGGAAAATTCATGCCATTGTCCTTTAGCCGCCCAATCTCTTGCTTTAGATGCCGATGCACCGGTTACATCTTCTGCGTCTGGATCTCTTTGTCCAGCACTTACTACTTGAGCGTCATCAAATTTATAAAGTTCATTACCTTGTTTATCTGGTATACCATTATATTGATTTATTAATTTTTGGAACTGCATTACTCTGTCGTCGCCTGCAATCATTATAATTTTTGTTCTACCTTGTGCTTGAATAACTTGTAGTACTTTGATAAAAGTATTTGCTTCAGGATGTCCTATTTCTAGATTAGGGTCATTGATTTGACTTTTAATGTATGCTTGTTTTTCTTGATACGATAATGGATCTGTTTTATTGTTTTGTGTATGTGTTAAAAAAATAAATCCCTTGCCATCGACTTGTCTAGCCACTGACTGTACTTTTTCAACTAATTTTTGGTGTCCTATTGTGGGAGGATTAAATCTGCCAAAAGCAAATACGGCTGTGGCCCTATTATCCTCTTGGAGACACAATTCCCTTAACAACATCGTATTCGCCTTTTTCTATATTTTCTTTTTCTCTATCTGCAATTACTTGAGCAACTTGCAGTCTAGTTTCTTTTGGAAACATATCTTTAACATCTTGCTCTGGTGTGCCAAATTCTTGTACGTATTTTCTTGCGGCATCATCAACAAGATACATCCATAATTTAATTACTTTTTCGTGGTCATATACGCCACGTTTTATTTTTCTTTTAATATTTGTTATAATAGGCATAAAACGTTTACGATATAAATCTTCATCGTTCATTATAAACAAGTCTAGCTCGTTTACTGCGTCTGAATCTTGTGCTTCTGTAATGAATTGATATGCTCTCATATAAGCATATTTATTAGTAAAGGTTTTCTAATAGCCACATATAAAATGGTGATGTGAATGACAAAGTCCATGTGCCATTATGGCCCATTTGGGTAACATTTTTAAGGGTTTCTGGTAGTTTGTTACCTGCTTCTTGTTGTTGTGTTGCCCATTGTTCTGGATATTCAGGTTTATATACACCCTCATACACTAAATTACCAACATCTATTTCGTCAATTTCTATATACTTAATATGTAATAGTTGATCTTTAATAATTTTTCCATCTTCAATAATTGTTTGGTTCTTATCTTTACCTAACCTGTCTATAATGAGACTATATGATTTGCCTTCTTCAAGTTCATGTTCAAATTCTATAATAGTTGGTTTGTCGTTAGTACTTGTGATTTCTTCTTTAAAATAACTTTTCTCATTAATTTTTATATCAGCAACTGGCGGTTTATTCCACATTGTTGCGTATAGTTCTAATTTAAATTTTAATTTTTCAGTTGCCATGTAAATTCTAATCCTGCCGTATGTCCTATATACGGTTTATTTACGTCCTGTCTATGCATCTCGATTGTTATTTGAGTACCTTCTACGGCTACTTTTAGATGTTTGTCATTACGAAATAGTACGTCTGCAGTTTTAGTTTTACCATTGTCTGTGCATGTAATTTCTATTTTGTCCATTATTACTTTTTGATTGGTACAAATTTGTCTGTTTTTAAATCGTAAACTAATCCGTGTGCAGTTGCATTGTCTATTGTTTTACCGTATAGGTTTGCTTTTAGTACTTCTATACCGTTTTCGTCTTTTTCATAACATTTTGGATTTTTCATCCATAACAATTTACAATTTGTGTGCAATTTTTTAACATATTTGAATGCCAAGTCAACGCCATCGTTGCCATCAATACCTGATATATCTTGTCTGTATTCTGCTTTAAAATTAAATGTAGCATCCATATCATTTATTGGAGTGTGGCTATAAAAGAATCCAATATCTTTTTCAATTTTATTCGAACTCATCTCAGAATTAATATTTGTATAATTTACTGTTCCATCTAATGTTCTAGATTCAGGTACCATTAAATTCATTGTACCATTTGTAATATGACTTGGTGTTGATAACGTAAATCCCCAAGAGTTATTTTCATCTTTGTGTATTTTATATGCTAGTTTCATTGATTCTGTTTCAATATTATCAAATCCTGTTATTAAACTATTATCAGTTGTATTAATATCTGTATAACCTTTTGAATAATCAAAACTTAATACATTGTTACCTAATTGATATTCAACACCTATCTGTCCAAAGTTTGTAATGTTATTATCACCAACTGCTAGTACACCATCTGAAGAGTTACCTAACCAGTTGTCTTGTTCGTTCATTTGTCCTATTGATGTTTTTAATTTAAATTTATCACTTAACATAAAGTTTTTACCTATGTTTGTTGAAAAATCTCCATTACCACTTTCACCTGTGTATATTCCAAAGGTCATATATCCTAAATCATAGTTTCCACCTTGTGTAAAATTACCGTACATAGCTTGTACTGGAAGATATGTATGTCCATTCATCATCATATCTATATCAGATATTTTTCTCATATCTTTAACTGTAAAACTTGAGCCTAAATTAACATAATAATCTCTTTCATATTCGTCTAGTATCATTACTTTTAAATTTGCTAAATTACTTGGCAATGCAGTACCAGTTGAGAAATATGTTCCATATGTTCCAACTATTGGTCCATTTGTTCTACCTGTTGTAGGAATACCTATTGCACCTTGTGGTTTTGTTGCTTCATCTAAATCTAATAATCCTTGTCCATGCACATTAACATTATAATTGTTTAAATCTTTATTTGCTGTTACTAATATTAACTTAACAAGATTGTTGCCTTTCATGTGTGGCCACATTTGATTTATTACACCAAATGCACCAGTGACGTGTGGTGCCGCCATACTAGTACCAGACATATTCATATATCCATTACCTGATAAATCTGTAGGTACTGAACTATTAATATCATTACCTGGTGCTAATATATAAAAGTCTGAAATTTTGTTTGTATCAGTACAAGCATTGTTAACAATTTTTAAACATACGTGACCTGCTTTGTTACCATTAACATTTGAGCCATCCCAGTTACCTACTATAATCATTTTGCCACCTAATACAAGATTTCCACTTGCATCAACTTCTACTGCCCATATACCAGGATCACCTGCGTGATTATATCCGGCGTTACCTGCCGAGTTTACTAAAATCATATCGTTGTCAGTTGCTATTTTATAATATTTTCCTTGACCATCACCGTTATTCATTTTTGAAGTAATTTCTGATGCGTTATATGTGCCATCTGATAATAGGGTTACCGTACTTCCTTGTCCATTTGTAAACAATGTTGGAGTGTTCCAACTCATGTTTACTGCAACAATGTTTAAATTTTCACCATTTGAATCTTTTAATTTTGCAAAATCATGTAATGCCTGTTGAGCATAAGTTTTTGAAATACCACCATGTCCATAGTAGTCAACATTAGCACCAACTAATTCTGCATCAAAGGCTACACCATGATTTCCTACTCCATCTTTTTTAGCGGCAATAATACCTGCAACATGTGTACCGTGAACCTGTGTATTACCTGAAGTAGATACTGTGTCATCATATCTTGTATAATCGTTATACCATTTATATTTGCCATTTAATTCTGGGTGATTTATTTGTTGATATGTATCAATTACTCCTAATACTGCACCTTTACCTGTCCACCCTTTGCTATAAGCCTCCGCGGCATTTATTGTATTCAATCCGTGGTTTCTACTAAATTCAGTAGTTTTATGATCTGATACAACTGTAGACATATTTGCTGTCTGTGTACCTAGTTGATTATCTAGATCTGTGTATGCGTTTGATATTGTAACCTGTGCAATTTGTGTTCCTGAGTTTGCAGTTGTACTAATTGTGTTTGCGACAGTCGAACTTACTTCTCTTTCTTCTGTTCTTGTAGCAGTACTAATATTAGAAGCGACCCAATCTGCAGTCACTACTGTTGCAGTACCGTTTATAATTTCAGTTGTACCATCTTTGTATGTATTTTGTATTTTAGGTGTAGTAGTTGTTATTGTTCTTGTATTTTTCTTTGTAATATCTGTATATGTTCTAATAAAGTACACTCTTGTTGTTACAGGAGTTGTCACGGTAGTATCAACATATCTAACTGTTGTTCTTGTTGTAGTATTGTTTCCATTATCAACATCAGTTACTACATCTCTATTTGCAGTTGTAGTTGTTGCTGTACCATTTGTAGTCGATGTTTGTTCGTTACCATCTGCATAGTTTGTTATAATATAGTTGTTGCTTGTTTCAGTAACCGTAGTCACTGTTGCTTCTAGTGTTGTTGTATTTGTAACTGGATTATCTCCTTCTCTAGTTTCAGTAACTTCTGTAATCGTTGGATCTAAAGTTGTTGTAGAAACAACCGAAGTGCCATATGTACAGGCACTATCAACGGTTGTACCATTTAATAGAGTTGTTCTAACTATTGTACAAGGTGTTGTTGTAGTAGTTCGGTAATTTGGTGTAGTAGTTGTAATTGTTCTTATTTCATCTCCTCCACCAGCATTTATAGTTTCCCATGAACTAGTAGATGATTGTACTTCACCTTGTGAATCACTAGTTTCAATTGTAGGGGTACCAGCAATTGTTGCCGTACTTTTAATTTTTTTAGTTTCAGCATAACTTGTTGCAGTTGTATCTTTTTCTGTATTAATAATTTCTTGTGCTTTATCTTCTTTTGCAATCAAATTATATTCTGTAAGAGAAATTGCATTACCACTTGATACTTTTTCTATAACAGGTTTAACATAATTTTTTAAATAAAGCATAGACGCATATGCTTCTTTATATGAATCTGAATTATAAATTGTATATTTGTCTGAATCGTTTTGTTGTGAGATTAAATCTTCTGTTGCTGACCAAAGTGTTTCTGCTTGGTTAAGTTGTGATAATAATGTATTAGCCATTGCTATATCATCAGCATTTGGCCCAGTTAAAATTGCTTGTATAGCAGAATAATCTCCACCTGATATAGTTGATTGAAAACTTGATAATAAACTTGAATACGAACTTACAATAGAACTTGATCCAGATAAATTGGATAAGTCGTCATTTATAAAATCACTAACGGCACCGGAACCACCACCACCACCACCACAAGCGGTTAATGATAATCCTGCCAAACCTGCTAATACTGTATTTTTAACTTTTGATTTCATTTTAATATAGCACCCATTATAAATGCGCCTAATAAAAATGCTATTGCTAATTGTGTTAATCTATAATATGCTTTTTGGATTGAATATCCATTTTGTCTTAAACAAATTACATGAGCATCTAATGACTCTGCTGTAACTGAAATATCAATTGTTTGTATTTTTTCAATTTCTTTATCATCCATTAATATTAGTATAACATATCAATAGTGAAAGTCAACCAAAGTTGGTCTTATAAAGACCTAGTAATATAACGATTTATGTTTGATGTTTTTGGTAATTGTGGATAAGTTAGTGATTTAATTGTGTAGAAGTTATTGTACCGGCTGTAACTGCTGTTGCTTTGGCTCTAACCCAAACAAAATTACCAGTAAAATTTGCACTAGATATTGTAGTGCTTTGATCTGTTGTAAATGTTGTACCGGATATATCAAACCAGTCATCTTCTGTTGGTGTTGTTGCAAGTGAACCTTGCATTTTAATTGCACCAGTTAATGTAGCAGTAACTTTGTGTGCCACAGTATGTACACCATCTGGGTGTGAATAATATCCATCACCCTTAATCTTATCAGATGCAAAACCTGTATGATCTAATGTAGTTGTAGTAGATCCATCTGATGTTTCTGTTGTAACAATTTCTTCAACAATAAGTTGAGCACTAGATGATACAGTTTTTACAGTAAACGTTGAATTGTTATTTGTTGTACCTGTCACTGTAATTAAGTCACGTACAGCAAAATTGTTCAAAGTAGTACTAGTAGCTGTAATTTTATATTCACTACCTGTAGCGGTAAAACTGATATCTGTGCCAGTTACATTCGCTTTATGCGATTTTGATGCTAATACTGTTGTGCTTGTTTGTGCCATTTGTTATTATTTATTCAAACTATGTGTAGTGTATTTTTAGTTGTACTGAATAAACATAAGCAGTATCACTGTGCGGAGTATCATCAGATGTGTATTTTACTGCTACTTGTAATGTAGGTAAATCACTATATAATATAGTGGCGTCCCATACACTTATATTAGTACCATAGGTATAATCATTTCCAGTATTAATCTGACTAGTGGCTTGATTTGCACCAATAACACTTCCTGATTGTGCAAGTTGTACAATGCTATCTACAATACGTGATTGTTTATCAGCAAGTATTTTTACTTCAATTCCGTCAACAGTTGTTGTTATTGGAGAGAAGTCAAAAGCTACGTTTAATGTATATTCATTAACCTCATCATTTTGTTGACCCATAACAAACATCTTCATCCCATCAGTACTAAACTCTACACTATTTGCGGATGTCTCTTGATCAGCAACACTATAAGAATCTTCAAAAGTTGCTGTCGAAACATCAAAACCTGTTGTTAATGTGTATCGATAAACAGAACTCTTTCCAGAACCCCCTCTACCTACAACAAACATTACAGTTCCATCCGTGTTAAACTTCACATCTCTTGTGTCGCCGTCTTGAGCACTTACACTAAAACTATCTACAAAAGATGCAGTGGAAACATCAAAACCTGTTGTTAATGTAAATTCAGCTACATCATCTCGCCTCCAACCTGTAATAAACATCTTTGTTCCATCATTATTAAATGTTAATCCCGTTGGTTTGTCTTCTACACCACTGTCGGTGGAAGTAACACCAAAACTATCTATAAAAGTGACTGTGGAAGTAACATCAAAACCTGTACT
>Ga0310123_10002601_pt1 | contig 14295 bp, 13 predicted proteins | sample CB6_AW_1057_MG_FD_203505 | JGI IMG/M metagenome (GOLD analysis project Ga0310123, IMG submission 203505) | Marine microbial communities from Western Arctic Ocean, Canada - CB6_AW_1057 | ecosystem: Environmental > Aquatic > Marine > Oceanic | place: Canada: Western Arctic Ocean | collected... | reverse complement strand
TCCATCCGTTACGACAACGGCTTGCCCTGCGGGGTGACGAACATTGTCGTGTCGCACCAGCACAGTGAGGACATGGTGCGCGAAACGCTGGAAAACCTGGTGCGGCGGGTAGCTAGCAAAATCATTCCGGCAGAGCTGCTCAGCGATGCGGTAGACTATTATGTCAATCCGACAGGGCGCTTTGTCGTCGGCGGTCCCCACGGTGACACCGGACTGACCGGCCGAAAGATCATTGTCGACACATACGGTGGCGTCGGCTGTCACGGCGGCGGTGCGTTTTCGGGGAAGGATCCGACAAAGGTTGACAGGTCGGCTGCGTATATGTGTCGCTACATCGCCAAGAACATCGTGGCGGCCGAGTTAGCGCGCAAGTGCGAGATACAGGTTTCCTACGCCATCGGCGTGGCCCATCCCCTGAGCATCAATGTCGACACCTTCGGCACCGGCGCCATCGACGACGATCAGCTGCAGTCGATCCTCGAATACACGGACATTTTCGATCTGCGCCCGGCGCGGATCATCGAAGCCTTGGGGCTCAGGCATCCGCGCGACAACGGCTGGAGCTACCGGCAGACGGCTGCCTACGGGCATTTCGGGCGCCCCCACTTTCCGTGGGAGAAGACCGATCGGATCCAGGACCTGAAAACGGCCGCGGAGCGATACGGATGATCGGGCTCGGTTGGTTCGGTTTGACGGGCGGCAGCGGGGTGCTCGGCAGAGACTTGGATCGTCCGTTCCGGCATCGGTTGCACGGATCGGTCGGCGGTAGCACAGGCTTCCGGCCTGTGGATCCACAGGCCGGAAGCCTGTGCTACTTTGGGCTGTCCGGCTATCCGCTTATGTTTTCCGTCACAATTTCTGAACCCCGAACCCGCAAAAGCTCAAGTTTCTTCGGGAGCACCGACATCACCCATGACACATGACCGGCAGTCGGCCCCCGAGATCGGGGGCAAATTCTTCGAACCCGAAGGACCCGCGGTTACTTCCGAGTTTCACGCCATCGGCGTCGGCTCGCTCATGGTTGATCTGGTGGCCAATGTGGATGACGATTTCCCGTCCCGGATCGGCCGGGCAAAGGGCGGCATGGAACTGGTCGATTCCGCGAAGATGGAGTCGATTCTCAGTGGGCTCAAGGCGAGAGCCGTCGACGAAATCGTGCGGGCAACCGGCGGTTCCGCCGCCAATACGATTCAGGGTCTAGCACGGCTGGGTTTGAAATGTACGTTGCTTGGCAAGGTCGGTGCGGATGACGACGGTGCGTTTTATCGTCACGCAGTTGCCGATGATAGCGTCGACACGACCCGACTTAAATCGACCGACGCAACGCCGACCGGTCGTTGTCTCTGTCTGGTGACGCCGGACACGGAGCGGACCATGTGCACGGATCTCGGTGCGGCCGGAACATTGGCCGCCGGCGAGGTCGATGACGCCGATTTTCAAAATTGTGCCTACGCGCATATCGAAGGCTACATGCTGTTCAACAGGGACCTGATTCGGCGGATTCTCGAGGCGGCGGTGTCCGCGGGCTGCGCAATCGGTCTCGATCTGGCCTCCTTCGAAGTGGTAGAAGCGAACCGGGATCTCCTGTCCGACATGCTTGAATCGTACATCGATATCGTCTACGCTAATGAAGACGAAGCGGCCGCCTTCTGCGGTCTTCGCGACCCGGCGGCAGGCCTCGCCGCGCTGGCGCGTCACTGTGCCGTCGCCGCCGTGAAACTGGGAACTGACGGCGCCCTGTTGCAACGCGGCGAGGAAACGGCCACGGTCAAGGCTGAGCCCGTGACGGCGATCGACACCACGGGGGCCGGCGATCTGTGGGCGTCCGGATTTCTTTACGGCTGTTTCCAGGGTCGTGATCTGGGCACCTGCGGTGCATTCGGCGCGATCGTCGGCGCTGAGGTGGTTCAGGTTTCCGGCGCCACCATCGCCGCCGACCGCTGGATGTTGATTCGAGAGAGGTTGGCGTAGGGTTTCGGCCACCGGCGGACCATGTCGAATGACATGGCAGGGTTTCCGTCACTTTATCCGCCGATTGGAGTCAGTCCGAATGCCCCCCAACTTAAGCCGAGGTCCGCGTACACTCGTAATCGATTACGAGTAGCGGTAGCGCGAATGTTACTTTGCGACGCGTAAGTTGGGGGCATTGGAGTCAGTCCTAATAAGCATTACGTATAGCGGCATCCGAAATCACGCAACGAGCGTACTTGTTTTAGCGTCGGATTGAATGTCATTAGCCCCGCGACTCATCGCGGGTGTGTGATAGGGGCACGATGCAGGAACCGTTTCAATGGTTTTTAACACTCAGTGGTCGTCTCCCGTTGCAGACACTGGGGACAACACACCGGTAAAACGGTTGCGACGCTTCCGTTCACATCTCGACCCCGCTATGAATCGCGGGGCTAATGATATTCAATCCGACGTTAAACAACTTCTAATCAGCAAGCGACAACAACCAACCGGCAATAACGAGGCAACCCATGACCCAGACAGCCGAACGGGAAAAGCAGACGCCTGCCGCGGCGACGACGTCCGAACATAAAGTCAAGGACATGGACCTTGCCGAGTTCGGGCGCAAGGAGATCGAGATCGCCGAACACGAAATGCCCGGACTGATAGCGACGCGGGAAAAATACGGCCCGCACAAACCGTTGCAGGGCGCCCGCATATCCGGCAGCCTGCACATGACCGTGCAGACCGCTGTCCTCATCGAGACACTGATAGAACTGGGCGCAAATGTGCGCTGGGCTTCCTGCAATATTTTCTCGACTCAGGATCACGCCGCCGCCGCCATTGCCGCCCGCGAAATTCCCGTGTTCGCCTGGAAGGGGGAAACTCTCGAGGAGTACTGGTGGTGCACGAAAAAGGCCCTGACTTTTGCCGACGGCGATGGACCGGACCTGATTGTCGACGACGGCGGCGACGCAACATTGATTGTGCATCGCGGCTATGCAGCTGAAAACGAACCGGCTATTCTGGATGAACCGACGGATGACAAGGAACTGGCAATCATCAACACGGTCCTCGAGGAAACGCTGAATGACGATCCGCAGTTCTGGCATCGATGCGCGCAGCGGTTGCGGGGCGTGTCGGAGGAGACGACGACCGGCGTCAAGCGATTGTACCAGATGCAGGAGAAGGGCGAGCTCCTGATGCCGGCGATCAACGTCAACGATTCGGTTACCAAATCAAAATTCGATAACTTGTACGGCTGCCGCGAATCCCTGATCGACGGCATCAAGCGCGCCACGGACGTGATGATCGCGGGCAAGGTAGCGGTGGTCTGCGGGTACGGCGATGTCGGCAAGGGATGTGTTCAGGCCCTGAAAGGATTCGGTTGCCAGGTCGTGGTCACGGAGATCGATCCGATCTGTGCATTGCAGGCGGCTATGGAGGGGTGCCAGGTGACCACCGTAGAAGACATACTGCCGCAGGGCGATATCTACGTGACCACCACCGGAAACCGCGACATCATCACGACCGAGCACATGGCGCACATGAAGGACCAGGCGATTGTCTGCAACATCGGGCACTTCGATAATGAGATACAGGTGGATGCGCTGAATAGCTGGCCGGGGATCGACAAGATCAATATCAAGCCGCAAGTAGACAAGTTCATTTTTCCGGACGGCCATTGCATTTATCTGCTGGCCGAGGGGCGGCTCGTGAATCTCGGCTGCGCGACCGGGCATCCGAGTTTTGTCATGAGTAATTCTTTCACCAACCAGGTGCTGGCGCAAATGGATCTGTGGCAAAGCGAGCGGGACGTGGGGGTCTTCACGCTGCCGAAGATTCTGGACGAGGAAGTCGCGCGCCTGCATCTAGAGAAGATCGGCGCCCAGCTCACGAAACTGATGCCCAGCCAGGCGGACTACATCGGCATCCCCGTCGGAGGCCCCTACAAGCCGGAATATTATCGGTATTAAAAAAAATGGCGCCGGCATTTTTTTAATAGCCGTCCACTCGTCTCAGGTGGGCGACGATTTCCGCCGCGAGCTTTTGGCCGATGCTCGGCAGGCGTTCGGCTATGGTCGCGGCCGTGTGTTTACGCAGGTTGCGCACGGAACCGAAAGTTTTAAGGATTTCGGCTTTGCGCTTCTCGCCCACACCCGGGACCTCGTCGAGAATGGAATTGAGGATCCGGTTGCGACGCAGACCCTGATGAAACGAAAGGGCAAAGCGGTGGGCTTCGTCGCGAATGGCCTGCAGCAGCTTCAGCGATGCCTGGTGGCGCTCCAGGAGAGTGGGCTCGCTGTCGTAGACGGTAAAAATTTCTTCCCGCTTTTTCGCCAGGCCGATTACCGGTTGTTGCGCCAGCCCTAATTCCGTCAGGATCTCGAACGCCGCATTGAGCTGGCCGCGGCCGCCGTCGATTACGATCAGGTCCGGCAGCGGGCGCTTCTCGTCCAGCAGTCGCCGGTAGCGGCGGTGAACCACTTCGCGCATCATGGCGAAATCATCGATCCCCTTAACTGTCTTGATGCGGAAATGCCGATAATCCTTCTTCGACGGTGCCCCGTCAACGAAGCAGACCATGCTGCCGACGGCGAAGGTGCCGGCGATATTCGAGATATCGAAGCACTCGAGGTGCCGCGGCGCCTTCGCTAGTTCCAGCACCTGCTGCAGTTCGGCGACGCCGGCACGGCCCGGAAAAGATTGAAAGGTGGCTCGCTCGAACGTGCGGTTCTGCGCCGCGAATACTGTCTTTACATTGTCCATGACGTCGCGCATTTTGGCGGCCATCTCGAAGTTCTGTTTGCCGGCGTATCCGTTCATTTTTTCCGCCAGATATGCGACGAGGTCATCGGTTTTTCCCTGGATGACGTCGATCAGTCCCTGAATGCGCGTGCCGTAGTCCTGGCGCGATATTTTGCCGATGCACGGGGCGCTGCAGTAGCGGATGACGTGATCGAGGCAATGGGTGTAGTCGCGCTCGCCCGGTACTTTCGGCGTGCATGAGCGCAGTCCGAAATACTGTGCCAGGAACGTCACCGTCACGCGCAGTACGCCGGCCTGCGGAAACGGACCGAAATAGAGGGCGCCGTCATCCTTTCGCAGGCGTGTAAGACTGAGCCGGGGGTAGGGGGAATTGAGAACGATCTTGATGAGCAGAAAGCGCTTGTCGTCACGCAGCACGACGTTGTAGCGCGGGCTGTATTGCTTGATGAATCGGGACTCCAGCAACATGGCCTCTTCTTCCGTGCGCACCGGGAAAAGGTCGAAGTACTCGATGCTGTTGATGAGCGACCGCAGCTTGGGGTCGGCCGTCTTGCCCCGCGACGGCTGGAAGTAGGAGGCCAGCCGCCGCTTCAGGGACTTGGCCTTGCCGACATAGATCACATCGCCGAGGCGATCGCGAAAGACATAGACGCCAGGTTTATTGTCAACATTCGAGATGCGGTAGTCGGACCGGTGTTGCATGGTGTAATTTAGAGTCTGCCGTGACGACCGCCAAATGCGGCGTTGTCTGAGAACCATCGACCGAGAGCAATATCGAAGCGAAAAAGAAAACGCTCCCGCATATCCCGGAATCGATCCCGCCAGGGTGGGATCGATCTGGGTAGGTTGAGCTCAGCGTTCGCCATCAGACGATGTGTGGGCGATTCGGAGACCCTGGCTGTGAGGCTCGCGCGGCGTCTGATCGGTCCAATCGGACGCCGCGCGAGCCAGTGTTCCGAACCGGATTACGAGTAACAGCCGCACCGCGAACCATCGCATCGAGCTGCAAACGTAAATATTAGGGGTGCTCACTACTCTGCGAAGGATCGCTGCGTAGCACGCGCAGCGCCCGAGTAGCAGCGCTGGACCCGAACCACCCCGATCCAGCCAATCCCGCATGCGGGACAGCTGATCGGCGACATTCAATCCACCATGGCAAAGATCACACCATTCAAAGCGCTGATGCCGACGCCGGAGACGGTGGCGCGCGTGGCCTCGGTGCCGTACGACGTGGTCAGCACTACGGAAGCCGCGGCGCTCGCCGCTGACAATCCGCTCAGCTTCCTGCGCGTTTCGCGGCCGGAGATCGAGTTGCCGGAAGGCACCGATGTTTTCAGCGATGCGGTGTATGACCGTGCCCGCGCCAACTTCGAACGCCTGCGTGACGAAGCGCCGCTGGCGGCCGACAGCGGCCCCTTCCTTTACTTGTACTCCCTGACCGCCGACGGCCATCGGCAGATCGGCCTGGTCGCTGCTGCGGCTGTCGACGATTACGATGCGGACGTCATCAAAAAACACGAGAAAACCCGGATCGACAAGGAGAACGATCGCACCCGCCACGCATTGGCGATCGGCGCGCACACCGGGCCGGTGTTTCTGATTCATCGCCCGCAGCAGGCGATCGCCGAGCTTGTCGATCAGGTCATCGGTGAACCGCCGCTCTTTGAGATCGCCGCCGCCGACGGCGTCCGGCATCGTCTCTGGCGGGTACCGGCTTCATCGACCGAGACGCTGGTTGCGCACTTCGGTGGGATACCTGCCCTGTATGTCGCCGACGGCCATCACCGGGCGAAGTGCGCCAGCCGCGTGCGCGACGTCTGCCGGCAGACGAACAGCCGGCACACGGGCAACGAGCCGTACAACCGTTTCCTCACCGTAATTTTTCCATCCGACCAGGTCCGGATCCTGGCGTACAATCGTGTCGTCCATGACCTTGCTGGCATGGCGGTCAAAGATTTCGTCGCCCGCGTGTCGGAGATTTTCGATGTCGACGAAACGACGGAGAAGACGCCGGACGGACCCGGGCATGTCCACATGTATGCGGACCGCCGCTGGTTCCGTCTGCGATTCGAGCCACCCGGCGCCGGCGCGAAGCCGGTGGAGCGCTTGGACGTCGGTATTCTTCAGGAGCGTCTGCTGTCACCAATCCTCGGGATCGAAGATCCGCGGACCAGCGTGCGCCTTGAGTTTGTGGGCGGGATCCGTGGGACCGGCGAACTGGAGAATCGGGTCGACGCGCGACAGGATGGCGTCGCGTTCTCGATGTTCCCGACCCAGGTCGAGCAGCTCATGGCGCTCTCGGATGCCGGCCAGATCATGCCGCCCAAGTCGACCTGGTTCGAACCCAAGCTGCGCGACGGTTTGGTGTGTTACTGCTTTTAAGTGATCCTGATTCCAGCGGTCGACGGGTCACGTGATCGGATTGCTCCCGAGAAACTTGGGTGTCTGGGGTTCAGAAATGGTTGCAGCCAGACCCTTCCGCTACCGGAAGTAGGTTTGGCGTGCCGACACGCCCTAGAGCGCCGGTTAAGGGGTTACCGGCGCTCCAGCACTGACGCTATTCGGTTGCTAAACACGTACTAACGGCAAGGATTCCGCCGCCGAGTTTCTGTCACCCGTAAGCCGCCTGCGTTGCGTGCGATTAAAATTCTTCTGAGAAACTCAATACTTCACGGCTGATGGAGGCCTTCCGCATTAGGGTTGTCCGGCAATTCGTAAGTTTGAGATCGTAATAATCCGTTGGCTGATGGATCGCCGTGCGAGGCGGCGGACGCTCCCGATCAAAATCATTTGCCGGAATCAGCTTCATCCCGCCGCCGTCACCATTGCCCGACGGATGCGCTCGAGCGCTTCATCGATCACGCCGCGGTCGTGGTGGCGATTGGGTACCAACCGGAAATGCCGCGGCGGTCGGCTGCTGGCGATGACGCCGACGTTCTCCAATCGCTCGAGCGCCGCCGCGGTGGTGAGCCCCGAGGCCGTGTGATCCACGTAGACCATGTTGGTTTCCACGCTTGCTATGTCAACTTCCAGGCGTGGCACGGTGGCGTTGATCTGCTCGGCCAGGTGCCGGGCGTTGGCGTGGTCGTCGGCGAGGCGGTCGATCATCTGTTCCAGCGCCACGATGCCGGCGGCGGCAATAATGCCGGCCTGCCGCATGCCGCCGCCGAGGCGCTTGCGGTTGCGGTTCGCCTGTTCGATAAAATCCCGGCTGCCGCACAGTACCGACCCCAGTGGGCAACTCAGCCCTTTCGACAGGCAAAACATCACCGAGTCCACCTCGCAGGTATAATCGGTCGCCGGTACCCCGGCCGCGATCGCGGCGTTAAAAATTCGGGCGCCGTCCAGGTGCACGGCCAAGCCGTGCTCGCGGGCGACGCTGCACAACTGCCTGTGCAGCTCCGGGGAGACGACGCGGCCGCCGCTGCGGTTATGGGTGTTTTCCAGACAGAGCAGACGTGGCTCCGGGTAGTGCAGGTTGCTACTCCGAACAGCATTCCTGACCTCGTCGGGGTCCAGCCGGCCTGCGGGCTGGGCACCGGCATGGGCATCAGGCCCGCGATGTTCGCCAGCCCGCCGACCTCGTAGTGAAAAATATGGGAGTCCGGATCGATGATCACCTCGTCCCCCGGCCGGCCATGGGTCATCAGGGCGGTCAGGTTCGCCATGTTCCCGCTGATGCACAGAAGGCCCGCCTCCATCCCCAGTTTTCCGGCGGCCATGGCCTCGAGTTTTTTGGTAGTTGGGTCTTCGCCATAGGTATCGTCTCCCAGCGGCGCACTGCTCATGGCCGCGAGCATGGCTGCCGTCGGCAGGGTCTGAGTATCGCTGCGTAGATTGATGATGTTCATCATGGTGCTCCCTTGTGTCGCTCATATCACCAGGAATTCAGCTCTGCTTCGTAATATTTGGAACGAGGTCGTATCCCGCGATGACGGGAGAATGATAGAATATTGGGTGTGCTCACCCGATTTTCCACCGGTTCATAAATTCAGCGTGGACATGCCCGACGGTGGCCTGATATGATGCGTTTGTCACTGGCTAAAACTTTGTTCACCATATAGGTTACAACCCGAGTATTCTTTCGCTGACGCAGCGGGCTGCCAGTTCGGTTAGGTGAGCGGCGACCGAGTCGGATGGGGGCGTGTGGCTTGGAGCGAAGTCTCCGGCAGCCAGGGTTCGCGCCGCTCCGGCGTCGCCGGCAAGTAGGCGTTTGCCGGCGAGTGAATCGCTGCCAAGGAGATCGATGACGGCAGCAACGGTTGCAGAGTTCGCAAAGCAGACGGCGTCGAATGCGAGTACACGTTTTGGCGTGAGTGTGCGTGATACGCCGCGGAAGGCGATGGGAATGCCGCCGTAGTCGTGGACGCAGCGTACGGCCGTATCGAGTCCGGCACCGTCGTAAGTGAGTAGAACGCGGAGCCCGGCGAGGGCGCCGCCGCCGGCCGGATGCAGATAGCGCGAATGCGCCGTGGGTCCGATCATCAGCAAACCGGGAAGGTCCGTACTGACTTCTTCGACCTTGTCGGCAATGTCGGCGAGGTAGCCGGTAACGATCTCTTCGTACTCGGTACCGGCGCCGAACACCATTGCGGCCGGCTCGTCCGCCGGTCGGCCCTCACTCATCAGCGTCCCGGCAATATCACGGGTTTGGCCGACGGCCATAAAAAAGAGGAGGGGCATGTGGAGATGTTCGTTGGCATCGGGAACACGATGGTCCCGGCTGGCGGCGCGCGGCGTCATTGTCGAGAAGCCGCGATTCACACCGCGACGTGTCGGCAGGAGACCGGTGCCCGTTGTTGCCGCATTCAAACTGCTGACGCCGGGTACGACCCGGTATGGAAGACCGGCGGCATCCAACGGCGCGATTTCCTCTGCGAGCCTTCCGAAAATTCCCGGATCGCCGCCTTTTAAACGGACAACACGTTTGCCGTCGCGACAGGCATCAAGGAGCAGAACATCGAGGCTCTCCCGCGGCACGTTGTATTGGCGACCGCGTTTGCCAACATCAAGCGCTTCCGCGTGGGACGGCAACAAATCCAGAAGCAGCGGCGAGGCCAGGGCATCGTAAAAGCAGACGTCGCAGTTCTGCAGCGCCTTGACCCCCATCATTGTGCAGAGGTCGGGATGGCTCGGCCCGGCGCCGACAAAGGTGACGGCCTTGACAAAGAGGTGTCGCAGGGTCTTCATACGCTCGTTGCGGCCGTCAACGACGATCGCCATACCGGTGTCCGCGGCCTGGTACCCAGGCGCCTCCGGCCATGTGAGGCGGAACCAGTCCAGGTCGGCGACGAGGTCGCGGCAGATAACGTCGGCGGTGACCAGGGCGCCGTCAAGGCTGCCGCACCGCAGCTGCCCCCAGAGTTCATCAGTGGACGGTGAGGCTGCGGCATTCGCCGTTTCACCCGCGGCACAGTCGACATGGAACGACAGATCGGGCAACAGGGATGACAGCCGACTCAAAACAGTTTCGGCCGCATTCCGTGCGGGGCCGTCGTTAAAAATTCCGAATCGTACGGCGTGCCGGGTCGTGTTCATAAGGATACATTACTCCCGCGATGTTGGGAAACATAACACACCCAATTCGGCAACAGGACGCGGACGCGGACGAAGGACGCCTTCGACCAGAGTTTAAGTTGTGTTACCCATTTGTATTCCGGCCTCCCCTGGCATTCGGTGAGGCCTGGTGAAACTACCATGAGTGAACCGCCGGAAATCATCGACTTGAGGATCACGGATGTTGCCTATGGCGGCCACGGCGTCGGCCGCCTGGACAATGGGATGGTCGTTTTCGTCCCGTACGCAGCCGTCGGCGACCAGCTTCGTGTACGGCTGACGGAACGGCGGCGACATTTCTGGAAGGGTACGATCGAGACAATCCTGAACGCCGGACCGTCGCGCACGACGCCGAAGTGCCGGTATTATGGGCAATGCGCTGGCTGCTGCTACCAGCACTTGACACACGCGGAACAGATCCGGCTGAAGGTCGAGCAGTTGAAAAGCGCGATGAAGCGCATCGGCGGCATTCGCCTGCCAAGCGGTATTGATCCGGTGATTACAAGCCCGCAAGCTTACGGCTACCGCAACAAAATAACGCTGCACCCGGCGACCGTCGATGGCATCGATTACGGCTTCTACAAAGCCGACAACGAAACGGTGATGCCGGTAGCCGAGTGCCTGATTGCGGAGTCCGCATTGAACAGCTTACTGGCCAAGGTCTGCGGATCGCATGCCGCGGCGGCCAATGCGGCGCGCCCACAGCCACGAAATCTGACGCTGCGATCCGCGGGGACGGAAGCGCCACGCTTTTTCTTCGGCAAGGCCCGCCGATCCGAGCCGCGGGTGGGAGAGTCATTGGGTGAGAGGGTGCTGCACGTGCCGGCGGACGGCTTTTACCAGGTGAACCGGCCAATCGCCATGCAACTGATCACATGGCTGCAGCGTCTGTTTCGGGAAAACCCGACGCCGAATCTTATTGACGCGTACTGCGGGTCCGGTGTATTTGCGCTCGCCTTGGCCGCTGACGCCGAACGTGTGATCGGTATCGAAACGGATCGGCACAGCGTGCGTGCGGCGCGCTTTAACGCGCGACAATGGGGCGCCGACGCGGCCGAGTTTATGGAGGGTGACGTGGCGCAGGTGTTGCCCACGGCGCTGGCAAGCATCGGTTGCGGCGACACCACGGTGATTCTCGATCCGCCGCGTGCGGGGTGTTCACGGCGGGTGGTTCGGTGTCTGTGCGAGTCCCGCCCCGTTCGAATCATTTACGTTTCGTGTGATCCCAACACTTTTGCGCGGGACCTCGAGCGGCTCGGAACCGGCAAGCATTACGAGCTCGAGGTGCTCGGATTATTCGATATGTTCCCGCAGACAGCGCAATTCGAGTGCGTCGCGGTTCTCAACCTGGCCGGTGAGTCTTAAACAGTATCGGAATTTCAATGTCCTCGCCTGTAACCTATTCGTCCTCATCCTCGGCCCCGAAACCGCTTGGGAATCGAGTTGAGGACAAAGGACGAGGACGATATGTTTCTCGCAGGTTGAACGCCGGGCAACTTCTTTTTCCAGAGTGAAGAGTTTTCCCATCGGCGGGGATTGCATGGGAGCAAAGGAGAGGTAAATTAAGAGTTTCCCTTACTTGCCTTCAAATCCGCGGTTAAGTTCGTTTGAGGTTACCATGGCCGTTCAACAACATCGTGTATCGAAGATGAGATGCCGGCGGCGCAAGGCTGCCAACCGTTACAAGGGCATCCAAACCGATCGGTGTTCGAAATGCGGTGACACACGTCTTCCCCATCGCGTCTGCCCGTCCTGCGGTTTTTATAAGGACCGGCAGATCATTTCCACCAGCACGGAATGACGGGTTTATCAATTTTACCCTTCATGATGCTGGGTTTTCTCCCAGAAGTGCGGTTTCCACACCAGTTGCAGTGTGCCTTTCCATGCCGCCAAGCACGCAATGATCCAGTAGATGATCATCAGCGGTGTGAACTTGACGACGGTCCCGAGATCGCGACGTTGGCAGGCAATGGCACAACAGTAGACAAGCGCGAAATTGCCGACAAAGAGACATAGTGCTGCCATCGCGAAGACCGGCCCGGGAAAAAATTCACCGATCACTTTGGGTTGCCAGACCAGCCAGATCATGACCAGGAGCCAGTAGAACGGACTGATCAGCTGGGTAAAGACCGAGCCGCCAATCAGTAGATGAAAATGGAGGCTGTTGGCGACACCCAACTTGCCGGTCAATTGGCGCAAAGCGCGGGTCTGGACCAGATAAGTCTGCACATATCCTTTCACCCACCGCGACCGCTGCCGGATCCAGGAGAACAGTCTGGGGCAGGCTTCCTCCCAGGTGGTTGAATCCAGGATGCGCGTCCGCCAGCCCCGGGCGAACAACCGCAGGCCCAGATCACAATCTTCGGTGACGTTGTACTCGTCCCAGCCCTTCAGCTCTTTGAGGATCTCGAGACGAAAATGATTTGAGGTACCGCCCAATGGTATCGGTGCCCGAAGATGGTCCAGCCCCGGCAGGCAGAGGTCGAACCACATGGCATACTCCGCGGTGAAACACCGGGTAATGAGGTTGCGGTTCGTATTATAGAAATTGAGTTTGGCCTGGATGCAGGCAATGGTTGAATCGCAACCGGCGAAGGCAATGACGGCCTTCTTCAACTGGTCCGGGTCGGGCCGGTCTTCGGCGTCGTAAATGACCAGGTAATCGCCCTCCGCCCGCGCCAGACCGACGTTGCATGCCTTTGGTTTCGTGCGCGGATAGGAGACGGGGACATAAACGACCTCAAAGGGCGGCGCAATGGTGATGCCGCTTAAGGCATCCCGGGTCTGTTCATCGTCTTCTTCGACGAGCAGTTGCACGGCCATGCGCTCCGGGGGATAATCCAGATTTCTCATGGCTTCCATGAGGTGGGGCAGGGCGTTCGCTTCACGGTAGAGAGGAACCTGAATGACGTAGCGGGGCCACTCGCCGTTCGGCGGCTCCAGCTTCGTCGATGCAACCTCGATTTTCTCGGGTTGTTTGAGAGAGATATCGATCAGGTAGAGTCGATAAACCGTGGAAATCAGAAAGAGGGTCGCGAACAGTCCATTCACCCACAAGAGAAGCGACTCGGTCTTCGCGTTGAGCGTGATCATGACGATGGCGGCAACAAAAACCAGGGCTGCGAGCTTCTGCCATCGGCTGAGCGTGTAGTCGGCCTGCGCGAATCCGCGGGCGCCAAGGAAGGTGTCTGGACTGTCTGTTGCCATGATTTTAAATTCCACACTCTCTGCCTATTTAACCCGTCAAAGTTCGTCCTCATCCTCGAAGATAGGAGGCGCCTTATACAGACGCAGTTCGATCATGAGAAACTGGATGTTTATCAGTTTTAGTTGTGGTTTATTTATTGGGTAACCGACCCGATGGTCGAACGCTCGGCGTCGGCAGAAGCTAAGAACCGGCGGATTCGTGAGGTCATCGACCATCTGGACAGGGCCAGTCTGTCCGTGTTGTTCAACACGTCCGAGGGTAATGGCAAGCGACAGATGAAAACACTGGGTAAATTCTTCGACGATGCACGGGGCTTGGCCACCGAGTGTGCGTCCAGACTCGATGCTCTGGTAGTCAAGCGGGCCTGCCTGAAATCGCGCATTGAACACGGTAAATCGCTGCTTGTTCGAATCGGATCGGTGCTTTCGAAACTCGTTGCATACGTTCTCCCATCAACGGAGTTCGAGTTAGGTGAAGACTGTACTCCCTGCAAATTCAAGGACGCGGCACGAATTGTGACGACGGATTCCGACAAGATGAATTGCCAATATTTCACCGAATACTTATGGGACGCCGCACTAATAATGCAGATCCACTGCCGACGTCAAACGCAGAATCTCTTCAACCGACGTACGGCCTTTCATGACTTTCCTCCAACCGTCCATACGCAACGTGCGCATGCCGAGTTTCATCGCTTCGATACGCATCTCTGAGTTCGTCGCGGACTTCGCGATCATTTCCTCGAACTGTTCGCTCATGAGAAAGAACTCGTAAATGGCGACCCGGCCACGATAGCCGACCAGCGCGCACTC
>Ga0310123_10002599_pt1 | contig 14319 bp, 13 predicted proteins | sample CB6_AW_1057_MG_FD_203505 | JGI IMG/M metagenome (GOLD analysis project Ga0310123, IMG submission 203505) | Marine microbial communities from Western Arctic Ocean, Canada - CB6_AW_1057 | ecosystem: Environmental > Aquatic > Marine > Oceanic | place: Canada: Western Arctic Ocean | collected... | reverse complement strand
CCCATTTGTCCCTGCTGATAGCGGATGTAGCCAAAATCCAGCCGCTGGGGTTCAAATTCGCTCCGGTATCGACCGTCGCCACCTAGGCGTCGGTCATGTCGGCTGACGCCGAACTGTTCCTCATGGAGAAAGAATGCGTTGAGTGAAGCATCATCGCCCGCGTCAAAGGTGGCTGCGAGATGGGCGCCGGTCTGTGAGAAGTCAGTGTCGGGTAATTTGTTGTAGAGCGTCTTCGACGGAAGACCGAGAAACCGTGTCACGGCGGAATGCGAATCGCGTCCTCGGCCCGTCCGCAACTCACCCACACGCCGGCCGCCACCGCCTAATCGAAACGCCCACGTGTCGTCTTGAACCAGAACCGTGGCATTGCTACTACCACTTAGGTCTGCTGAGCCAAAAACGCCCTCTACGACACCGGTCACCCGACGGCCTACTGAGGAGGGCGTTGGCTCCATGCTTAAGACGTTGATCGTGCCCCCAATAGAATCGCTGCCGTACTGTACCGATGACGGTCCTCGCACGACTTCCAATCGTTCAACGAGTGCCGGGTTGATCCACCCTAGGTATTGGGTGGCGCCGGCCCGAACGGTCGACGTGTTGAAGCGGACGCCATCGAGTAGATAAACAATACGCTGCGCACTAAAGCCACGAATAAAAGGGGAGCCCTGCGCTGTCGTGGTCTGCTGGACTAAGACGCCGGTTTCTTCACGTAGCACCTGGGGCAAGATCTGGTGCGGGCGCGATTTAATCTCCGCACGAGTGGTTACCGTGACGGCCTCGGGGACACCGAAACTTTGCTCGGCTGTGCCGAGTGCCGGTGTTACTACAACCTCGGCCTCGAGGCCTGCCAACGACAATGTAAGCTTGGCGTCGAACACGGAGTTCTCCGTTAGGTCGACGTCCACGGTCATCTTGGCAAAGTGTTCCATGTCGACCGCTACAAGGCACTGCAGGGGAGGGAGACCCAGCATGGTGAACTGGCCCACCTCGTCCGACATGCCTTCCAAGACCTGGTCGTCACATACCACGGTGATTGTTGCGCCTGGGATTCCACCACCGAGCGAGTCTTCGACCCTTCCTGAGAGGGTCCGGTCAGGTATTTGGGAGGGTTGACTGAGGCTAATAGCGACCGCCCATAGTGCAGTTACCTCAACGAACGACATCTGGGGCAGAGTACTGGCTAAAAAGAAAGCCTGTCAAACTGTGTCGGGACTGCTGTGGGTTCGGAAGGGCAACAGCCTCTCCATTAATTGGTCACCAGAAATGCAGGGGTCCGCACCTCTTTCGAACCTGCTTCATTGACAGCAAGTCAGGCCGATTTCTATAATTCCGACTAGAACGGTCGTATATTAATGAGCCCTGTTTTACAGCAGAAACAGATACCAATGATGCTCGATCTGATCGGGCAAACGCCGCTCATACGGCTACGGTTGTTCGAGCGAGACCTACCCGGGATCGAGCTATACGCCAAGGCGGAATGGCGGAACCCAGGAGGATCGGTGAAGGACCGGGCGGCCTACCGGATTGTGTCGGAGGCCGAAGAACGGGGCGATCTGACACATGGAAAGGTTTTGCTTGATGCCACCTCTGGTAACACAGGCATCGCCTTTGCGATGCTTGGCGCTGCACGAGGGTACCGTGTCGAGCTATGCGTACCAAAAAACGTGACGCCTGAACGAAAGCGAGTCTTACAGGCGTACGGCGCCGGATTGGTACTGACTGACCCGCTTGAAGGGTCAGATGGAGCAATCCGCGAGGCGCGCCAGCTTTATGCCTCGGCCCCCGATACGTATTACTACGCCGACCAGTACAACAACCCTGCAAACTGGCAAGCGCACTATCACACTACCGGCTGTGAAATCATCGAACAAACCTCAGGCCGGGTGACTCACTTCATCGCCGGTCTTGGCACGAGTGGCACGTTCGTCGGCACAGGGCGCCGACTCCGTGAGTATGCGAACGAACGAGGTCGAGGAATAACTCTGGTTTCGGTGCAGCCCAGTTCGCCGCTTCATGGTCTCGAAGGCCTAAAGCATATGGAGTCAGCAATCGTTCCTGGCATCTACGATTCGACACTCGCGGATTGTGACCTTCGGGTTGAGACAGAGCCAGCTTATCGGATGGTCCGTCGCATGGCACGGGAAGAAGGTATCTTGGTCGGCGTGTCCAGCGGAGCTGCTTTGGTGGCGTGCCTCGAGGTGGCTGAACAGGTGGGCGAGGGAGTCTTTGTCACCATCTTCTCCGACTCAGGCGAACGGTACCTAACCGAGCGCTTTTGGGAAGATACGAACCAAGTATGAACTCTACTGCTTCCGCCGGGGCCGCACTACGGCGAGTCGAGTTGGCCCAGCCGGTTCTTGAAGCGATCAGGCGTCACGGTCGTCAGGCCTACCCACACGAGTGCTGTGGGGCTTTGATCGGACGAGAGCATTACGTCGTCGAGGCACTCTCCCTACCGAACACGACCGCGGAAGGACCGCGCCGGCGATTTCTTGTCCGTCCAGAAGACTACCGATTTGCCGAAGAGCGAGCGTTTACTACGGAGCGTGAGCTATTGGGTTTTTATCACTCACATCCCGATCATCCGGCTCGCCCTTCCCAACACGACCTCGCGCACGCTTGGCCATTCTTTGTCTACGTCATTCTTGCGGTTCAACAAGGAGACCCTGCCGATCTAACGGCCTGGCGGCTACTAGACGATCGGTCGGCGTTCGGCGTCGTTGATGTTATCCATGGCGCATTGGGTCGCCACCGCACGTGAACTTGGTGTAATCTGGTTACCATGCCGATTAAAGTACTGATCCCGACGCCACTGCGACCGTACGCGGGTAAACAGGATGTTGTATCGGTCGAGGGTGCAACCGTCGGTGAACTGCTGTCTAACCTGACAGAACAGTACGCGGAACTGCGCAAGCACTTATACACAGACGAGGGTCGACTGCGAAGCTTTGTCAACGTGTATGTCAACGACGATGACATTCGGTATTTGGAACACGAGCAGACGGCAGTAAAGAGCGGCGACACGGTTAGCATTGTGCCTTCGGTCGCCGGTGGTGCTGGTTCGGCGGTGGCCGAATCTCGTGCGACCCCTGAGCTAAGCAATGAGGAAGTGCAGCGTTACAGTCGTCATCTGATCATGCCAGAGGTCGGCATGGACGGGCAGCGAAAGCTTAAGGGTTCACGGGTGTTGTGTATTGGTGCTGGGGGGCTGGGTTCGCCGGCCACTATGTACCTTGCGGCCGCCGGGGTTGGACAACTCGGAATTGTGGATTTTGACGTCGTGGACTATAGCAATTTGCACCGCCAGATTCTTCATGGCACACCAGACGTTGGCCGGTCGAAGCTGCAGTCGGCAAGGGACCGTCTACAGGCTATCAACCCCGCTGTTCACGTGGAGACCTATGAAACAGCGCTAACTTCTGATAACGCTCTTCAAATTTTGGAGCCTTACGACGTTGTCGTGGATGGTACTGATAATTTTCCTACACGCTATCTGGTGAACGATGCGTGTGTCCTGCTTGGCAAACCGAACGCCTATGGCAGCATCTTCCGGTTTGAAGGGCAGGCTTCAGTTTTTGCTTTGAAGGATGGGCCCTGCTATCGATGTCTCTACCCCGAGCCCCCGCCGCCAGGTCTCGTGCCGAGCTGCGCCGAGGGCGGAGTGCTTGGTGTGCTGCCAGGAATAATCGGTACGATTCAGGCCACCGAGGCGATTAAGATTTTGCTTGGGGTGGGGGAGCCACTCGTCGGACGATTCCTAATCTTCGACGCTTTGCGTATGCGGTTCCGCGAGCTCAAACTCCGCCGAGACGTTGATTGTCCGGTTTGCGGCGATCAGCCAACGGTACGAGAGTTGATAGATTACGAGCAGTTTTGTAGCGTAGCAACTACACCGCAGACAGCGGTGTCGATTAAGGAAACCTCAGTTGATGGTCTGAAGCGTCGTCTCGACGCGGGAGACGATCTTCTTCTGTTGGATGTTCGTGAGCCGCAGGAACACCAGATCTGCGCCATTCCGGGCTCAACACTGATTCCACTTGGGGATCTTCCCTCTCGTCTCGCTGAACTCGAAGGGCGCCGGGACATCGTAGTGCACTGCAAGTCTGGCGTTCGAAGCGCGAAGGCGGTTAAGCTCCTCAGGGAGGCTGGCTTTGATGACGCAGCTAATTTAAAAGGCGGTATTTTAGCCTGGATTGAACATGTCGACCCGTCTTTGCCGAAGTACTGAAGAACTGTAGGATGTGAATGGTTTTAGGAGAAGTCTTCGTTAAGGCTTTACTCGTCGGCTCGGATTGTTGTGTTCCTCTCATTAAGCATTTAGGGCGGTCAGAACGGTGCTGAGACTATCGAAAAAAGCTGACTACGGGCTGATCGCAATGAGACATCTGGCGTTGCTACCGGAAACAACGGCGTCCAGTGCTCGTGAAATTGCCGAACAGTACGATATTCCGGTCGAACTCCTCGCCAAAGTGCTTCAGCGGCTATCGGGCCAGGGTCTGGTCGTGTCACACCAAGGTACGCGGGGTGGTTATCACCTGGCGCGGCCCGCTCAGGCTATCTCGGTGGCCGATGTGATTCAGGCGATCGATGGGCCAGTCACGGTTACCGCATGCTCAGAGGATTCGCCTGACTGCGATCAGTACGAAAAATGTAGCGTGCGGGATCCGCTCTGGCGAATTAAGGAGCGTATTGTTGCTGCGCTTTCAGCCTGCACAATATTTGAGATGGCGACTGACACGATGAAGGATGAGGTCTTTCCAGAGGTTGTGGAAGCAAAGCCCGACAGTGCTGCGATCGTGCTCGCGCCGGCGCCTGACTAGTAGGTGTACGAACTGAGTATGGACATCGACCCCATCACTTGGTTTGATGAGCACTTTCGGAATCCCCGGCATGCCGGTTCACTGCCGCCGGGTGATACTGACGTCGGTACCGGTCGGGTTGAGGACTTCCGGAGTGGCGATGTGACACGGCTCCAAGTCAGAATCGATAAGGCGTCTCGTGAGATTCGGGATGCTCGGTTTAAGGCTTATGGGTGTAGTTTCACGATTGCGAGTGCAAGCTTCCTCACCGACCTTGTGATCGGTCGTACGATGGTGTCAGCGTTGGCAATTACGTTGGACGAAATCAATGAGGCACTGAGCCTGCCTATTACGAAGCAGTACTGTGCTGAGTTAGCCCGTGATGCAATGCAGTTGGCGGTTGCTGACTATGAAACGAAGCAGGACACTCAGACTCACGTGATATCGGAGCAAAATTGATGATTCAAGTAACCGAGGCTGCGGTTAAGCGCATTCGGACCCTCATGGCAAATCAAGGTGTCGTTGGCGGTGGACTTCGTATTAGTGTCAAGGCGGGAGGCTGCTCAGGTTTGAGCTATGTTTACGACTGGGCCTCTGACCAGCGTGACGGCGATCAGGTGTTTGAGAGCAGTGATGGGCTGAAAATCTTTGTCGATCCCAAGAGTTATCCGTTTCTTAAGGGGACGGTTCTCGATTGTGACGAAAACATGCTTGGCCAGTCCCTTGTGTTCAAAAACCCTAACGCTTCGACCTCTTGCGGTTGCGGTTCGTCTTTTAGTGTGTAAGGGAACCCATCACTTTTTGTTTTCGTTTTGTTCCACCCACCCGTTCGATCTCCGGCTTCCATTTTCCCGAAGGATCGCTGTGCTACACTCACGCCGATGAACGTGCCTGGCGCGTTGCGTGCAGTGAAAACAGACGTCATGCGCGGATATTACGTTGCCATTTTAGCAGGCGTCGGATTAGTGGTGAGCGCGTTCTTTCCGTGGTTATACATCGGAGACCGCACTCTCGGGGGTGTCCCTGGTATCGCCGGCTTCTGGATACTCGGCTTGGGCGTGATTGCGATGGTGCTGGCGACCCTCAGTCTGATCACACGAAAGAATTCCAGACACCCTCTATTGCTTATCGGACTGACTGCGTTCGGTATTCTATTCGTGGGGCAGCAGTTTCTCGAACGGGCGGCCACCGAAGAAGCGTGGGTGATCGCTCAAGCAACCGAAATCATTGCGGGACGACAGCTTACCGAACCGCAGGTTCCACTGACTGGTATCGGCGCCTATGTTGGCTTTGCAGCTTCCGCCGTGCTCATTTTGTTTGGCCTCACGATCGTTATGAGGCGTGTCACCGCTTCCTATCCAGAGCCGGAGGACGACGATCTTTAGTCGGTCTGAGAGCTCAATCCTTTAATACGATGAAAATTACTGTTGCACACAGCCCAGATTCTGACGATGCGTTCATGTTTTATGGCTTAGCTAGTGGTGCTGTTTCTACCGACGGGTTCGATGTCGAACAGGTTCTTGCCGATATTGAGACGCTGAACCGCGCCGCCTTTGAAGGCCGTTACGAGGTTACCGCTGTATCGTTTCACGCCTACGCCCAACTGGTCGACCGTTACGCGCTGCTGCCGCACGGTGCCAGCATGGGCGATCGTTACGGACCGATCGTCGTGGCGCGTCCTGACGGTCCCAAGGAAGTCAAGGGAGCGCGGGTCGCGATTCCTGGAACTCTGACAACAGCTTATTTGGTTCTTCAACTCTTTGAGCCAGATTTTGATTACACGGTTTTGCCGTTTGATGAGATCCAGCCAGCGGTACTTGCTGGTGATGCTGAAGCTGGTCTGCTAATTCATGAAGGGCAGCTCACATATGCAGACGACGGTTTGTGCAAGTTGATTGATTTGGGAGAATGGTGGGCGCATCAGACCGATGGGTTACCGCTGCCCTTGGGGTGCAACATTATTCGTCGAGACCTAGGTAAAGAGGAGATGCGGCGTGTTTCAAAGATGCTCCACGAGAGTATCGCCTACGCACTTTTACACCGTTCAGAAGCGCTCGAATATGCCGGACAGTTCGGCCGTGGACTTGATGCGGCACGCACCGATCGGTTCGTTGGAATGTATGTGAATGAGTTAACGTTGGACTATGGCGCACGTGGGCGGGCGGCTGTGGCGCGGCTCTTCGACGACGCGTTTGCCCGCAATCTGATCCCAAACAAGATTCCGATTGAATTCGTTAGCTGATTGCATTTAAATCGGAAGTCCACAAGACAAGTGTCTTCATTATTAGTTATTGAGTCGGCAGTGGTGCGTCTGGGTGTAGGACAAGGGCGAATCGGGTAATAGCCTGAACGATACGCGGTCCGGGGATCACGAGGTCACTTCCAGTCAGGAAAATAACGTTCTGGTTTTGGACGGCTGGCAGAGAAGGCAGAGCGTTCCACACTTCCATCTCCTTTTCGATTTCGGCGGGTGAAAGACGTTCTACCGTCCTTACTTCGATTATGACATCCGGAGCAGCCTGCAGAATCATCTCGGTTGTCACCTGCACCGCTCGTCTCATAGTGCCGTCGAGCACGTTCTTAGCCCCGGCTAGTTCAAGCATGTCATGCTGAAACCCCGAGCCGCCGCTGGCGAAGAGGTTGCGAAGCGAATACGGTTCCCGTGCGATGACTAGGAGTGTTCTCGGACGATGACGTCTAGACACCGCTTCTGCGATCCCTACTAAGCCGTCTTCGATGTCAAGGGCCACCTTATCCGCTTCCGCTGCGTGGCCAGTGCGGTTGCCTAACCGGCGGATCGTCGTGGGAATATCGGCCAGTGTGCCGTGTGAGTACTCGAATAGTGGGATCCCCGCCCTTGTCAGTTGGGTCGTCAGGTCGACCTGTGTGATATAGAGGACGACCAAGTTTGGACGCAGCGCGAGGATGGCCTCAACATCTGGGTCAATCAGGCCACCAACGCGCGGTAGATCGCCAATCTCTGGCGGGTAATTATCGTAGCTCCCGACTCCTACGACCTGCGGACCAGCACCGATGGCGAACAAAATCTCAGTGACTGCCGGTATAATCGAAACGATCCGCTGTGGTGCTTGCGCCTGCAGGTCGGCAACGAACACAAGCCACGCAACGATAACAACCAAACCCCTAAGTCGCGTCATCGTTGTCGCACCAGTAGCCATAGGAAGAACGGTCCACCGGTTAGTGCTGTGATAACACCGACCGGTAGCTCAAGCGGTGCCATGACGGAACGCGCGGCAACGTCACACGCAACCAGAAACGCAGCCCCGAGGCATGCAGAAGCTGGCATGACAATCCGATGGTCGGCTCCAACGACCAACCTAATGAGATGGGGGATTACGATACCAATGAAACCGATCGGACCGCTCAGCGAGACAGCCGCACCGGTTGCGAGCGAAGCGCTCAGAAATGCCACGCGCTGAACGCGAAGAATATCCACGCCTCTGGCGGCAGCACTGTCGCTGCCCAGAGTTAGGAGGTTGAGTGCGCGGGGCAGGGTCCCGAACATTACGAAGGCGATACCTAACAGAGGCAGCGCGGCGAGGATCGGTTGGAACCCACCGACGTCGAGATTGCCCATCAACCACCGTACCGTCTGGAACGTTTGTGCGAAGTCTGACGAATACTGCACAAACATAATGATTGCCGAAAAGAAAGAATTAAGCGTCACACCCGCGAGTAGTAAAACAGTCGTTGATAGTCCTCGATGCCGGAGCGTCGCCATTGTGTAGACAACGCTGGCCGCGCCGAGCGACCCGAGTAAACTCGCAATCGGCACCGCCGGGATTCCAACCATCGCAACGGGTAGCCCGAGTGTGATTACCAGCATTGCACCGAGTGATGCACCAGCTGACACGCCAAGAGTGAACGGTGTGGCGAGTGGATTCCGCAGTAAGGCTTGAAACACAACACCTGCCACAGCTAATGATGCTCCAACAAGGATGCCGGCCAATGCCCGAGGTAACCTTGCGATAAAGAAGATCTGGGCGTCAACGTTCTCTGTGAAAGGAACTGAAGTGTCGAAAACCCGTGCCAAGGTTATTGGTGTTGGACCGACTAGCGGAGCGACAATGAGTGTGATGATCGCCAGTCCGCCGAATCCGCCAAGAGCGACTGTCAGCCTGCGACGAAGGCTCCATCTTCGGTCTGCCGATGGCACCAAGGGTGCCTTAGTGGCAGACGCTGAGAGTCGGCGCGATGGTCTTTTCGTAAAGCCGGTCGGTTCGTTATTCATTGTGGCCATAAGGTGTGTCGATGGCACGCCGTGCCAAGGGGACGATGGTCAGATGTCCGGCCTTGGCGTGATGTTCGACCACGGCGTCCACGTTGTAAAGGTCCTTGACCGTGTCAGGCCGGAGAATTTCGTGGATGGGCCCGGCAGCGAGGATACACCCCTGTCGAAGAAGCACGACTTGTTCGCAAACGCTGGCGGCGAAGTTAAGGTCGTGAGTTGAGATCACTATCGCTGTAGATCGATCGTTGTTCAAACGGCGGATCGTTGATGCTATATCCAACTGGTAACCGAGATCGAGCGATGCGGTTGGTTCATCAAGGAGGAGCGCCTCAACGGGTCGGCGGCCGGTGTCGGTCGCGCGCCGTCCGAATTGTGCCAAGGCGCTGGCAATGACAACACGCTGTTTTTCACCTCCGCTTAGCGTCATGAACGAGCGCTGCTCGAGATTAGCTGTGCCGGTCTCAGCGAGTGCAGCACGGGCCACCTCGACGTCCTCGGGTCCCTCAACCTCGAAAGTACGAAGATGGGGATAACGTCCCATCAAGGCGACCTCAAGAACGGAGTAGTCAAACGCCAGGTAGGTTTCCTGTGGCACCATTGCCATTCGTTTCGCCAGTCCAGCTTTAGTGATGCTACCGAGGTCACGGCCGTCGAGTAAGATCTGACCCGCGGAAGGGCGTAGTAAGCCCCCAAGTAAGCGCAATAGCGTTGTCTTACCGGAGCCGTTCGGTCCGAGGATGCCCAGTAACCCTCCTGGAGCCAGGTCAAAAGAGACATCACTCAGGACGAGATGTTTTTCGTAGGCGAACGAGACGTTAGCCACCTGTAGCAACTTGCACTCCGATGATCGCGCTTCGCCCAGGAGCAGAAAATCCGAAAACCTCTTCGTACCCACGGTCAAGTAGGTTGGTGATACGTGCAAAGAGATCAAGGCCGTTCAGCACGGTCAGCGTGCCGCCGAGATTGACTACGCTGTGGCCAGGGTTTATGAACAGGCCATCGAACGCACCGAGCGACGGCTCAACATCGAGGCTCCGACCGCGCGCGAGAAGCTGGCCGAAGGCTGTTATGGGGCCCTTCCGGTAAACCAAATCAACGGTACTCTGATGGTGCGGTCGTCGCAGCAAGGTATCTCCTACCTGAAACGGCGGTGGAGCCTGGTCTGAGAATTGGTCGACTGCAAGGATTTTGGTGTCGAGCCAGGTATAGGTCACCGTCGCCTCCAATCCCCAGGGCGTACGCGCAAAGACCGCAAGTTCGAGACCTTGCGCACGGGCGTTTGAGATGTTGTCCGTCCTGAACTGACTCGCGTCCTGAAGGGACCGGCCGACCGCCACGATCAGATCATCGTAGCGATTCAAGAATCCTGTTCCATCGATAATAACGGCACCTCCAGCGATGGCTTGTTCGATGCCGAGTTCAAGACTGCGGTTGCGCTCGGGCTTCAGAGCCGGATTGTCAGTAAAGGCAATTTCGAACGCGTCGGGTGGCCGGATTCCCGTACCCGCACTACCATACAGCCGAGTCCAGTAGTGTTTCTGCTGTCTCTCAGGTTGAAGAAAGTACGCAACCGAGAGCTTCGGATTAACTGACACGGTCGACAATGCGTCGAAGGCCGGCCTTGGCGAGAATGCGTTCGGGTCAGGGCTCAAAAAATCGCGGTGGATTTGCTCGGCACGCGCTCCAGCAGTGACGTAGAAGCGTTCACCAACTTCGTAACGCAATTCGCCAAAAGCACCAACCATGCGGCGTTTGACTGGCACACGGTTGGCGTCCGGACCGGTAATGAAATTACTTTCGGCTTTCTCGCGGTGCAGCTCACCGCCAGCCGATAAGCCAAGGTTGGGTGAAATGATCACGTCGGTCTGCCCGCGAACTGTCACACGGCGAGATTCAGATTCCGAGACTCCGAACGGGCTGGTGAACGTGCCATCGAGACCGCTCCATGAAACATGCAGATGCTCCGTAATGCGATCACTTAGCGGAACCGCGGCGGCCATTGAAAACAGCCGCACATCGTTCTTGCCCCGCGATACTGTGTCGATCGCCTTCACGTTTCCGCGCGGGTCGCTTCCAAACGGTCCAGGAAAACCCCGTTCGTAGGAACTCAAATGCCCAAAACCACTGATACGAATGTCTCGGGTACCATCCCACCCAAACCTGAACGAACCATTTTTGCGCTGGTAATCGTCGTTCGTGACGGGTTCACCAGTGGCTAGTGCAACGCCAGTGAAGCCGTCCGTGGCAAGGCGCTCGCCGCTGGCCCCCCAATGCCAGGCTCCATGCGACCCCGAAACGGCCCCCGCAGCGCGGGAAGTCCCGAAGCTACCTCCCTCAACGAGTCCCGAGGTGCGGTTTGGTCCGCCACGTTTTGTGATGATCTGCACGACGGCGCCGATAGCGTCGGACCCATACAAGGCGCTCTGAGGCCCGCGCACGACCTCGATTCGCTCGATGTCTACGGTCGGTAGGTGTGCGAAATCGAAGTCACCGCCGAAAGTATTGACACGCACGCCATCAATCATTACCAGCGTAAAGTTCGATTCGCCGCCACGTGGGAACAGTGAAGTGACACCGCCCCTACCCCCGCCTTGTGTAACGGTAAGCCCAGGAACGAGGCGTAACGCTTCGGAAACGGTTTCAATCTGCCGTGCGCGAAGGTCTTCGGCGTCGATTACCGTCACGCTATCCGGTGTGTAAGACAGCGGACGATGGACTTGTGCCGCGGATACAACTACCGATTCAGCGATGGCGCTGATGCGCAGCGAGACCGTCACATATTGCACCACGTCAGTTTCTAGATAGACCGGCATCACTTCACTGCGGAAGCCGGGAATCGACACGTGAAGTTTGTACTGCCCGCTTGTAAGTCCGGTAAAACTGAAATGACCAGCGGTGTCAGTCGTGGTAGTGGTTCTTATTGTCCCCGCTCGTGATAACAACACGCTCGCAAGCTGAACCGGTTGCCCGGCCGGGTCGACGACGGTGCCGGAGAGGTCATCTCCAAAGGCCGTTCCCGGAAGGAGAGAAGCGAATAGAGCGAGTAGGAGGAAACTGAACCAAGGGACGGGCGGGAAACAGGACACTGAATTCCTCTTTGGCGTAATCGCGCGCCAAAATTGCCCACGGGGATGAGCCGGAGCATGCAGAAGAAGACGGGCCCAGAAGCCAGGTGTCCTGACTCGCGGATCGACACGAAGCGACAGCACCTTCCCATGCTCTCCACGAGCACAGTGGTGGCCCGAACATTCGCAGCACCGAGTCGCTTCGCTCCCCGCTTACAGTGGCGGTACCGTGCGGGATTCGCACCCACTTCGCATGACCACTGGGAAGCGTCGGTTGTGCGGCGGAGTATAGCATGGGAGAATGATAAACTCGTCGGCAGGCCGCCAGAACCTTTCTTTCAAGGTTGTACTAACGGCGTTGAGCCGACGTATTACTTGTTTGATCCATGCGACTTCGACTTGAGGCCTCACGCCTATTGGACATCGCCGACCGGCTCGAGGCCGGTGAACGGCTTAGTTTTGACGACGGTGTCCGGCTGTTCGAAGCGCCTGATCTTCTAGCTGTGGGCTGGCTGGCCAATCGCGAACGAGAACGCCGGCACGCGGATCAGACTTTTTTCAATCAGAACATCAGAATTGAAGCCACGAACGTTTGTGTAGCGAGTTGTCTGTTCTGTGCTTTCGCGCGGCTGAAGCCCGGCGACCCGGGTGCCTACACAATGTCGTTAGAGCAGGTCTGGGACAAGATTCGCGATCGTCAGGATCAGGCATTGACGGAAGTCCACGTCGTCAACGGGCTTCACCCCGATCTTCCGTTCAGCTACTACGTTGAACTGTTGCAGGGTTTTAAGCGGATCTGTCCAAACGTGCATCTTAAATGTTTTACGGCGGTGGAGATCGCCTTTTTTGCCGATCTCTACGGGATGTCCGACGAGCAGGTTTTGCGAGAACTCATGGATGCTGGGCTCGACTCATTACCCGGTGGTGGAGCTGAAATATTTGCCGAAAGAGTACGGCGGAAGATTAGCCACGATAAGTGTGGAACGGAGCGCTACCTCGCGATTCACCGGACGGTACACCAATTAGGGATGCGGTCAAACGTCACCATGTTATACGGCCATATCGAAACACCAGCCGAGCGTCTGGACCACATGCTCCGTGTCCGTGATTTACAGGACGAGACAGGAGGGTTTCAGGCATTTATCCCACTAGCATTTCATCCCGATAACAACCAGATGCGCAAGTTGCCAGCACCGACGGCCGTCGACACTCTACGCGTACACGCAGTCGCACGGTTAATGCTCGACAATGTTTCGCACATAAAGGCATTTTGGATCGCAACCGGTGTCGACGTGGCGCAGACTGCTCTCTGGTTTGGAGCAGATGATCTTGATGGTACCGTGCACGAGGAGCGCATCTACCACATGGCTGGAGCACGGACTCCTGAGGTGATGACGACGCACGAAATCGGTCGGCTCATTCGTGCTGCTGGCCGACAACCGATTGAGCGCGACACACTTTACAACGTCTTGTCGGTGTCTGCTTGACGACGCCAACTGGTCACCCAAACACTATGTTTGCTGTGCTAGGATACCTGTAGCGTCAGGCCCCACTCCGAGGTCAAGTTGGGTGCAGGGACTGGCCTTTTTCGCGCCCTGTGATTGAGAAAAAATTCACAATCACGGGGACGTAGGCATCGATTGAAAAGATGAGTGTAGGTTCATGCAACTCGAACAACTCGAAGTTTTGAACGATTACGAAAAGCAGCAGATTGGTGAACGTCAGTCGCTCCCGGAGCGTTATTTGGGTGTATCTGACGAAGAATTGGAAGTCAGAATTTCAGCTGCGCGGTCGGCGCTTGGAGACCGGCTGTTGATCCTCGGCCATCATTACCAACGGGATGAGGTTTTCAAGTTCGCCGACTATAGCGGTGACTCGTTCAAGCTCGCTAAGGTTGCGGCAGCGCGTTCCGACGCGGAGTTCATCATCTTCTGCGGCGTCCACTTTATGGCTGAGAGCGCGGATGTGCTCAGCGCTCCACATCAGCGAGTCATTCTGCCTGACCTTGCTGCGGGTTGCTCGATGGCCGACATGGCGGAGCCAGACGAACTTGAAGTCTGCTGGCGCGAGCTCGAGGAGCTAGGTGTTACCGATATTGTGCCCGTGACATATATGAACTCAGCCGCTGGCATTAAGGCCTTTTGTGGTCGTGAGGGTGGTGTTGTCTGCACTTCAAGTAACGCTGCCGCCACGCTGCGGTGGG
>Ga0310123_10002598_pt1 | contig 14319 bp, 16 predicted proteins | sample CB6_AW_1057_MG_FD_203505 | JGI IMG/M metagenome (GOLD analysis project Ga0310123, IMG submission 203505) | Marine microbial communities from Western Arctic Ocean, Canada - CB6_AW_1057 | ecosystem: Environmental > Aquatic > Marine > Oceanic | place: Canada: Western Arctic Ocean | collected... | reverse complement strand
GTTAGCCAAGGAAGGCAAGTGGAAGAAGGGCGATGACGTTCTCGGTCTGCCCAAGACGAAGATCGAATAATTGGACTGGAGACTGGGGATTTGGCATTGGGAACCGACTTCTCTCCCGCTGAGCGGGACTTGGTCGGGCTAGCGCCATTCACCACTCCGCATTCATCCATTATCCATTCCTTGATCCTCCTGCCATCGCTCGAGCCGCTCGAGGATAAACTGGACGGTCGCGTCCTGTTGCTCCTTGCCGTTCCCCTTGATCGTCATGGTCTGCCCGAACTCGATCCACGCGTCCTTTTCCGGATTAATGGGACCTATGTCTTTGATCAGTTTTCCCGTACCCCAGAAATCCGTCTTCACGGCAACGGGTACGATCGGGACATCGGCTTTGCGGGCAAGTCTGATCCCCATCGTGTTAAACTTCGCCGCGTCAAACTGAGTTGTCCGTGTTGACTGCGGGAACAACAGAATGGAACGGCCTTTTCGCAGCATTTCTTCGCCTTGTTCCAACACGGCCAGCAAGTCCTTCTTCGCATTGACGCGATCGACGACAATCGGCTGGACGGCACGGAGCACAGCGCCCAGGCCGGGATATCTCATCAAACTTCGTTTCAGGACAATAGCCACGTCTCGAAATGCCAGGATCATGACCGGCAGGGCAAACGTCTCAAGCGTGCTCATGTGATTGGCGATGAAGACGACTGGGCCGTCGATTTTTTTGATATTGTCCATGCCTTTGATGTGGAATCGGCACCCGCATCGTTCGGCACAGCCGATCACCGCATAGGAGCAGGTCTTAAAGGCGTCCGTATCGAAACGGCCCAACATCGCAGTAAATCCAGCACGAAACAGCTGGGCAGCAATGGAAAGATAGAACCAAAGGAAAACGACGCCGGGAATCCGGGTGATTGACAGCCTGAGACCGTCACTCGTCTGATACGAACCCCGCTCGATCAGACAGGCCTCAAATTCGTTCGTATTCATACTGCACGTCTTCGACCAACGCCGGATTGGACGCCGCGGATACCGCAACCTCTTTGCGGGCATAATGCCCATACACCATGAGGTTGATGATAAGAAGCAGCGGCACGGCAATGATGGAAAGGCCGGGTATACAGGAAGGAATCAGAAGGATAAACAGAACCAACCGCAGGCCCCAACGGATCGTGAATTTCTGCATTCCCCCGAGAAATACCCACAATGGGCCCGCAATTGCAACCTTGATGGCAACGTAGGCAATCGAAAAGCCGACTGCCGGGATTATACTCACGAGCAGAACTGGCAGCAGCAGCGTCCAGCCGCGCCGCATGATGGCGCTGTAATATTCGGAAAACCACAGGCCGTCCCGTCGGCAGTCAAATGCAAATTCGCATTGCGGGCACCCCGACTCGATGAATTCTGTCGCTTTCACCCGCTCGGCGCACGCCGGACACCGATTGCGGGATAATAAACGCTGTTGGTGAACGCTCCTGACCTCATCGGTCACTGCCATGTCCGCCGCCGCGTCCGGTCCCGAGAACAGGCTCCAGGACAACCGCCGATTCGGCGTCAACTCGCCCTTGCAATCCGGGCATCGGAGCGCCGTCGGCAGGACGGCATTTTCGCACGACGGGCACGGATAGCGCTGCTTGTTCTCACGGTGGTTGATAATCGCATTCACCAACAGCAACAGGCCGAAAAACACTGCGGCAAAGAGAAAAGCAAGAACTGGAACAACGAAAAACAGGACGATTGCGATAAGCGCCCAGAAATCTTCCAGGAAGCTGAGAAAGCCGCGGACACTCCAATTGTCCTCATCGTCGATTTCACGGAGCCAGGCACAGAGACGGTTGCGCTGGGACGCCAGGTAATACGTCAACCCGCCCGCACACAAGGCCACGAATCCCTGATGCGACACAAGGCCGGCCTGCTGGACATCCGGCGCCAACTGCTGCGCCTCCGGCGGCAGCACCGTCAACGTGATAAGGACAGCGACGGCCGCCTTTATGAATTTCTGAACATCATCCAGGAATGCCTTGATCTCGATGCTCTTGTCGGCGATACACTCGAGAACCGCAAGCACACCGACGATGATCAAAAACTCGTCCGAGACGAGCCATTGGAGCGTCGGCGGTATAACGATTGGTTGGATGTTCAGCCAGGCACAGATCTCCGGGTACCCGGCCAGAAGGCAGACAATGAAAAGCGGCATAAAGGCACGCGACGCCAGCGGCGCCGACGTGCTAAGCGCGGTGAGTGTAGCAAATAAATTCATGGTAACATATTTAGTGTAAGGCAGCGAACGGCACAAAATATCTTAGCGCCTGGAGGTTTCAGGTGTTTATGAATTGTGGATCGAGGGCGCCATGACTGCAGGGTCACCGTCGTGGAGTAATTTACTTTCGAACGCACGGGACGTCAATGAAAACTGGAACGGGGTCATCGATGCGGACTTCGTCGCCGTGTCCATGAAGCGACCGGGTAAAGGCTGTCGGCTGGCCACTGTGAGAATTCTCACATCATCTTGATTTCAGCCGAATCAGTATTAGTTTCGAGTTTCAAATGGTTACGCAGCTTTCATAGATGTCAGTTGACTCCAACGCGCCACGTGAAGGGACACCCATTGAGGAACCAGAATGAAATTTGACCCCAAGGCCGAACCGGCGCCTGGTATGCTGCTCGTTGCCGCGGCGAACCTACACGACCCAAATTTCGTCCGCACCGTCATCCTCCTGTGCGAACACCAGAACGAGGGAACATTCGGGCTTGTTCTCAACTCGGCGTTGCCCGTGCAGATGAGCGATGTGGTCGAGGATCTAAATGGGTGGGATGCGCCGCTGTACAAGGGCGGGCCGGTGCAGGAAAACACATTGCACTTTCTTCATTGCAATGCCAACATCGGTATCGACAGCAACGAAATCCTGCCGGGTGTGTTCTGGGGCGGTGATTTCGCCAGGTTGAACGACCTGTTGGGAAGCCGCAAAGCCAATCCCGACGACTTTCGCTTCTACGTCGGATACTCCGGATGGGGCGAAGGACAATTGGCAACCGAAATCGAGCGGGAATCCTGGTACCTCACCACGGCGACACGAGAGCTCGTCTTTTGCCGGGATGAAAGGAATCAGTGGCGTATGACACTCGCCAGCATGGGCTCTGGGTACAAGATGCTCTCAAACTTCCCCGATGATCCGAGCTTGAACTGAAATTCCAGCTCAATAATACTCGAGGTAACGATCGATCTCCCAGTCGGAGACATGGCGCTGGTACTCGGCCCACTCCATCCGCTTGACCATCACAAACTCATCGATGAACTGCTTGCCGAGTTGCTCGCTGAACAGCGGGTCCGCCTCCAGCGCATTGAGTGCCTCGTTGAGCGACTGCGGCAACACGTCGATTCCCTTTTCCCGAAGCTCGTCGACGGTGAAATCGTAATGGTTGAAGTTTTGCGGGTCCCCGGGATTAAGCTTGCGGTCGACGCCGTCCAGGCCTGCAACGATGACGGCCGCGGACGACAGATACGGGTTTGCGCTCGAGTCCACCAACCGCAACTCGAGACGCCCATACGGCACGCGCACCATCGACGTTCGGTTGTTGTCCCCATACGATATGTACGCCGGTGCCCACGTCGCCCCCGAGAGCGCGCCCCCAACGACCAGGCGCTTATAAGAGTTGACCGATGGTGCGCAGAGCGCCGCCAGGGCGCCGGCATGCTCAAACAACCCGCCCATGAAGTGATAGGCCAGTTCCGAAAGGCCAAGATTGTTGCTGTCCGAGTCGTCGTTGAAAATGTTGGGATTTTCGCCGTCCGAAACCGACATGTGCATGTGCATGCCGCTGCCGGTACGTGTCGGCATCGGCTTCGGCATGAACGAACAGACCGCGCCGTGCCCATGAGCAATCTGACTGGCGGCCATGCGGAAGAAAATGGTGCGGTCCGCCGAGGTCACGGCATCCGAAAACGTAAAATTTATTTCGAACTGGCCGTTTGAATCCTCATGATCGATCTGGTACACGTCGATTCCCACTGCCAGCAGCGAATCCACGATCTGCTCAAGGATGTGGGCCGCGCGCGACAAGCCCTTATAATCGTAACACGGCTTGTCGAGAACGTCCTTTTCATCGGCCGGCTGGACGTTGCCGTTTTCATCACGATTGAGGATCATGAACTCCGGTTCGAGCCCGGTGTTGAACGTCCAGCCGTGCGCCGCCATTTGCCCCATCTGCTGCTTGAGAATGTGCCGTGTGTCGAGCGGCCATGGTTCGCCATTGACATGGCCGTCGCAAACGATGCGGGCGTACCCCGGCTGCCACGGCACCAGGGTCAGTGTCGAAATGTCGCCCTTCGCCATAAAATCCGGATCATGGGGTTCCTGTCCCAGCCCCCACACCGCAAAACCGGCGAAACCCGCCCCGTCTGTAAGAATGTCCTCGAAATGGCCCACCGGCACGGATTTGGTCTTCGCGCACCCATGGATGTCCACGAACTGCGCGAGAATATACTTGACCGCATTCACCTCGAGAAAAGTCTTCGCTTCATCGACCGTCATCGCTTGTACTCCTGCTGATTAGTGTCTTTGTCCGACAAGCTCTATCGCATTTGCGAAGTTCTTTTTTGTTATTCCGCCCAAGGCGAACCAGCCGGGGCTGACCGATTTCAGGGAGCAGTTTGTCCTGGCAACCGAAACGCATCCCGGGCTTCCAGCCAGTGGGGCCACGGGCTGGAAGCCCGGGATGCACTCTCATTCTCATTGTCATTAATGAGCGTCAACCTAATCAACGGTAGACAAAAAACAAGACACGCCGACGGCATCGCCGCCATTTTCCCGAACGATCTGCAACAGCTCCCCCCAAAGATAGATTCCAAAGGCGGCGTCGTACCATAAGTGTATCAGCGGCATGCCCGCGACACACTCCTTCCAGACCGCACCGGAAACGCCGGCCACCCGTGTCATGACCAGTGCCGGTGTATTGCCGTCGAAGTCGAAGCCGCACGTCTGCAGCATGACGCTGGGCACGTTGCGCCCGCTGAGCAGGATGGCGGCATCCTGGCGCTCGACCCGATAGACACCGGCCTGCCCCTGCCCGAGTTTATCGGCAAGGCGGTCGATCGTTATGCCGTTGGCTTTGTCCTCCAGAAAATACTCGTCACGGTCAGTCGCGGCGATGAGACCGGGACAAAAGTCCGGTCCCCGCGATTCGTTGTTCCTGCCCGTCGAAGTCCCCGATCCATTGGGGCGCCGGGGTTCCAACTCACCCGAGACCGGACCGTCGAACCGCCGCACACCGTAGACGCCGGCCGGTGGTTCGATCCCTTCCACACGCAGCCAGGCGGCTGCCCCCGGACCTTTGATCCCCAGCCGCGGGAGAGCGCTGACGTCGCACAACGCCAGTTTCTGCATCATCCCGCGCTCGGCCGCCGGCTCGCCGAAATCCAGCGCGACCTTCATGGCGTGCAGCTCGCCCCACGTTGGCTTCAACCCCGCAATCGACGCCTGCAGTGGACTCTCACGCAAAATATTTGACATGGATTTCGACTCCCATAAATTGCTTCATTCCGGCAGTCTCAGAGCGGCTTTGACAACCCTGTCAAAGGAGGCAATTTCGGCGGATCGGGTACCATCCTTTGATAGCCAAATAAAGAACTCCAGTGTTCCCCTGTTGCCGCGAACCCGGCTGTGCGTCATTCCCAGCAGACCGAAGGCCAGACTCTCGGTGAACTGCACCAGCTCTTTCAGGATGACCCCGTACGCTGAGGGCGCAGTGATTCGGCCGAGACGGCGGGCTTCCGGGTCTGAAATCTCGAACAAAGGCTTGACCAAGCAGATCATCTGCCCGTCTGTATCCAAAAGAGCCGCCACGATCGGGATGGCTTTCCTCAGTGACAGGTATGAAAGATCCACCGTGGCCAGAGACGGCAAGGGTTCCAAGTCTGCGGATGTCAGATCACTGATGTTTGTGTTCTCCAGATTGACCACCCGCTCATCGCGTCTCAGTTGTCCCGCCAGCGTGCCGTGTCCGACATCCACAGCGTAGACACGTCGTGCTTCGTGTTGGAGCAGACAGTCCGTGAACCCACCCGTTGATGCGCCGGCATCCAGTACCGTCTGACCTGCCACCTTGAAAGCAAAGTCTGACAATGCTCCCTCGAGCTTTTGGCCGCCCTTGCCAACGTATCTGCACATGCCCCTGATGCGAACATCTGCTTTCTCCGAAACGAGCTCACCGGCTTTTTCAATACGTTGGTCATTGACAATTACTTTGCCTGCCATGATCCAGCGACCGGCTTCGTCCGGAGTAGTGCAGAGGCCACGCCGTACAAGGAGCTCCCGAATCTGTATCTTCACGCGCTTACGGGTCATCTCGGTACCTGAAGGTCTGCGAGACGTAGCGGCTCCTCTGTGAACGCCGAACAGATTCCCTCCGCGGGAAGACCGGATGAATGGACGACACCAAAAAAACAGGCCCGGCATGACATGCTTTCCAATGACATATCACACCGGGCCTTTGTGGCGATCCCATACAGCCGGCTACGCAACGTTTCGCGGCAGGGCATCCACAGCAGCTTCGACTTCGGCTACTCCAAGTTAGCACACTGCGCGTATGTTTGATACCTGGCGGCTCACGCGCGGGCAGATCCTATCGCCATCAAACATCGAATCCTGGACAACGGGGCTCTCCGCAAAGGTTCGACATCCGACATCGATCGCCGCGGCGAGGCGCCCCCCGTGTCAGGCAGTTGTCACCTGCTCGCGTAAAGCCTCTGGCAACCGCGGCCGGAGTCTTACTTGGTGGCTGCCCAGAAAATCCATCGGCGCAGGCCCGCCGACGCTCCAAGGCAATCCGTCCGACGTAAGTTCGATACTGGAGCAACGGCGGGCCCCCGCCGCAAATCGGAAAATCGCGGGCTTTCGGTCAACCACTACTTGCCCGAAATCGCTCCGTGCTGCCGGAATACGCGCGTCGTCGAAAACTCACCGAGCCGATGCCCAACCATGTTCTCGGTTACGAAAACCTGGTTGAAGGTCTTGCCGTTGTGTACCTGGAATGTGTGACCGACAAAATTAGGCATGATCATGGACCGGCGTGACCATGTCCGAATCGGCCGCTTTTCACCGGTGTTATTCTGCCGCAACACCTTCTTCTCCAAGTGCTCGTCGACAAACGGCCCTTTCTTGATTGAGCGCCCCATTACTTCTTCTTCCTCCGTTCAATGATAAACTTGCCGGATGGTTTCCGCTTCTTGCGCGTGCGATACCCCTTGGCCAGCTGGCCCCAGGGCGACATGGGATGGCCGCCGCCGCTGGACCTGCCTTCGCCGCCACCCATGGGATGGTCCACCGGATTCATGGCCACACCACGGACATGCGGGCGCCGTCCCAGATACCGCGACTTGCCAGCCTTTCCGAGTGAAACTTTCATGTGCTCCAGATTACCGACCTGTCCAATCGTGGCATAGCACCGGACATTGATCATCCGAATCTCACCGCTCGGCAGTCGCACTTGCGCATATTTCCCTTCCGTGGCGCGAATGCTGGCTTGCATACCGGCGGCACGTGCGAGCTCGGCCCCCCGGCCCGGTGTCAATTCGATGTTGTGGATGGCAACGCCCGCAGGTATTTTCTCCAGCGGCATGGCGTTGCCGGGCTGAAAGTCCACGGTCGGTCCGCTCGTCACCGTCATCCCCTTCTCGAGCCCAACCGGCGCGAGAATATACCGCTTTTCGCCGTCGGCGTAATGCAGCAAGGCGATGCGCGAACTCCGGTTGGGGTCGTACTCAATCTCCGCGACCTTTGCCGGAATGTCAAGTTTGTCCCGTTTGAAATCGATCATGCGGTACGACCGCTTGGCGCCGCCGCCGCGATGTCGCGCGGTCATTCGCCCCTGATTGTTGCGGCCGCCGCTACGCTTTTTTCCGCGGACAAGCGACCTTTCCGGCCGCCGGCGCGTCAATTCGTTGAAATCCTGCACCGTCATATGCCGCCGCGACGGCGTGAAAGGATTATATTCTTTCATTATTCCAACATTCCTGTCTTCCATCATTTCGATTTTGCATTTCCTAAAACACCTCGATCCGATCTTCCCCTTCCTTCAATGTGACAATCGCCTTCTTCCAGTCCGACCGCTTACCGACGCCGTAACGGCTGCGCTTGGGCTTACCTCTGCGGTTCATGACATTGACGCTTTTCACTTTGCGTTCGAAAAGGTATTCGACGGCCTGCTTGATATCATGCTTGTTCGCACGCCGGTCGACGACAAACGTGTACTTATTGTCCTCGATCAGGTCCGTCCCCTTCTCCGACAATGAAATAGTTTTGATGATCTGGTACGGATTCTTCTTCTTCATAATTCCGAATTGCGCCTTGTGCATTCAGCGTTCGACGTTAGCGCTGTTCTCAGCTTGCCGGCTATTTTGCTGTCGCGGTTCACGTCAACCGTCGACTGAAGGATTCGATGGCACCTTTCAAAAGAACGATCTTGTCATACGCCAGCATCTGATAAACATTCACAGAAGCCGCCGAAACAACCAGGATATGCGGTAGATTCCGAGCGGACAGAAACAAATTCTCATTCTCGCTGCCGTCGGCGATGATCAAAGCGATTTCACCAACATCAATGGCCCACAATGCCTCGACGAGCTTCCTCGTCTTCGGCGCATCCAGATCGATTTTATCGAGGATTGTAACTGCGTCCTCGTCAATCCGCGAAGTGAAAGCCCGACGCAACGCAAGCCTCCGGACCTTCTTATTTGTCTTCTTTGAGAAATCCCGCGGCTGTGGACCGAATATGATACCCCCGCCGCGCCACAATGGGCTGCGGATACTGCCGGCGCGGGCTCGACCGGTTCCCTTTTGTCGCCAGGGTTTGGCACCGCCGCCACGGACATTCGATCGGGTTTTCGTCGCCGCGGTCCCTGCCCGCCGCCCGGCGAGATAGGCCACAACCTCGTCGTGCACCGCCTGGTCGCCCTTGTCGCGGACCAGCCATTCCGGCTTCAGTTCAAAGTCTTCGACTTCGTTGCCGGCGGCGTCCAATACTTTAAGATTCGTGGACATCTCGTTAACTCCCGAGAAACTTGAATTGTCCGTTCAGGAATCGGTTGCACAGATCTGTCGATCGTAGCATAGGCTTCCAGCCTGTGAATTCACGGGCTGGAAGCCTATGCTACTTTTGACTGTCCGGCAATTCGATAATTTCAGTTCTCAATAATCCGTCAGCCGACGAATCGCACCGCGAGTCGGCAGACGTTCCTCAGAAACTTTCAGCCACAGCGTATTCTCGACGCCGCCAGCGGCGGACGAAAAGGCATGGCTGAAATCGAAGTTTCACTCCTTCTCAAGGTTCGGTGACGGCCGTTTCTTTGCCTCGCAAATGATGATCTGCCGCCCATTCGGTCCGGGAATCGCGCCCTTGATCAGGAGCAGGTTCTCATCCTTGCGTACCTGCACGACCTTCAGATTCTGGACCGTCCGGCGCACGTTTCCCATTTGCCCCGGCATCTTCTTTCCTTTATATACCTTTCCAGGATCGACGCAACACCCGATCGAGCCACCTCGCCGCGTCCAGTCGCCGCCGTGGCTGGCCCGACCGCCAGCGAATCTGTAGCGTTTGATAACCCCCTGAAAACCGCGGCCCTTGGTAACGCCGACGATGTCGACGAACTCGTCCGCTGTAAAGATGTCGGCAAACAGAACATCACCGACATTCTCCTCCGGATCCGCTTTGAGCCGAATCTCTCGAACACACGCGGGGCCATGTTCATTCAATCCCGCATCGGCAATGTGGCCGCGGACGCCGCGGCTGATATTCTTCAGCTTGCGTTTCCCGAAACCCAGCTGCAGGGCTGAATAGCCGTTGTGCTCCTGTGTGCGGCATGCCAAGACGGGACACGGCCCGGCCTCGACAACCGTTACGGGTACCACCTCACCCGCATCGGTGAATATCTGGGTCATACCGATTTTTTTACCAAGCAGCCCTTTCATTATATTTGTCCTTTCTCGTTCGGTGCTGCCGACGAGTCGGATGCGCCAACTGGGTCTATGGCCTCTGCGCCGTCGTCACCTGCGGCGCGACAACGTTGCACCGGTTCACTGACCCGTGAATAGATGCAAATGACGACGGCTTCGCAACTACCAATTCCTGTGTGGCAATCAAATCTTTATACTGATGTCGACACCGGCCGGGAGATTCAGCTTTTTCAGATCGTCGACCGTCTTTGCCGTCGGTTCGATTATGTCGAGCAGCCGTTTGTGCGTGCGAATCTCGAACTGATCCATGGATTTCTTGTCCACAAACGGCGATCGATTTACGGAAAACCGCTCGATGCGGGTCGGCAGCGGAATCGGTCCCGCGACCCGCGCCCCAGTTCGTTTCGCGGTCGTGACGATTTCCGACGCCGACCGATCCAGTAGACGATGATCGTAGGCCTGAAGCCGAATGCGTATCTTCTGTCCTTCCATTACCTAAGCCCCTCCAATATTACTTCTTGAACCGAATGCGGCAGCACATCAAAATGAGATGGTTCCATGGTGTGCCCCGCCCGCCCCTTGCTCAACGAACGCAGCGCCGTCGCGTACCCGAACAATTCAGCCAGGGGAACCTGCGCCACGATCTTTGTGATATCCGTTTGGGTATCGACCTCAACCACATGACCACGGCGGCTGGAAATGTCCCCGATGGCGTCGCCCATGTGCTCTTCCGGTGTTGTGATTTCGATCTTCATGATCGGTTCGAGCATCGTCATCCCGGCTTTCTTTGCCGCCTCCTTGAACGCCATTGAGGCGGCGATTTTGAATGCGAGCTCGGACGAATCCACAGTGTGGTACGAGCCATCGAGAATATCGATATGCAGATCCACCACCGGATTGCCGGATATCACCCCAGTGGCAGCCGCTTCCCGAAGCCCGTCCTCGACCGCCTTTATGTACTCTTTGGGAATGTTGCCGCCGGTAACTTTGCTATCGATGGTGAGGCCGTTGCCGCGGGGCCGCGGCACCATCCGTAAGATCACATGCCCGTACTGGCCGCGCCCGCCGGTCTGTCGCACAAACTTGGTGTCGGCTTCGGTCGCCTTCAGGATCGTCTCTCGGTACGCAACCTTGGGAGCGCCGCAATTCGCGCCCACATTGAATTCACGGATGAGCCGGTCGCGAATGATGTCCAGGTGCAATTCGCCCATCCCCGAAATAATTGTCTGCCCGGTGTCCGTATCAGTGCGGGTTTGAAACGTCGGATCTTCGTCCGACAATGCGTGAAGCGATTCGAAAAGACGGTCGCGGTCATTCGACGTTTTCGGTTCAATGGCCATGGAAATAACCGGATCGGGAAACGTCATCGACTCGAGAACGATCGGATCGGACTTAATGCACATGGTGTCGCCGGTCGTCACGTTCTTCAGACCGACAGCGGCCGCGATGTCGCCGCTGAATATGGCATCCCTATCCTCACTGCTGTTGGCGTGCATCTTCAGCAGACGCCCGACACGCTCCGTCTTGCCGCTCCGCGGCACATAGACTTTCATTCCTTTTGTCAGGGTCCCCGAATAGACCCGAAAAAACACCAACTTGCCGACGAAGGGATCGGCCATCACCTTGAATGCGAGGGCCGACAATGGCTGATAGTCGCCGACGTGCCGACTGATGCGCTGCCCGTCCGCCGGCCGCCTCCCCTCGATCCGCCACGTGTCAATCGGATTCGGCAGATAATCCACAATGGCGTCAAGAAGCGGCTGTACGCCCTTGTTCTTGAACGCCGATCCGCACAAAACGGGAATGACGTCGCCAGAAATAACACAGCGCCGCAACGCCGCCTTCAACACATCAGGCGTTGGTCGAACATTGGTGAGAAACAGCTCCATGATCGTCTCATCCGTCTCAGCCAGACACTCGATGATCGATTCGTAGGCCGCCTCGACGGCCTCGCGGTAGGCTTCGGGAACCACGTCTTCCTCGACATCGACTCCCAGCTTGCCGCGGAAATGCAGCGCCTTGCTGTTGAGCACATCGATGACGCCCTCGAAGTCCTGCTCCGCGCCAATGGGCAGTTGCAGGCGGACCAACGTGCCGCCGAGCTTGTCAGAAATATCCCGCACCACGCGGTCAAAGTCGGCGCCGGTGCGATCCATTTTGTTGACAAAGGCAACGACCGGGACGTTGTATTTCTTCGCCTGCCGCCAGACAGTTTCAGTTTGCGGCTGCACACCGCTGACTCCGCAGAATATCGCCACAGCGCCATCGAGCACGCGCAGCGATCGTTCGACTTCGGCAGTGAAATCCACATGCCCCGGCGTGTCGATCACATTAATACAGTGATCGCGCCAGAGGCAGGTTGTCGCCGCGCTGGTGATGGTGATGCCGCGCTCCTGCTCCTGGATCATCCAGTCCATGGTCGCCGTGCCTTCATGGACTTCGCCGATCTTATAATTGACCCCCGAGTAATACAGAATTCGTTCGGTGGTCGTCGTCTTGCCGGCATCGATATGCGCCATGATCCCGATGTTGCGGACATCGTGAAGGGGATTAGGGCGATCCGGACTTTCCCGGAATTTTTCATCCGTAACCGCCGCCGGGCCAGCCGTGCCCGACACGATGGTCTCAGGATCCGGGGCCGGCGGCTCCGTGACTTCCGGTTCCGCATTGGGTTTATCGGCGACGCACATCATATCTCGTAGCTCCAGACTGAAAACATCACGCGACTCACGTGGTTGAACCTCTGTAAAAACATCTGCGGTTCTCCCGGGATTAAAAGAGCCCCTTGCAGGAGGTATTCATCCGGATGAATAATTCAGCCTTCTGCAAGAGGCTCTCCGAACGTCCAAACGCGCGGCTGCGATTCGCTGCCGATCCCTACCAGCGATAATGCGCGAACGCCCTGTTGGCCTGCGCCATCCGGTGGGTATCGTCCCGCTTCTTTACAGCGGCGCCGGTGTTATTGAAGGCATCAAGAAGCTCGGCCGCCAAGGCGTCCGCCATCGGCTTGCCCTTGCGCGAGCGCGCAAATTGGGAAATCCACCGGAGCGCAATCGCGACCTGCCGATGCGGCGACACTTCGATGGGGATCTGATAGTTCGTGCCGCCGACACGACGACTCTTGACCTCCGCCAACGGCCTGACGTTTTCGAGGGCCTGCAGAAACATCTCGAGCGGCTCGGCGTTTTTCTGCTTCTGCGACATGAGGTCGAAGGCTCCGTAGACGATTGACTGGGCTGTCGACTTCTTGCCGCGTTGCATGATAATATTGATCAACGACGCCACGAGTTCGCTGTTGTACTTTACATCCGGCGTCAACTGTCGCTTTTCTGCGCGCCTTCTTCTCATCTTCTTTCCTTATGCCTTCTCGATTTTCGCGCCGTATTTCGAACGCCCGCGCTTGCGACCCGACACGCCGAGGCTGTCCAAAGCGCCTCGGACCACATGATATCGCACCCCCGGCAAATCGGGGACACGGCCACCGCGCACAAGAACGATCGAGTGCTCCTGCAGATTATGACCTTCGCCGCCGATATACGCCGTCACTTCCTGTCCATTGCTCAGGCGCACGCGGGCAACCTTTCGCAATGCCGAATTCGGCTTCTTCGGGGTCCGCGTCGTCACTTGCAGGCAAACACCGCGGCGTTGAGGGCAGCGGGCGAGAGCGCGGGATTTGCTCTTGTACTTCTTCGGCCGGCGTCCTTTACGAACAAGTTGATTGGTTGTCGGCATATTATCGATGACTCCACGTACCGAAAATTACGGAAAAAGAAGCTAGTTTAGTCTGCAATCCTCGATTGTCAAGGTAATTCCCGAACAAAATCGGCGAGCTATGAACCACCTACAAATTCTCAAATCCCGCGGGTAATGGTCGGCCCTTCCGCCTCATGCAAGAGGGGCCTCGATTCAGATGTTTCGGTTTCTCTTCTTTATGCCCGGCCAGCCACCTCACTCACCACCCGCATCCTGCAGCCCCAGAGCTGCAATTGCTTCAGCCATGCCGGCCGAAACTTCGCGGGGCTTTGCCGGACCCAGCGACAGCAGGTCTCTCTCTTCCTCGGGCGGCGCCTCTTCCGGCTCCGGCTTGATCTCACGCCCCAGTTTTTTGGGCGTGATGTTGCGGCGTTGGTGGTAGCCGGTGCCGGCAGGGATCAGATGCCCCATGATGACGTTTTCTTTGAACCCGCGCAACACGTCGACCTTTCCAAGCGTGGCGGCATCGGTCAGGATTCGCGTCGTATCCTGGAACGACGCGGCTGAAATGAAGCTGTCCGTCTCCAGTGCCGCTTTCGTGATGCCAAGAAGAATCGGCTGCGCCTCAGCCGGCTTGCCGCCTTCGGCAAGGACACGGTTGTTTTCCGCCGAAAACGCTGTT
>Ga0310123_10002597_pt1 | contig 14321 bp, 15 predicted proteins | sample CB6_AW_1057_MG_FD_203505 | JGI IMG/M metagenome (GOLD analysis project Ga0310123, IMG submission 203505) | Marine microbial communities from Western Arctic Ocean, Canada - CB6_AW_1057 | ecosystem: Environmental > Aquatic > Marine > Oceanic | place: Canada: Western Arctic Ocean | collected... | reverse complement strand
GAGCAGCTCTGCTATGCCTGCTGCTCATTTTGCTGATGTATAAGGAGTTTAAGCTGATCGCCTTCGATCCCGGATTTGCCAGCGTTCAAGGTTGGCCCGCTTTTCGGATTGACTTGCTGCTGATGGCAATGATTGCGCTGACCGTCGTCATCGGCCTGCCGGCGGTCGGCGTGATTCTGATGGCAGCCTTGCTGATCATTCCCGCAGCAGCGGCCCGCTTCTGGACCGAACGGCTAGGAGTCATGCTGGCGCTGTCGGCGGTGTTCGGGCTGGCAACCGGTGCCCTCGGAACGCTGGCGACCGCCCGGTTCAACCTCCCCTCGGGGCCGGTGATCGTGCTTGTGGGAACCACGATTTTTCTCGGCTCGCTGTTGCTGGCTCCCAGCCGAGGTCTCATCGCCAGGGTGTGGTCCGACTATCGCTATCGCAGAAAAATTGCCGATCAAACGGTTTTACGCGTGCTTTACGAAATTTGTGAGCCGAGACTTCCCCAACGTCTCCCCGTACAACTTGACGAAATCCTGCGGAAAAAGTCCTGGAGCCGAGCGGAACTCTTGGTTGTGCTCAACAGGCTGAAGAGAAACGGGGATCTGACCCGCGGCTCGGCAGACACCTGGATGTTCACAAATACGGGCTTGCAGTGGTCTGCCCAGACGACCCGTTCCCACCGCTTATGGGAGCTGTTTCTGGTCGAACATGCCGAAACGGCCGGCAATTTCGCCGATCTGGACAGCGAGTCTCTGGACGAGCGGCTTCCTCGCGAGTTGATCGACGAATTGGAGGCGAAGCTGAAATCAGCCGGGTTGTTTCCTCAAATGTCCCGCGCGGGAATTAAAGGCGATCCGGGATGATCGATTGGCCCCTCTTCCTTTCGGACAATGCAAGAATCGACTTCTGGACGATAGCGGTCGGAATCGTCTGTAACGCATCGTGTGCGATTCTGGGTTGCTTTCTGGTCCTGCGTCGGATGAGCCTGCTGGGAGATGCGATCAGCCACTCGGTCCTCGCGGGTATCGGCATTGCATTCCTACTGACCGGAAAAACCACGATCGTTCCCATGTTGCTGGGCGCCCTAGCCGTCGGCGTGCTGACTGCGTTTTTAACGCAGACGCTGCACAGTTTCGGAAAAGTTCCGGAAGATTCCAGTATGGGGGTCGTGTTTACCTCGTTGTTTGCGCTGGGCGTGATCATGATTAGCCAAGTCAACGTTCACCTCGATACCGATTGTGTTTTATTCGGGCGTCTCGACGTTGTGTCTCTGGACCCGATCACGATTTTTGGAAAGGACGTGCCTCGGGCCCTGCAATCGCTGGTTCCTGTGTTCGGCCTGACGTTATTGTTCACCATCGCTTTCTGGAAAGAACTGAAGATTTCATCGTTCGATCCCATGTTGGCGACCGCAATGGGGTTGAGTGCCGGCCTCGTGCATTACTTGCTGATGGGAATGGTCGCCACTGTGACGGTGGCGTCGCTGGAGGCGGTCGGGGCGATCGTGGTGGTTGCCATGCTGATCGTCCCGGCAGCGACCGCACATTTACTGACCGACCGCCTCAGTTGGCTGATCGTCATCGCGGTCCTGGTGGGATCGATCTCGGCGATCTTTGGATGTCTGTGGGCGCGCCATCTGAACACAAACGCGGCCGGCATGTTGGCTGTTGTGGCTGGCATACAGTTTTTGGCTGCGGTTCTGCTGGCACCGACGCACGGAATCGTCGCCAAGATCATCCACAACTTCGGTCTTTCGATGCGGATTGTCACCGAAGACATTGTCGCCGGCATGTATCGGCTTGAGGAAAAAACAGCCACTGCCTCCAGTCCGTTTCAGCTCAGTAGGAACCAATGTGCCGGCCTTGCCGGCGGTGGACTGAAGGCTTGGTTGGCGGTTCGTCTGCTGCGACTGCGGGCTCGGCTGGCGGCTGATTCCGGCGGAATGGTGCAATTAACCGTCGCCGGCCGCGAGCTGGGACGTTCGCTGGTCCGTGCCCATCGGCTGTGGGAGACCTATCTCGACCAACATTTTGAGCTTCCACACGATCACCTGCACGAACCAGCCTCGCGGATCGAGCACTACATCGGTCCGGCGCTGCAGGAGAAGCTGGCCTACGAACTGCGGGGTCGTGAAATCGACCCACACGGTCGCGCCATTCCGACATTCACAGAGCGTACTAAAGAGCAACAAGAACCCAGTCGAGAATAACTTCCGCAAGTTAAGACACCACCCTCAGGATCGCTTCCTACGGTCGCCGTTCAACTGCCAAGACAGGACTCCCAATTCTACGCGAGATCTCCCAGGATGTTTTGGAAGGACTGAATCCTCGCCAGTGAACATCTTTTTCACTAAAACCGTAAACTGCAATTCGGAAAAAATCACAGATGACACGGATCGAATAGACTTATAAAGCCCTTCTTTTGTGTGACGTGCGCAGAGGCCTCACACCCAGCCCGAAACTGTTTTCATCCGTGGTCCATCTTTCTTGTTGACAGTTTGAGTTTTTCAGCATCGGTGACGTCGCAACGCAACTTCGCCGATGCTCAGACAACCTCGACAGTCTCGATTTCGATCAGCTCCCGCATCCGGTTCAGTGAGCGCGTCAACAACTGGCGCACACGCTCGGTGCTAATGTTGAGCCGTTCTGCGATTTCGCGAAGCCGTTGCGGTCGTCCACTTTTGTCAAGGCCGAATCGGGCCGAGACAATCGTCTGGTCGCGGTTGTCGAGTTTCGAGAGCATCTGTTCGATCGCGGACCGCAAATTGCGGTGATACGTTTCCTGTGCCAGCATCGACGGGCAATCTTCCGAGGTCGACTCGAAGACCTCGCTGATCATTGTCGGAAACCGTTTCATCCGGAGTCGATTTCGCGGCGTTGACCGAAACAAGCTGTTGCGAACCGCCCAGGTCGCATAGGTGCTGAAGCGTGTCCCTCGTTCGAAGTCGAAAATTTCGGCGGCTCGAATCAACGGCAGGTTGCCGTCGCTGACAATCTCATCGAACTGGTTCGCCGAATCGACGTGCGTTTTGGCCATCGACACCACCAGCCTGAGATTCGCACACACGATCTGATTCCGAACCAGCAACGCATCGTCCAACAGTTCTTCGATTCGATCCATCAGTGCCATTTGCTGTCGGTTAGGATCGAGCGAGTCGCGCAATCGATGCGCCTGGTATTTCAGGAAATTCATTTTTCGGAATAGGTATTGTTCCTGTTCCGGGGTCAGCAAGGGAATCGAATAGAGCGACGCCAGGTACGGTGGTGTCCCGGGCGGAGCTACCGGCAGCTTGGCTTTGCAATGGTCCTGATGGACCTTAGAATCTGATTTCGGATACGGTCCGAGAATCTTCTCGCCGGCGCTGGACAACTCGAAAGACGAACTGGGCATAAACTCGATGTTCATCGCCAGAATTCGTTCGGCCCGCCGCCTTTTCAAATGAGTGACTCGATAATGTTTCGGCACGCTGAATTCACCGGCTCGAATTCGCCCAGAAGGCACTGGCGCCTCGTCAAATGCATCGGCAGACTCTCTGCTGCGCCAGCTTCGAGCGTGAGTCTTGTGTGTCAGAACCGTGGCCATTGATGCTCGAATCGCCTCACAAGCCAATTTCGATTTTCCGGATGAAGATGAATAGAACCTCTGCGTTTCTCGACCATTCACGATTCGTTTACAACGAAACCGCTGGTGAGGATCGCTTTTCTGTCGGACGATCGGTTGCCGCCCATCTAAAAAATCATTGTTATGCTGTAATATAACGATAATTAACACAATTTTGACAACCACAATTGTCAAAATTTAGGAAAAATTCGCGGAATTCGTAGATTCAATACGCAACTGCAATAGGTGAGAAGTCTTATACGAATTCGCCCGAGAATGCGAGAGCGGCACGAGCGATGCGTGCGGCGTTCTGCTGGCGGGACGATTTCAGCTACCGTCCGTCGCGGTCTTTCTCGCGAAACTGAGTGCTGGCCCGATTCAGCAGACGTTTTTCGGCGACGGTCAGTGATTCGATACCGGTTCGGTGAACTTTCTCGAGAATCGCGTCGAGCATCGTTTCAACTTCGATGTCCCGCTGCTTGTCTCGTTGCAGCTTCTCGGCCCGGCGCCGCTCACGCCAACGGTGCAGCAACCCCGGGCGCCGTTGTGACGTCTTCTCCTGGCCGCGCTCCAGGCTCGTATAGCCTTGCGAAAAATCGTAGCCCATGAACGAATCGTCGTAACCGTCGGCCGTCCGCAACTGATACATTTCCCGCATATTGAGCAGCACAATGATTGCCCCGAGGAGAACCACGCCGGTATGGTCCAGCATCAACCCGGCAAAAACCCCGATGACACCGACGACAAACCCCACGCGAATGTAGATTTCTGCGCCAGCCGGACCACCCCACCGAGACCTCAAACACGTCTGCAAGATCTGCCCGCCGTCCAGAGGATAAACGGGAAGCAAATTGACGAGCAGCAGTATCCAGTTGGCCACAAACGTCAGCACAAGCACGTCGGACAGAAGATTGTCCGACAGCTCGCCGAGCGGCATCTGCAACGGATCAAATGCTGCGAGCGCCGAGCCTGGGTTCAGGTCAACCCAATCGAGGACTGCTCTGAGCGTTACGCCGCACAAAATCAAATTCACGAGCGGGCCGCCGGCCGGAGTCAGCAATTGCGAACGAAACGAGCCGGCCGGCCGGACCATCGCCAATCCGCCGAACGGCCAGATAAGAATTTCGTCGCCGGCGCCTCCGGTCATCCGCGCCGCAACCACGTGTCCAAACTCGTGTGCCACGAGGCTGACAAAAAAAATCCCACTGAAAACTAGACCAAACCGAACGTCGTCCAGTCGCCAGCAGAGCACCAAGACCAGCAGCGGGACCAACGCACTGACGCGAACATTCGTCGCGAACCAAGTGCCGCAAGGAATCGGCCAGAAAGAACTTAAATCGCGATTGTTCATGGAAGTCGGACCACAGGGAACACCGGCCCGTGTTCAGAGATGACCTACGCACCTCAGCGGAGGCACGATTGCCGCTGAACCACCGGATTCATGGTATCAAGCGGACTGCAAGCTCGCAATTCTCGTTTTTCGCCGAAGGGCCGCTATCGTTGTTTGTCATTCAAACAGAAAACGGCCGCGAGTTCGAGGACTCGCGACTTTCAAATCCCACGTTTTCCGTGGGACCAGATCCTAGGAATATTCGAACATCCTTGAGATCTCCCGAAACCGGCTTCCGAGACAGGCCGTAGCGACCGACGTCATGTCAGCTCGGGGATCGGCCGGCCACCTTCGGCGACAATCGGTGTCGGACGGCCGCGGGGGCTGACCCAGTGGCTGCCCAAATCGATTCCCAGATGCTGGAAGGTCGTCGCTGCCAAATCTTGCGGCCGCACTATGCCGCTGGTAATTGCGCCACCGCTGCGATCGCTGCTGCCGATCGCCTGTCCGTGCGGCATTCTGCCGCCGGCCAGCGCCATCGACATCACGTTGGTCCAGTGATCACGGCCGTGATCTTTGGTGATCCGCGGAGAGCGACCGAACTCACCCATCATCATGACCAGGGTGTCATCGAGCAGGCCCCGCCGCTCCAGATCGGTGATCAGCGCATGCAGAGCTCGATCCACGCGAGGCAAGAGCGGTTTGAGCCCCTTGACAATTCCACCCCAGCGAACTTTGTCTCCATGATGGTCGAAATAGCCCCAGGCACCACTGACCAGAACGAAGGTCACACCGGATTCCACCAGTCTGCGGGCCAACAGCGCTTTTTCGCCGATGCTGTCTCGCCCGTAGGCGGCGACTGTTTGCGGAGATTCCTCGGAGACCTGAAACGCCTTTTGCACCTTCCCGGAAAGAACCAGTTCGTAGGCCCGCTGATTAGACCGGCCGAAGCGTTCGAGGGTCTCTTTCTGGTCCAGGTCGCGGCGGAGACGATCGAACTCCCGACGCAGTCTGTTGCGATCCTGCAGCCGCGGAACCTCGATTCCCTTCGGCATCGCAAACTTGCCGGCCAGCTCGTGTCCCTTCACGGGAGCGTACTCCGCACCCATCTGACCTGATCCCCAGACGTCCGACCTCCACGACCGGGCCAATCCCACGAAAGCCGGCAGATCGGAATCGTTCGCACCACGGAACTTGGCGGCGATCGAGCCCATCGACGGATAACCGCCGCCGTCTTTTCCGTCGTTGGTTCGGCGGGACAGCGGGTTGCCGGCCTGCATGGTGATCGGCGTGTGATTGCTGGCCCGGCAGTCGACCGAGCGAATGACTGAAAGCTTGTCAGCAATCGATGCCTGCAGGGGAAGATGCTCGGTAAAGTTCACGCCGGGAACCTTTGTGGCGATCGTTGCAAACGGGCTGCGGATTTCTTGGGGCGCCTCTGGCTTGGGATCCCACATGTCAATCTGGCTAGGACCACCTGACAGCCAGAACAGAATGACCGCCTTACGGTCCCGCAGTCCGAACTGGCCCGTTGCGGCCCCTGCAGTCTGAAGCTGCATAAGCTGGGGCAGCGAGAGTCCCGCGAAACCGGCTAATCCGGTCTGCAGAAACCACCGCCGTGAACCGATCTGAATGAGGTCGTCTGCGGCTGGGTGGAAGGGGGAACGGATCGTGCTCTCTACGTGATGAGCCCGGTGCTGCCGGCTGCTTGCCCGCACGGTCATGATTCGAGACCTCCAGTCGTTGTGAAAACGATCCTCGCGCCGCTGTTGACGCGAAACGGCAAACACATCGTTATTCTTTGATCGGTCCACATCATAAACAAATGCAGCGCAATTCCACAATTCTATTTCCCGGGATTACGAGAAAATGGCCGGTGTCGGTTCGTTCGGGGGTCATGCTTTAAGGCGAGCTGAATTCCCGATCGTCAATCAATGCCGACTCGAAAACCGAGTGATCGTTAGTTTGGTGGTCTGGCCCTCAGCGAGACGCCCGCCACCCCGCAACGATTGTCCATCTGCGATGTCGCTCCCATGCGGAACAGAACCGAATTCGCGCAGGTTAATTTACTGGTGTATCCTTGAACGTGTACACCTTCAAAGCAGTCTTGCCTAGGATCCACTGTTTGTCTTCAGCCGTGAAGAAGGGAATCAACTCTTTGATGATCAGCAGTTCGAAGAAGTTGGCATAGATCATCCGTTGAGGGCCGAAGCGGTCATAGATTCGCTTGAGGTAGGACCACATGTCTCGGTAGGGAATTTGCTCCTGCGACGGGTTGTGCAGCGACGTGCGGATGTAAACGTTTGGCAGGCGCTGCAGTGCCAGCAGTTGGTCGATGCCTTGGCTGTCGGGTTTGGTGATGTCGATCATGGCGAAGTGATCGATGACGACCTTCACGCCGGGGAAACGCTCGGCCATGTCGGCAACCTGACGGATTTGGTGAGGGACTAGATAAATATTGAAGACGGCACCCAGCTGCTCGGCCTTCTTCCAGAGTGGATGGCTAACCGGATCGTTGATCCAGACTTTATCCTTGTCATAAATCGGACTCAGCCGTAAACCGACGAGCCGGTCTTGCTTCATCAACCGTTCGAGACGTGCCGGGTTTTCGGGATCGTCGGGGCGGTACAGTCGATGGCCGACCAGCAGACCGATCCCGGCGAATTTGTCGGGGTGGGTCTTCACGCAATGGATGGTGTAGGAGTTGTCGGTCCCGTAGTAGCAAACATGACTGATCACCACTTTGTCGATGCCGTGCACCTTCATTTCCGCCAGCAGGTGCTCCATCGAATAGTTGCGGGTCGGCTTGTTGTTCGGGCAATTTGATAGGCGAGCGTTGATGGGAAACTTAGGATCGTTCATCAACCAGGCGTGTTCCGCGCCGTTGACGATCGGTAACCGCTTGGGGGCTGCTGCCAGACTCGACGGCACAGCCGTTACGGCCCATGCGCCGCCGCCAATGACTTTGAGACAATCGCGTCGGTTGATGCGCCTGTTTAGAGTCGGTTTTGAGGAGCCCGCAACGTCAAGCAACGAGTAGTCTTTTTTTTCATTTCGCACAGCCAACTCTCTTTCGTGGTCTCTGAAGAAGATTGCGGTCGACGGCATCTAGCAAACAGCTACTGCCAGTTGGCGGGCTGTATGGAATTTCCTGATCCATCTCGTTCTCTCAACAGGTTGCGTGGCCGTCGCGGCACGTTGCGATAGGATGCGGCCGTGCATGAGTTTCAGTTTACCAGATCTCTGGATTTTACCCCACGTTCAAGACGATTCGGCAGGGATGCCGAACTTTGCGGCCGTGGGTTGTTGGCGGACGTCAATTTTCAAAACGTTGATTGGTTACACCTACGCTACGATCCCTTGCGTCCATTATGGAATCCCTGACAGCTTCAGGGGCGAGAACGCCCTGTAATACACACTCGGGTCCCTGTTGGTTACTGCCCGCGGTTTGCACATGAAGCGCCCAAATCCATCCTAACCGCATGATGGGCCCTTGGATGAGAACGACATCGGTAATGCGATCCAGCGGGATCGACTTTCGTTTGAGAAAGATGATTCCTTCGTCGATGCGGAGGGTCGAATCCTGAATCCAGTACTTCAAGGCCAAGGCCTGCTTGCTGGCCAGCCAACAGATATATACCGCGTAAAGAATGTAACTCAGATAGAAAGGCACGAATGTGACAATGGCCAGAGTGTCAAAACCATCAACAAGAGATGCGACGAAAGGAAACAGCGACAAGATGAGCACGACCAGGATTGGGAGCGAGCGCAGCCGAAAGTAGTGGGCAACTCGTCGAGTATGGATCTCATATCGCCACTGCTCGGTTGTCACATAACACCACAAAATTGTTCGAACCGCCAACGGGTCCGCACAGCCGTCGCCGCACATCGCGACACCAGAAAGGCTGTGCATAAATTTCAGTTTATCAGATTTCTGGATTCTACCACACGTTCAAGGCGATTCGGCAGGGATGCCGCACTCTGCGGCTGTGGGCTGTTGGGCGACCGTTACGGTATCCAAACGCGAATTATGTTTGATCCATGAACCGAAAAGTCAGCGAACATGTTCTTGGAGTCCCATAAAATTGCTCCGCTGCCGCCACGAACCGAAGTGGTTCTTTCTGATCGTGGAACGGTGACAACGAGGTGACAAACAACTGCGGACATTTTCTTGTCGGTCAATTTGATTGTGTATGAATCACCTGCAGTCGGTGACAATGGAGCCGTAATAGATAGTGCGAAAAGACCGTCGGGCGAATCCTCGTGAATACCTCCAATCCAGTGGAAACCGTTCCAAACAAAAACGACAATGAAGATAGCCAGGGCGGATGTGAAACCCAAAACGAACGAATTGCGGCGAGGTAGTTTCAATTCAATGCTCGGATCGCCCAACAGGGTTATGTGCGACACAGTGTCGCAAAAAGAGGGTGCTTCTGAAGATTCTGTCACAATCAGCCGCGAAATCTAGCCTTTTCTGAACAAAATTGCACACGGGCCAGCGGCGGTGCATCGGCAAACAAATGACGGCGTGGTTCGCCAGTGAGCGTGACTTTGGTAACGGCACGGCCCAGTACGTCTCCGGCGCGATTGAAGCGTTCAACTGGGCCAGCCGCTGTGTGAAGGACCGTTTGCATGCGGAGTAGCCGCTGATCAACCTGATGGATGGAGCCCCAAGCCAAAGGGATGCGGTTAAGGCCTGTTTCGATCCGGACGAGACGGGTGAGAGGCGGCCACAGATCGATATTCGTTCGGGAAGAGACTTCGCGACTCATTCTAGAACGTTCTCGCCCCCGGCACCTTCGTCTCGATGTAGTACACCGACGTCCGCGCGGTGATGTAAAGGCCGCGGAGACCACGGCCCCAGCAGCAGTTCGCCGGCTGCTCGGGGGTGACGATCGTGCCTAGGTGCTTGCCGGTCGGGCTGAAGATCCATAGGCCGCCGGGACCGGTCGAATAAACGTTGCCCTGCTCGTCGGTCTTGAGACCGTCGGGGCTGCCCGGCTCATCGGATGCAAACTCGGCGAAGACTCGGCCTTGGGCGAGGGTGCCGTCGTCGTTGATCGGCTGGACGCGAATGTTCTTGCGGCCGGAATCGGCAATATACAGCAGGTTGTGTTTGGGGCCGAGCGCGACCCCGTTGGCCCGCGCGCATTCCTCGGAAACCTTTTCCAGCCGGATCGCTCCGGGAATCTGCGTCCGCATGATGCGGTAGACGGCGGGAATGTTGGTTCGCTCGTTGGCGTCGGGGACGTTCCGACGGGGCATATCGCTGAAATAGATCGAGCCGTCGATGTTGTAGACAAGATCGTTGGGCGAGCTGAGGCGTTTGTTTTCGTAACGATCGGCAAGGACCGTGATGGAACCGTCCTTCTCGGTGCGGGTGACCCGACCCGGGCCCGTCTCGCACGCCAACAACCTTCCTTGATGATCGAAGGTGAGCCCATTGGCACGGTTGGACTTTTTGCGGAAGAGAGTGAGCTGGCCTCCGCCAGGTTCGTTCTCCCAGGCAGGAATCGTCCACTTGTGGATCTTCTCGCTGCGTAAGTCGCTGAAGAGCAGAAACCCGATACGGCTGAAGACCGGCCCCTCGGTGAAGCCGAAGCCGCCCGCCACCTTGACGATCGGGGCATCACGTTCCACCAGATCAAACAAGTCGGTCTGATTGGCGTAGATTCCCGGCGCTCTCATCTCAGGACCCCATGCCGTGCGCGTAGTAGGATTGTTCCGGCCCCCGGTAGCGGACGTTGAGCATCGGCGTCTCGATGCGAACCTGCCCCCGATACCACGACTCCATCAGGGAAGAGAGTGCTCCGCCGGTCAGCAAAGTTCGCTCGACGGGGTAGTCGAGCGTGCCTTGGGTGAACATGCGCCCGATGGAATCGACAAGCGGGCTGAAGTTGTTTGAGTTCTCGATCGGGATATAGCAGAGCGTTGATTTCGGCTTAGGCTCTCCTTGGATTTTGACTGCGGCCAGGTATTCGCCTGCCTTGCCGCCGAGGCCCAGGGCGGTGCCCCGAAAACCGTCATTATATTCGACCAGGCAGGCGACGGGCCTTTTGGCTTTCTCTTCGACGGGACCCGGCGTGACCTTCCTTCCCCTTGAGAGCGCGGCGTCGAGCAGGCTGCGGCTCCAGCGTCCTTCGTCCGCAGCTTTCCAGACGGTGTCGCCCGCAAGCAACTGCACGGATTTAATGCCGGTCTCGCCACCCTTTCTGCGCTCAGCGAAGCACTGCAGCATCTCGAGGATATGAAACAGGCCGCCGTCGGCCACCCAACCGCCGCCGACAGCGAGGACTTCCTCCAGCTTTGTCTCGAGCGGAAAGTCGAGTGCGGGCCGGCGGAAGGTGACCGAGACGGACGAACCAGACATCATGGGGAATTCCAACTCCCGCGACCAGTCGTACATCTGTTTCGCCTTCCCCCAGTCGTAGGAGAGGTGCTTGTCGTTGAAGACCGGGACGGCGCGGCCCGAGCGCTTAAAGACGCTCACGACCTCTTTCATGAAGCGATGGCGTGGGTAGAGCTTCTGATTTTTGACATTCGTCGGGTAATCACCGTGCTCACCGATGAGCAGAATACCGTCCACGGCCAGTTCGTTGCCGCCCAGAGTCAGCGCCTCGCGGATCGTGGAGTACTTTGGAACGCCCCAGCTCTTTGCGAGCCGCGTGCTGATGTCGGCGTCGTGCTCTTGTTCGACGAACAGCGACGCCACATCGCAGGGCGGCTCGTAGTATCGGTCATTGATCCAATAGCCTTCGAGGAAACGAGTGATGAAGTTGTCGCTGTGCGAGCGGACGTGATAGGTCGTCGACAGCGCCGCGATCTTCTTACGTCCCGCAGTCGGCACCGACGCCCGCGCCCACGGACTCGCGGCCCCAATCACCGCCGCTGTCGTCGTCTTGAGAAAGCGTCTTCGATCCATAGCATCCTCGATGAAGATCATCGTTCATACAACCTCGATGTCAGAACGAGTGTAAAGCCTCTTGTTCAGGTCCGCAAGTTATTCAAGTTCGCAAGGGGGTCGAGCTTCACGCTTTGACGACCGCAGCCTGCGCCATGTTGGAGATGCTGTTGAGCAAAAATCCGCCTCGATAAGCGGCAGCCCGAGTGCTCAAAAGCACGCACATCAGTTGGCGTGCCGGATCAGCCCAAGCCACTGTCCCGGTGGCTCCCACGTGACCGAAGGTACCGGCCGACCCCAGATCTCCAAAATAATTCCACACCCGTGAGTCTCTCAGCCCCCACCCCAGACCCCACGGAGCACCGATGGCACGGTTATGATCTCGGGTCATGGCCGCGGTGGTGACCGGCGAAAAAAGACGGAACCGGCCATACTCGCCGCCGTTGAGGAACAATTGCAGCAAAATGGCCAAGTCGCTGGTGGTGCTGTGCATGCCTCCCCAGGGATGACCCATGTCGCGCCAGTAGGGCGAATTGGCGCCCCAGCTTCTCGTCTCCTCCGAATCGCGGTTCTGTTGAAAGATCGCGGTCTCCTCGATTTTCAAGCCGTTCAAACCGAGAACTGTGTGCTTCATCTCCAGCGGCTCGAACATCTCCCGCCGCAAGATGTCACGCAGCCGCATGTCCATCACCCGCTCGGTTATTTCTGCGGCGAGCAGCGTTCCCATGCTCTGGTAAGCAAACTGAATGCCCGGTTCATACAACAGCGGAGTCTGTAGCGCCCCGGCCACAAACTTGCTCAGCGGCGCATGAGCTCGGCGCAGCTCTACATTTTCGGGCAACATGTCGGGCATACCAGATGTGTGAGACAGTAAATGCCCAACCGTCACCTTTTTTTTGTGATCGCCTTGGAATTCCGGCAGGTAAAGTTGCACAGGATCCGAGAGCACGACCTGGCCGCGTTCGACCAGCAACATCAACCCACAAACACTGACCGGCTTCGAGATGGAAGCCAGCAGGTAAACAGTGTCTGGTTGAGTAACAGGCGCCTGGGGATGCGGACTCAGCTTACCAAACCCACGGTGCAGGATCACTTTGCCGTGGCGGGCGACCAGAACAGACGCAGAAGTGACATCCCCGTTTTCAGTTTCGGCCTGCAGACGATCGGTGATGTGCTGGAGACGCTCGGCTGACATTCCGACCTCAGCCGGGTCACCTGGTTCGAGAACTTTGGGACCGCCAGGGGGATGTCCGATGCCCACCTGTTGTGCGGTCGTGTTTTGGGCAGCGGCTCGGCCTTTCAGGAACCCGGCCAGGCACATGCTCACAAGACCGACTGTCCCGGTTGTCAACATCTGGCGTCGTGTGTTCGTGCCGCACTGTGTTTTTCGCATTGTTGTTTCCCGCCTTGTTGATTGAACGGGGATCGAGCTCATTGTGTCTCTCCTTATTTTGCTGATAAACGATTGATCAACGAAAGCCCATCGGCACCGCGGCAAGAGGTTTCCCCATGCACTTGGCCCGACCGATCGTCGTCACTCCTTGTACATTAACGAAAGCCTGCGGATGAGCAAAATGACAGGACGGTAAGAAACCGACGCCCTTTGATCCATCCGCTGGCACTGATGGTGAGAGTGATTCGGCCAGCGGGGCGGGTCAATCCTTGTCTGCAGTCCGAGAAAAGTGAGCCCCTCTACGGTGACAACGGGCTGTGGCATTTGTCTCGCCAACGACGGCTTTTCGGCGTCCTCAGACAAAAGACGGCAAATTGGGATTCGGTTGTCGAAGATTTTGCAGCGTTGGGGAATCAGTCGATACGCTGCGACAAAGAAACGTTTTTCGAGGCGCAGCATTGTAACCGGTCGAGATTCGGAGACGCGCCGTTGGTTCATTTCGTACCGATCCCGACCTGCGGCAGCGCTTTGAAACTGAGAGCACGGGAAGAACATGGCGAAAACAACAGTGCGGGTAGATACAATCGAACCAATCAACCAGTGTTTAGGCGACCGGCAGGAGAAAAGTAACCCGAAGCGTAAGCGAGGCTCGCTGCAGATACGTGCTCCCTCGCTTACGCTTCGGGTTACTATTGGTAAGCCATTTCCTGCCGGTCGCCTTAGGTCAACGCAGATTCGATCTGGGAAATTTCCGCTCATGCACGATGACGCGACCCGAGACGACCAACTCGCCAGGCACAAGCCTTCTTGACTGAGTCGGCTGCTGCGGTGGCAGGTCGCCGTTCCGTCGATTCTGTTCGTGCTGGTGATTCTCGCGCCGGTGGTCTACCGCCAGTGGCGGCTCGCGCAGGTCCCCGGCATCGGCGATCCGTTTTCGGTCTCCGGAATTCTCAAGCCTATTTCCGAAGAAGAGAACGCCTTTCCGCTGTTCAAAGAGGCGCTCGCGCTGCGAAAAAAAATGCCCGATGCAGATTCCAAGGAATATTGGGACGAAGAATGTGACGGCTGGGATCCCACAGACAATCAGTTGAACAAATAGCTTAAGATGA